>FTKD01000286.1_pt2 | contig 100375 bp, 82 predicted proteins | sample 1658191 | NCBI WGS metagenome assembly FTKD01 (sample SAMEA3914808, study PRJEB12502) | metagenome | biome: forest; material: soil | place: Canada | collected 2011-08-03 | depth 0.3 m
CGACTGCGCTGCGCTCCTCGGGGCGGGGGCGCGCGCCAGAACTCACTTCGCGCTACGCGCTCCGTTCAGACAGCTGGCGCGAGTCAGTTCACGAAGCGCGCTGCGCGCGCCGCCCCCACCCCTGCGGTGCTCGCCGCCACTCAACGCCAGCCCCGACGGGACGCAGCCTCCGCTCGCACGCGAGGTGGACGCCCGAAACCCTGGACTCGCCAACCCGCCGCGCCAATCGCCTGCTCCCCGCACATCGGCGAAGAACCAGAAAAAAGGGCCGGCCCGCGCGTGGCGGGTCGACCCTGGCAGCCATGCCCGCGAAACGGGCCGGCGTGCGGGAAATCAGCGGCTCGGCAGGTCGGCCTGGGCGACGATGCGCACTTCCACGACGGCGGCGCGGTGCTGGCGCACGGGCGCGGCCGGGGCGTCGACGGCCGCGCCGTCGATCGAGGCGACGATGGCGTCGGCGTCGGCATTGCCCGGAGAAAGCGCGCGCACGCCCACCACCTCGAAGGCGATGGCGGCGGCAAGCAGCAGCGTCGACGGACGCAGCGGCGCGGGGATGGACGGGGCGCGGGTCTTCAGCGTGGTGGCGGTCATTGTGGAATCCCTCCGTGACGATGGTGCCGACGGTGCGACGCCGCGGCCTGCGGTGCGCCGTGCTTCCGGCGGAAGCGACTTGATGCAGCGCGGTTTCATCGTAGGACGGGGCGTGGGCTGGCGGATCACTGCGCGGCTCGTAACGACACCGCGCGATGCCCAAAAGATCACGGTTACGAGATGTTTCCGGGGCCTGTTCAGGCTTCAACGCGTCTCGCGGATGCCGATAAGCACTCCAGAGGCCCCTGCAACCCGCCGGCGGAGCCTTTCTCAGGTGCCGTAGCGCGCAGCCGTGAGGCCGTCGAAGTCGATCTCCGGCTTCTTTCCGACCAGCAGGTCCGCGATCGCGCGGCCGGTGCCCGTGGCCATGGTCCAGCCCAGCGTGCCGTGGCCGGTGGCCAGCGTCAGGTTCTCCAGCGCCGTGCCACCCATCACCGGGGTGCCGTCGGGTGTCATGGGGCGCAGGCCGGTCCAGAACGTGGAGCGGGCCAGGTCGCCGGCGTCGGGGAACAGGTCGGTCAGCACGAATTCCAGCGTCCTGCGGCGGCGCTCGTCGAGCGCGAGGTCGTAGCCCGACAGTTGCGCCATGCCGCCGACGCGGATGCGGTCGCCCAGGCGCGTGACGGCCACCTTGTGCGTCTCGTCCATGATGGTGGACTCCGGCGCGGCGGCCGCGTCCTTGATCGGCACCGTGATCGAGAAGCCCTTGACGGGATAGACCGGGATGCGGATGCCCATCGGCTTGAGCCACTTCGGCGAGAAGCTGCCCAGCGCCAGCACCACCTGGTCGGCGACGAGGCGGCCGGCGCTGGTGTCGACGCCCGTGACCCGCTTGCCGTCGCTCGCGATGCCGGTGATCTCGACGCCGAAGCGGAACTTCGCGCCGAGCGCCTCGGCCATCTTCGCGAGCCGCTGCGTGAACAGGAAGCAGTCGCCCGTCTCGTCGCCAGGCAGGCGCAGCGCGCCCACGAACTTGTGCCGGACCGCGGCCAGCGCGGGTTCGTATTTCAGGTAGCCCTCGGTGTCGAGCACCTGGTAGGGCACGCCGTACTGGTCGAGGATCTCGGTGTCCTTGCGCACGCCGTCAAGCTGCTTGTGCGTGCGGAAAAGCTGCAGCGTGCCCTGCGCGCGGTCGTCATAGGCGATGCCCGTCTCGGCGCGCAGTTCCTTGAGGCAGTCGCGGCTGTATTCGGCCACGCGCACCATGCGCGCCTTGTTGACGCGGTAGCGCGCCTCGGTGCAGTTGCGCAACATCGCGAAGCCCCAGCGCCACATCGACGCCTCCATCATCGGCTTGATGATCAGCGGGCTGTGGTTCATCAGCAGCCACTTGATCGCCTTGACCGGCACGCCCGGTCCGGCCCAGGGCGAGGCGTAGCCCGGCGAGACCTCGCCGGCGTTGGCGAAGCTGGTCTCCAGCGCCGGGCCGGCCTGGCGGTCGACGACGGTGACGTCGTGGCCCGCCTTGGCGAGGTAGTAGGCGATCGAGGTGCCGATCACGCCGCTTCCGAGGACGAGGATGGTCATGGGGGGACGCTCGCTTGCGGATCACATGGTGGAGGCAACTATCGCACGCGGACGGAACCATCCAGGCTGGCGAAAGCTCCGAGGAGATCCGCCGAACAGGCATGCCAAGATGCGCCCCATGCAAAAGACCCTGCCTCATCGCCTGCTTGCCGTCAGTGCGGCCATCGTCGCCGCCACCTCCGCCCTGGCCGCTCCCGCGCCCGCGTTGCCCACGCAGGTGCGCGAGGCCGAGGGCGTGCACGAGTACCGCCTGCCCAACGGGCTGCAGGTGTTGCTGATCCCCGATGCGTCCAAGCCCACGGTCACCGTCAACGTCACGTACCGTGTGGGCAGCCGCATGGAAGGCTACGGCGAGACGGGCATGGCCCACCTGCTCGAGCACCTGATGTTCAAGAGCACGAAGAACATCCCGCAGGTCTCGACCGAGCTGTCGAAGCGCGGCATGCAGTTCAACGGCAGCACCACCGCCGACCGTACCAACTACTTCGAGACCTTTCCGGCCGACGCGGCGCAGCTGTCGTGGGCGTTGAAGACCGAGGCCGAGCGCATGGTGCACGCCAACGTCATCAAGAAGGATCTCGACTCCGAGATGACCGTCGTGCGCAACGAGATGGAGTCGGGCGAGAACAGCCCGTTCCGCATCCTGATGGAGAAGACGAACGCGGCCGCGTTCCAGTGGCACGCCTACGGCAAGGACACCATCGGCGCGCGTTCGGACGTCGAGAACGTCAACATCGCGCACCTGCAGTCGTTCTATCGCAAGTACTACCAGCCGGACAACGCGACGCTGATCGTCGCCGGCAAGTTCGATCCGGCCAAGGTGCTGACCGAGATCACGCAGGACTTCTCGCCGATCCCGAAACCCGCGCGCATGCTCGAGCCCAGCTACACGATCGAGCCGGTGCAGGACGGCGAGCGCGAGGTGACGCTGCGGCGCGTCGGCGGCGAAAAGGATCTGTTCGTCACGTACCACACGCCGTCGATCGCCAGCCCCGACATCCCGGCCTTCGAGATCATCGCCACCGCACTCGGCGACACGCCCAACGGCCGGCTGCACAAGCGGCTCGTGGAGACCGGCAAAGCGACGCAGGCCTTCGCGTGGGAGTCGAACCACACCGATCCTGGCCAGTTCAACGTCGGCGTGATGCTGAAGAAGGACGACGACCTCGAGGCAGCGCAGAAGATCATGCTGGACACCGTCGAAGGCCTGAAGGCCGAGCCGATCACGGCCGACGAGCTCAAGCGCGCGCAACTGCAGATCGACAAGGGGTTCGACCAGTTGCTCGCGAGCCCGCAGCAGCTGTGCCTCGCGTTGTCCGAATCGATCGCAGGCGGCGACTGGCGCCTGCTGTTCCTGCAGCGCGATCGCGTCGACGCCGTGACGCTAGCCCAGGTCAACACGGTGGCCAGCACCTGGATCAAGCCGAGCAACCGCACGCTGGGCCGATTCGTTCCCACGGACGCGCCCGACCGCACGCCGCTTGCTACGCGCACCGATCCTGAAGCCCAGCTGAAGGACTTCAAGCCGCGCGCGGCGATCGGCGCGGGCGAGGTGTTCGACTCGTCGCCGGCCGGCCTCGACAAGCGCAGCCAGCTCGTGACGCTGCCCAACGGCATGAAACTGGCGCTGCTGCCGAAGAAGACCAAGGGCGGCACGGTCGAAGTGCGCTTCGACCTGCACTTCGGCGCGCTCGACACGCTGCGCGGCAAGCGCGGCGCGGCCGCGGGCGCCGGCATCATCATCGGCACGGGCACCGAAACGAAGACGCGCGCGCAGCTGAGCGACGGCTTCGATGCGCTCAAGACCGACTGGGAACTGAACGGCGGCGCCGGCTGGGGCCACGCCGCGCTGACGACGCGCCGCGACTCGCTGATCCCCGCGCTCGACCTGCTGGCCGAGGCGATGCGCAAGCCGTCGTTCTCGCCCGAGGAATACGCGCAGGGCCAGCGGCAGACGGTGCAGGGTCTGGAGAAGGCGCTCGACGAGCCGGCCGCCGTTGCGGGCAACGTGCTCACGCGCGCGATCGAACACTACCCGAGCGACGATCCGCGCTACACGCAGACGATTCCCGAATCCATCGCCGAGACGCAGGCCACGACGCTGGATCAGTCGATCGCGTTCTACCGCACCTACTGGGGCGCCGACCACGCCGACATGGCCATCGTGGGCGACTTCGATCCGGTGCAGGTGCAGGCCGAGGTGACTAAGCTGTTCGGCGACTGGAAGTCGGCGGTGCCGTACGCGCGCGTGCCGGGCCGGGTGGTCGAGGTCACCGGAGCCCATCTCGTGACGCCGCTGAAGGACAAGGCCAACGCGACCGTCGTCGGCTTCCTTCCCCTGAAGCTGCAGGACACCGATCCCGACTTCCCGGCGCTCACGCTGGCCGCGCACGTGCTGGGCGGCGGCGAGTTCGGCTCGCGGCTGAACGCGCGCATCCGCCAGAAGGACGGGCTGTCGTACGGCGTCGGCGCGGGCCTCCAGGCGTCGGCGTTCGAACCCGTCGGCGGGTTGCAGTTCTATGCGATCTTCGCGCCGCAGAACCGCTCGAAGGTGCAGTCCGATTTCGACGAGGAGCTCGCGCGCTTCGTCAAGGACGGCGTCACGCCGGCCGAGCTGGGCGAGGCCAAGCAGGCGATCATGGCCGAGCGAACCACGTCGCGCACCAGCGACGGCGCCGTGGCCGGCGGCTGGACGGCCAAGCTCGACCAGGGCCGCACGTTCGCGTGGAGCGCCGACCAGGACGCGAAGCTGGCCGCGCTCACCGTCGATCAGGTCAACGCGGCGATCCGCAAGTGGATCGTGCCCGCCAGCACGGACTGGTCGGTCGCCGGCACTTTCGACACCTCCAAGTGAGCGACGACCTGCCGCCCCTGCCGACTGCCGAGCCCGGCCGCTACCGCCACTACAAGGGCGGCGAGTACGAGCTCGTCGGCGTGGCGCGCCACAGCGAGACGCTGGAGCCGCTGGTGATCTACCGGCCGCTCTACAACGCCACCGGGCTGTGGGCGCGGCCGCACGCGATGTTCTTCGGCGAGCTGGAAGTGGACGGGCGCCTGCAGCGCCGCTTCACCAGGATCTAGGGGCCCCGTCGACGGCTGGCGGTGGGGCCACGTCGATTCAGGCCCCAAAATCGACGGTCGGTCGCTTCGGCCTGCCGATGGTCGGCGCGGGCCGATATGCTTGCGCCTTTCCGAGCCTGCCGTCGAGGCTCGTCGACCCGCACACCTAGAAGAATCCGAGGAGTCCGCCAGATATGCTGTCCCGCCGCTTCGTCGCATCCCGCTCGACCTCGATCGCCGCCGCGGTCGCCCTGGCACTGGCCGCCGGCACGCTGGCCGGCTGCCAGAAGCCGGCCGGCGCCACGGGGGCCGCCGACGCGGCCTCGGCCCCGTCGGTGACCCTGCAGATCGCGCCCGAGGACGTGTTGTCCGTGGGCCTGCAGGCGCACGCCGCCGGCCCCGTGATCACCGGATCGGTTCAGCCCGAGCGCCGCGCCGACCTGCGGGCCGAGCTGTCGGCCGTGGTGCTGCAAGTGCTCAAGGAGAACGGCGAGGTCGTGCACAAGGGCGACCTGCTGGTGCGCCTGGACGACACGTCCATCCGCGACAGCCTGCAGTCGGCGCAGGAAGCTAGCCGCGCGGCCGCGCAGGCGCTCGATCAGGCCCAGCGCCAGTACACCCGCGTGAAGACGCTGCAGGCCGAGGGCATGAGCTCGCAGCAGGCGCTGGACGACGCCGAGGTGCGGCGCAACACCGCGCAGAGCGACCGCGTGGCCGCCGATTCCCGCACCGTGGCGGCGCGCCAGCAGCTCACCCGCACCGAGGTGCGCGCGCCGTTCGACGGCGTGGTCAGCGACCGCAAGGTCTCGGCCGGCGACACCGCCGCGATCGGCAAGGAACTGGTGAAGGTCATCGACCCGGGCAGCATGCGCTTCGAGGGCCTCGTCTCGGCCGACCGCATCGGCGAGATCTCGGTCGGGCAGCCGGTGCAGTTCCGCGTCAACGGCTTCGAGCACACCGAATTCATGGGCAAGGTGCGCCACGTCGACGCCGCGGCCGACAGCGTCACGCGGCAGGTCGCGATCATCGTCGACTTCGCGCCGGGCACGGCGCCGAAGACGTCCAACCTGTATGCCGAGGGGCACGTGGCCACCGGCACCTCGCAGGCGCTGGTGCTGCCCGAGGGCGCCATCGCGCGCGAGGGCGACAAGGCCTTCGTCTGGCGCGTGGCCGGCGGCCAGCTGCACAAGGCGCCGGTGACGCTCGGCGAGCGCGATTCGCGCCGCGGCGAGTTCGTGATCACCCACGGCATCGCGGCCGGCGACCAGTTGCTGCGGGCGCCGGGCTCCACGCTCGTCGACGGCCAGCGCGTGGCGCAGCAGAAGGCGCCCTCGGGCGCCGCGTCGGCCGCCGCCGGCGCCTGAGAACGGGGAGCCCGCCATGTTCCTGTCCGACTTCTCCGTCAAGCGGCCGGTCGCCGCCATCGTCATCATCATCGCGCTGATGGGCCTGGGCGCCATCGCGCTGTCCAAGCTGCGCGTCAACCAGAACCCCGACGTCCAGTTCCCGCTGATCGTCGTCGGCATCACCTACCCGGGCGCGTCGCCCGACACCGTCGAGCGCGAGATCGTCAACCGCATCGAGCGCACGTTCCAGGGCATCGAGGGCGTCGACCAGGCGCGTTCGCAGGCGAGCGCGCAGGAGGGCTACGCGCAGTTCCTGCTGTTCTTCGACTTCCACAAGGACATGACGCAGGCGGCCGACGAGATCCGCAACGCGATCGGCACGGTGCGCTACAAGCTGCCGGTGGAGATGCGCGAGCCCGTGCTCACGCGCGTCGACCCGGCGGCCGATCCCGTGATGTCGCTGGCACTGTCGTCGAAGACCTTGAGCCACGCCGAGATCTCGCACATCGCCGAAGACCAGCTCGCCGACCGCTTCCGCGCGATCCCGGGCGTCTCGGTGGTGGACGTCACCGGCGCGCGCACCCGCGAGCTGTCGGTGCTGCTGCATTCCCAGAAGCTGCGCGAGTACGGCGTGTCGGTGACCGACGTCGTCTCGGCGCTGCGCGCGCAGAACGCCACTGCGCCGGTGGGCAAGATCCGCGGGTCGCTCGAGGACCAGAGCATCCGCCTCGTCGGCCGCATCGAATCGCCGGGCGAGTTCAACCAGATCCCGGTCAAGCGCACCGGCGACACGCTCATCCGCCTGGGCCAGGTGGCCACGGTGGAGGACGGCTTCGCCGAGAACACCAGCCTCAGTCAGCGCGACGCGCGCGCCAACGTGGGCCTCTACGTGTCGCGCACGCGGGACGCGAGCACGGTGAGCGTGGCCAAGGAGGTACGCGAGCTGGTCAAGACCATCAACAAGGAGCAGGCCGGCAAGGCCGAGCTGGAGATCACCCGCGACGGCGGCAACGACGCGCAGGACAGCCTCGACAACGTCGTGCACTCGCTGTTCTTCGGCGCGTTCCTCACGGTGGCGGTGGTGTTCGTGTTCCTGAACTCGTGGCGCTCGACGCTGATCACCGCGCTGTCGCTGCCCACCTCGGTGCTGACCGCGTTCATCGCCGTGTGGCTGTGTGGCTTCACGCTGAACTTCATGAGCCTGCTGGGGCTGTCGCTGGCCATCGGCGTGCTGATCGACGACGCGATCGTGGTGCGCGAGAACATCGTGCGCCACATGCAGCGCGGCGAGGACCGGCGCACCGCGGCGCTCAACGGCACGGCCGAGATCGGCATGGCCGTGGCGGCCACCACGTTCTCCATCGTCTCGGTGTTCGCGCCGGTGGCCTTCATCCCCGGCATCGCCGGCGAGTGGTTCCGCCCGTTCGGCCTCACGGTGGTCGCCTCGGTGATCGTGAGCCTGCTGATCTCGTTCACGCTCGACCCGATGCTGTCGGCCTACTGGGGCGACCCGGTGGACCTGCACGACGCGCCGCGCACCGGCATCAGCGGCGTGCTCAAGCGCTTCAACGACTGGTTCGACCACCAGGCCGACCGCTACGCCCGCCTGATCTCCTGGGCGCTGAGGCACCGCTGGACGATGGGCTGGGTCGCGTTCCTGAGCCTCGTGGCGGCGATCGCGCTGCAGAGCTTCGCCGGCGGCACCGAGTTCCTGCCCAAGTCCGACGTCGGCACGATCGCGGTCACCGCGCGCATGCCGCCCAGCAGCAGCCTCGAGTACGCCCGCATGAAGGCCGAGGCCATCACGGCGCTCGCGCGCCAGCTGCCCGAGTACGAGCACGCGAGCGCACGCATCTCGCCCGACAACGTGCGCGTCTACATCGACATCGGCAAGAGCACGAAGCGCAAGCGCAGCGCCGCCGACATCGCCACCGACATGCGTGGCCGCGTGGCGAGCCTGGTCGGCGCCGAGTACGTGGTGATCGACAACCTGAACAACGGCACCGACAAGCCCGTGCAGGTGCGCTTCTACGGCACCGACGCGCGCCGCCTGCTCGCGATCACCACCGATTTCATGGCCAAGCTGCGCCAGGTGCCGGGCGCCGTCGACGTGGGGCTGTCGCAGCAGGATCCGCAGCAGGAGCTGCGCATCGACCTCGACCGCGGCCTGGCCAACTCGATGGGCGTATCCATCAACGACGCGGCGCAGACGCTGCGCGTGGCCTTCGCCGGCGTCGAGTCGGGCGACTGGGTCGATCCCACCGGCGAGACGCGCGACGTCTCGGTGCGCCTCGCGCCCGAGGATCGCGTGGACGCGACCAACATCGAGCGCCTGCCGATCGCCATCGCCGGCACCGACCGCGTGGTGCCGCTCGAGCAGATCGCCAACGTGACGATGGGCAAGGCGCCGTCCACCATCCAGCACGCCAACGGCAAGCGCATGATGGTGGTGGCCGCGAACGCGCAGGGCCGCTCGTCGGGCGAGATCACCGGCGATGCGCTCAAGATCGTCAAGCAGATCCAGTTCCCGCCGGGCTTCGGCGTGGAGCTCGCCGGCGACTCGCACGACCAGCAGGAGGTGTTCTCGTCGCTGGGCATCGCGCTGCTGTCCGGCATCGCGCTGATGTACCTGGTGCTGGTGATCCAGTTCGGCTCGTTCACGGCGCCGGTGCCGGTGATGATCTCGCTGCCGCTGAGCCTGATCGGGGTGGTGATCGCGCTCGTGTCCACCCACGCCACGCTCAACCTCATGAGCATCATCGGGGTGATCATGCTGATGGGCCTGGTGGCCAAGAACGCCATCCTGCTGCTCGATGCCGCGCGCGCCGAGGAGCGCCTGGGCACCGATCGCGAGGAGGCGCTGATGCACGCCGGCCGCAAGCGCCTGCGCCCGATCCTGATGACCACCTTCGCGCTGATCGCCGGCATGCTGCCGGTGGCCATCGGCCTGGGCGAGGGCGGCGAGTTCTATCGCCCGATGGCCGTCACCATCATCGGCGGCACCATCACCGCGACGATGCTGACGCTGCTGGTGATTCCGTGCTTCTACGATTCCATCGAGATGATGTCCGTGCGCTGCGGCGTCAAGTTCCACCGCCGCTCGGAGCGATTCACGGTGGTGGGCGGCATCCTGCTGACCTTGCTCGAGTTCCTGGCCTTCCTCACCACGCTGCGCTTCTTCTACCGCGGCATCCGCCGCCTGTTCGGCCTGCCCACCGGCGGCCTGTGGCGCGACGAGGCGAACGACATCGGCCACATGCCGCGCGTGCCGGTGGCCGCTGCCAACTCCTGATGGACGGCGTCGCGCTCGACGTCGCCGCCACGCGCGACGCGGCCGAACTGCACGCCGCGTTCGTCGGCGCGTTCTCCGACTACGTGGCGGGCCCGCTCCAGCTCACGCTCGAGCAGTGGCCCTCGCTGCAGGGCCGCCAGGGAATCGACGGCGCGCTAAGCCGCGTCGTGGTGCAAGAGGGCGCGGTCGTCGCGTTCGCGTTCACCTGCCCGCGGCCCGAGACGGATCGCTGGCGCCTGGGCGCGATGGGTGCGCTGCCCGCGGCGCGCGGCACCGGTGCGGCGCAGGCGCTGCTCGACGACTTCCTCGCCCGCGCGACGGCTGCCGGCATGGCCTGGGCCGAGCTCGAATGCTTCGCCGCCAACGAGCGCGCGCTGCGGCTGTACCGCAGCCGCGGCTTCGAGGTCGTGTGCCCGCTCGACGGCTGGAAGGCCACCGGCGCTCCCGCGTCAGCGCCCGTGCCCGCGCGGGACGTGCGCGCGGTCGACCGCGCGACCGCGTTCGCGTGGCTGGCCGAGGCCGAACGGCGCATCGCCGACCTGCCGTTCCCGGGCACCCACCGCTCGCTGTCGGCCCAGCCGCGCCCGCTCACGTTCTGGCAATGCGGATCCGCGCAACTGGCCTTCAGCGTGGTCGAGGGCACGCCCACGCCCATCCACAGCCTCGTCGACCTCGACCCGGCGCTGCGCGACGCCGAGGTGCTCGCGCAGGCGTTGCTCGCGGCGCATCCCGACGCGTTCGCTCAGCCGGTGCTGCGCGACGACATCGGCGGTGCCGCGCTGGAACGCGCCGGTTTCGAGCGGCAGGCGATGGGGCAGGTGCTGATGAAGCGGGCGCTTCGGTAGTTCGGTTCGCCCCCACACCTCACGAGCAGGGCGCACCCTGTCGGCGGGCCCGCACGGCAGGCCAAGCTGCCGGAACAAGGTCTCGAGGTCGTGGATCGATGTGTCCATGGAGTAGGGGGTCAGGACGTCTGGCGTCGCAGGTCGTGCCAGGCGATGAGCAGGAATGCACCGATGAGGCCGATGTGCTCGAAGAAGACGTTCTCCGTCATGGCGCGCTCGGCGCCGCTCATTGTCCAGAAGTTGCTTGCGATGAAGAGGGTCATCAGCGTGAAGACGGCGAGCGCGCCGGCCGCGAGCCAGCGATAGAAGCCGATCAGTATCATCAGCGACGCGACCAGCTCGAGGCAGATCGTCGCGAACGCAAAGGGCGCGGCCGGCGTCACGCCGAAGTGCTGCATCTCCGCGATCGCGGAGGGGAAATCGAACGCCTTGTCCAGGCCGCCCTGGATGTACGCGGCACAGACGGCGAGCAGGCACAGCCAGCGGACCCATGGCGCGACCAGCGCGGCACGGATGGGCTCGAAGCTCGAGGGCGATGAAGGGGAAGTGCGGGTCGCGGGCATGCGCGTGTTCCTTTGAGATCAGACGTCGGGACGATGGACGTTCGGCACCGTCACACGGCCCAGCAGGCGCAGCCCAGCGCGCCCCAGAAGCTCTTGAGGTCGGCGATCGGCAGCTTGCTGCTCCAGGCCGTCGCATGGGCATGGCCGTGGACGCCGCAGTTGCGGTCGCACGCGCAGGCCGCGGCGAACTGGCGGTGCATCGCTTTCTGCAGCGGCACACCCTCCTTGTCGCCCCAGCCCGCATAGCCACCGAACGTGCGCACCGGCGACCAGTCGGGCATGGCGGGCGGCGGCGGGCTTTCGTCGTGTTCCGCGAAGGCGTCGGTCGCGTAGACCACCTTGCCGCCGACGACCGTCAGCAGTGCCGAGGTGTCGGCGATCTCCGACTCGGCGCACGAGAAATAGTCGCGATCGGGGACGACGAGGTCCGCGAGCTGGCCCGGCTCGATGCGTCCCTTCTTGCCTTCCTCGTCGGAGAACCAGGTGACGTTCTCTGTCCACATCCGCAGCGCCGCCTCGCGATCGAGGCAATTGCGTTGGGGGTAGAGCTGAGTGCCGCCCACCGTCCTGCCCGTGACCAGCCACGAGAGCGACACCCATGGGTTGTAGGAGGCCACGCGCGTCGCGTCCGTGCCGGCCGAGACCTTCAGTCCGCGCTCGATCATCTTCCGAACCGGTGGTGTGGCCTCGGCGGCACCGGGGCCGTAGCGTTCGATGAAGTACTCGCCCTGATACGCCATGCGATGCTGCACGGCAATGCCGCCGCCGAGCGCGGCGATGCGATCCATCGACCGTTCGGAAATCGTTTCGGCATGATCGAAGAACCAGTGCAATCCTTCGAGCGGAACGTCCTGGTTCACGCGCTCGAACACGTCGAGCGCCCGGCTGATGGTCTCGTCGTACGTGGCATGCATGCGCCAGGGCCAGCGGTTCTGCGCGAGGATGCGCACGACGTCCTCGAGGTCCGGCTCCATCGACGGTGGCATGTCGGGGCGGGGAACGCGGAAATCCTCGAAGTCGGCGGCGGAGAACACCAGCATCTCGCCGGCGCCGTTGTGGCGGAAGTAGTCGTCGCCCTGCTTGTAGCGGGACTCCGCGGTCCAGCGCAGGAAATCCTCCTTCTCCTGCTTCGGCTTCTGCGTGAACAGGTTGTAGGCGAGACGGATCGTGAGCTGGCCGGCGTCGGCCAGCTGCTGGATGACCTGGTAGTCCTCGGGATAGTTCTGGAAGCCGCCGCCGGCGTCGATCGCCCCGGTGACGCCGAGGCGATTGAGCTCGCGCATGAACAGGCGCGTCGAGTTGGCCTGGTACTCCGGCGGCAGCTTGGGGCCGCGCGCCAGCGTCGCGTAGAGGATGCTCGCGTTCGGCTTGGCGAGCAGCAGTCCCGTGGGGTTTCCCGCGCTGTCGCGCACGATCTCCCCGCCGGGCGGCTCCGGCGTCTCGCGCGTGTAGCCGACGGCCCGCAGCGCCGCGCCATTGAGCAGCGCGCGGTCGTACAGGTGGAGGATGAAGACGGGCGTGTCGGGCGCCACGGCGTTCAGCTCGGCGATGGTCGGAAGACGCTTCTCCGCGAACTGGTGCTCCGTGAATCCGCCGACCACGCGCACCCATTGCGGCGTGGGCGTGACGGCCACCTGACGCTTGAGCATGGCCATCGCGTCGGCCAGGCTCTTGACGCCGTCCCAGCGCAGCTCCATGTTGAAGTTGAGGCCGCCCCGGATGATGTGCAGGTGGTTGTCGATCAGGCCGGGCAGTACGCGCCGCCCCTGCAGGTCGATGACCTTCGTCGACGTCCCGACGTGGGCCATGGCATCGCGATCGTCGCCGACGAAGATGAAGCGGCCGTCGCGTATCGCGACGGCGTTGGCGACGGGCTGCGCCCGGTTCAACGTGTGGAAGAGGCCGCGGTGCAGGACGAGGTCGGCGGGGCGCTTGTCATCAAGTCGGGTCACGGGGCTCTCCAGGGCGCGGCTGCGCCAGATTCCTCGGCAGTTCGCCGAACATGTGCGGTTGTACCTGGTGCCTCAGCCACGAGACGTTCGCGGGCTTGAACCACAGGGTCTTGACCAGAGGCGGGACCTGCTCGCCGGCGAGGATGCCCAGCAGGCCGACGAGGGCGATCACGGGGGGAGCGGGAGAGCGGACATTGAAGAGCGCGTAGATCACGCCCACCAGCAGGCCGATGGCGGCAGACAGAAGATAGGGTTTCATCAGGTACTCCGAGCGGGAAAGGCGAGGCGGCGCATGCGACGCCGCCGCGCTCACTGTCAGCCTTCGTGGGCGCCGAACATGGTCTTGGCGTAGGTGATGCCCAGGCCGTATCCGCCGGCGAAGCGCCTGGCGACGCCGGTCGTGATGTCGTAGGTGTCGGTGCGCGCCCAGTCGCGCTGCAGCTCCAGCAGGTACTGCACCGAGGTCATCGGCCGTACCCCGGCCTGGACCATGCGGTCCATCGCGCGGTCGTGGGCCTCCGTCGAGACGTCGCCGCAGGCATCGGCGATCACGTAGACCTCGTAGCCCTGATCAAGCGCCGACAGCGCGGGCCCCACGATGCACACCGACGTCCACAGCCCGCACATGACCAGGCGCGACTTGCCGATCCGGTTGACTTCCTGGATGACGGCGGCGTCTTCCCAGGTGTTCATGGAGGTGCGATCCAGCAGCTTCTTCCCCGGGAACGGCTCCGTGACCTCGCTGAACATGGGGCCCGAGAAGCTCTTCTCGGCCACCGTGGTCAGGATGGTCGGCACCTTGAAGCTGGCCGCGGCGTTGGCGACGAGCGCGGCGTTGTTGCGCAACAGGACGGCGTCGATCGACTTGGTCGCGAAGGCCATCTGCGACTGGAAGTCGATCATGACGAGGGCGTGATCGGCCGGCGAGAGCAGCGTCTTGCCGGGTGTCGGGGTCGCGGTGAGAGGCATGTTGGATTCCTTTGGAAGTAAGACGTCTCGGTGTGCGGGCGGCGCCACCGGAGTCAATGTTCGACGCCCTCTCGCCAGGCGCCCACGATCGGTGGGTCCAGGCCGTCTATGTCGAATTGCAGATCCGTGTCGTCGCTGCCGGGACGGCGTCCGTCAGGCGCTTGCCGATTCAGCGAAGCGTTCGCCGGACATCGCGCGCCATTGCAGCGGGGCGACGGGATCGTCGACCATGGCCTCGGGCAGCAGTCCGCGGGCCCCCGCAATGCTCGCCGCCTCGGTACGCGATGTCGCCTGCAGCTTTGCCATGACGCCGCGCACGTGAGCCTTCACGGTGCCGACGGCGATATCGAGGTGGTTGGCGATCGTCTTGTTGCAGTGGCCCTTGGCGAGCAGTATCAGGACGTCGCGTTCGCGCGCCGTGAGGGACTCGCCCGTCAGCCCATTGGCCACTTCCTCCGCCGAGGCCTGGCAGAGAAACCGACGCCCCTGCGAGGCGGCCCGCACGGCGCCCTCGAGCTCGCCGAGACTGCAGCTCGCGACGACGTAGGCAAGCGCGCCGCTCTCCATCGAGCGCTGGATCTCGAAGTCGCGCGCCTTGCGTGTGACGACCACGACGCGCGCACCTCGCGGGCGTGCATCGTCGGCCAGCTGCAGGCTCGTCTCGTAGCTGCAGACGACCACGCACGCGGCCAGGCTGGCGCTGGTGACCGGATCGCCGGCGAGTACCTCGAAGCCGGCGAGGCTTCGCAAGGTCGCGAGGATACCCGTCACCAACAGCGGCTCCGGGTGGTGGACCAAGATGCGTTGGCGATCATTGCGTGTCGACATGGAGAGGCTCCTGAGATGGGGTGTGCGAGACAGACGTCTTCTGGCTCAGGATCGTATGGACCAAGGGGACGCCGCGCTCTACACAAATGGAGGTAGTGGCGGCTCCCCGGCCCTCAGGGTTCGAGGTCGATGATGCCCCGGCGCAGCGCGATCATCACGGCCTGCACGCGATCCGACGCGTCAAGCTTGGCCAGGATGTTCTTCATGTGCACCTTGATCGTGGCCTCCGACAAGCCCATCTCGGCCGCCACGAGCTTGTTGCGTCCACTGTTGGCGACCATGCGCAGGACTTCGATCTCGCGGGCCGTGAGGCGTTGCTCGTTGGCGTGCACGCTGATTGCCGCGGCAAGCGCCGGCGGAACGAACTCCTGCCCCGCATGCGCGGCCCGGATCGCGCGGATCATGTCGGCACGGATCATCGTCTTCAACAGGTAGCCGCAGGCCCCCGCTCGAAGGGCGCGCACGGCCTGCATGTCCCCGCTGTAGGTCGTGAGCACCACGATTCGCGCCTGCGGTGCGTGACCTCGGATCACCGTGATCGCCTCGATTCCGTCCATGCCCGACATCTGCAGATCCATCATCGTGACGTCGGGGCGGTGCGCGAGGAACTCGTCGACTGCACCGCGGCCGTCGCCAGCCTGTGCCACGACTTCCATGTCGTGTTCGGCTTCGATGAGCCCGGCAATGCCCGCCCGAACCACGGCGTGGTCGTCGGCGATCAGCAGTCGGATGGGGGGTGTCATGGTTGCTTCCTGGCCCGGGAGCGGGCGGTCTTCTCGACGATTTCCGTCATCCTGCGCCGCGTCCACGCGAGGCATTCTCCGGCTCGGTGGGACAGTGTGGCATGCAACGGAACCTCCAGCAGTACCTGGGTGCCTCCGTGCACCAGGCTGAGAAGGTCCAGCCGCGCGTCGATGCGCGACGCGCGTTCGCGCATGCGCTTCAGGCCCCACCGCCCAGGACTGCCGCCCGCGGCGATCACGCCGGGATCGATGCCTTGTCCGTTGTCGTTGATGGCGATTCGCAATGTTCGCCCGATACGTGAAATGTCGATCTCGATGGCGAGCGCATGGGCATGCCGGAAGGCGTTGACCAAGGCTTCCCGCACGATGTTGAAGACCTCGGTGCCGACATCCGGGTGGAGTGCCGGCAGGGGAGGGGCATGGCGCAGATCGAAGCGAATGGCCCTCCCTCGTGCAAGCTCGAGCCCCAACGCCAGGAGGCCGTCGACCAGGTCGTCGATATCGCCCCGCAGGTCCCGCAATTCATGCACACGGTCGCGTGCGCTGGCGATCACGGCGTCGGCATCGTCGAGCAGCGCCTCGAGACGCCGGCGACGTTCGTCCCCGCGAGGCATCTCGCTCGCGACGACCTGGAGGTTCAGTACCAGCCCCTGCGTGCCCTGCAGCAGGGTGTCGTGAAGATCGCGGGCGATGCGCTCGCGTTCGCGCAGGCGATCCTCGAACCGGGCGCGCTCGCGTCGCAACAAGGCCCGTACTCGCAGCGCGTGCGCCGCCCACATGAGTGCGATGGCCGCCGCGATCACCAGCATGAGGAAGTCGCTCGTTCGGCTCCAGGCTGGTGGGTCGACGACGGCCTCGATCGCCTGGGCCGGGTTCGGTCGACCAGCCTCGTCGGCCGCGCGCGCGCAGGCCGGCCCAAGAGCCATGGTCAGCGCGAAGACGCACCTCAGGTAGAAGCCGCAACGCCCCGGACTGCTGCGCGGGGCGATGCGGGTCGCAGGATCTCGCGCAGCTGTGTTCGATGCCGGGCACATGTTCGTAAGCCATGAGTCAGGTGAACGAAGGGGAACTCTATCGGGACCGCTGCTTCTGCGCATACACAAATAGGGGTAGGCGGCACGCATGATCCATGCCTTCGCCCTCGCGGCGCGACCGCATGCAGTGGCTGCAGGGTTCGGGCGTCAGCTCGGGAACGGGCCGCCGAACCAGCTGCGCCAGAAGTCCCCGACGAAGGACAGCTCCCGCCCTCCGGGTTCGAACGCCAGCCGGGCGCGCAGGCGCAGCGTGACCTCGGTGCCCTGCCCGAGCTCGCTGTGCAGTTCGAGTGTCGCCCCGAGTCGCTTGGCACGTTCGCGCATGCCCGTCAGGCCGAAGTGGCCCGGTCGCCCTTGCACCAGAAGCTCGGGCGTCATGCCCACACCATCGTCGCGGATCGACAGGCGCAGTCCGCGCCGCTCGCGCGTGAGCGCGAGGCGGATCGTGGTCGCCTGGGCATGCCGGAAGGCGTTGATGAGGGCCTCGCGAGCGATGCACAGCAGCTCGCTCGACACGGGCGGCCGCAATGGAGGCAGGCTATGGTCGACAGCCATTTCCAGGCGCGCCTTCTTGTCGATGTCGAAATCAGCGGCGACCGCCGCAAGCGCCGTCGCGAAATCGACGTCGCCGTCGGCCTGGCTGCGCAGCTCGTACACCCGATCACGTGCCTGCGCGATGGCCTCGTCGGCGCGGTCGAGGATGGCCTCCATCTCGTGTCTGCGTGCATCGTCCGGGGGCAGCTTGTTGGCGATCACCTGGAACTCGAGCACCAGGCCCTGGGTGCCTTGCAGCAGGGTGTCGTGCAGTTCGCGGGCGATGCGCTCGCGCTCGCGCATGCGTTCCTCGTAGCGGTCGCAGAGCCGGCGTGCCAGTACTTCCGTGCGAATCCTGAACGCGGTCCAGGCGAAGACAGCGGCCAGGGCGATGCAGACTGCCTTGAACCAGCCTGTCTGCCAGAACGCGGCCGGGACGACGATGGTCATCGACTGTTCGGTCGCGCTCTCGACGCCATCCTCGTTGATCGCGGTCACGTGAAAGACGTAGCTGCCCGGCGGCACGTTCGTGTAGAACGCCTGGCGCCGTCCCTGGGCGTCCTGCCAGTCCGTGTCGACGCCGTCGAGCCGGTAGCGGAAGCGCACGAGCTCGGGCGCCGAGAGGCTGGCCGCGGTGTAGTCCACCTCGAGCGAATGAATGGCCGCAGGCAGTTTCACCGAGGCCGCCGCGGGCAGCGCATGGTCACCGGCGCCGACCGACAGGATCTGAACGACCGGTGCGACAAGGTTGCGCCGGATGCGTCCCGGATCGATGGAGAACAGGCCGCTCGACGTCGAGAACCAAAGACGTCCGTCGGATGTGGCCGCGGCGGTCGGCATGGGGCCGAGGGTCTCAGGCGCGCCGCTGACACCCGCGCGCACGCCGAAATTCTCGACGCTGACACGCCGCCCCGGCTGGGCCGCGAAGGCCGCGAGTTCGGCGCGCGTGACGTGCGAGACACCGCTCGAGCCATTGAGCCACAGGTCGCCATTTCGATCGCGAACGAGCCCGCTGACTCCGGCGAACGCCTGGCCGTCCCGATCCAGCAACGGGACGATGCGGGTGCCGTCGACCCGTGCGACGCCGGTCGTGCCCGCGACCAGCATTCCTCGGCCATCGGGCAGGAAGGCCAGGACGTTGCCGACGTCCAGGCCGTCGGTCTGGCCCAGCAAGCGCACTTCCTCGCCCTGCACGATCGCCAGCTTGTCGTTCGGATAGCCGAACCACAGGCCTTGGCCGTCGTCCGATTGCATCGCCAGTGCGGGGCCGGGAGGCAGTCCCTGCAATCCGCCGTTGCGCGTCCAGCGGCCGTCCTGCAATCGGTAGACGCCTGCGTGCGCGGCCGAGAACCAAAGGCCTCCAGCACGATCCTCCGCCATCGCCTGGGCAAAGTAACCAGGTTCGACGCCCTGGAGCGGCATCGCCTCATAGCCGCGTGCGCCGAGCCGGAACAGGTGTGAGGTGCCTCCGACCCACAGGGCGCCGTCCCGTGCCATGTACAGCATCAAGACAAACCCGTCGCCCGGCGTCCCGGCGGGGTGGGGCGCGACGTGACCGGCCGGGTCGCGTCGAAACAGTCCCATCGTGTAGGTGCCGATGGTCAAGTCCTGGGATCCGGCCGCGAGCGCGACATTTCCCACCGCGCTGCCATTGAAGGTCACGCGATCGAACTTGTTGCGGTGGAAGCGGTCAAGTCCGCCGCTGGTTCCGACCCACACATTGCCCTCGCGGTCCTGCAGCACCGCCAAGACCTCATTGCCACTGAGTTCCTGGTCGCGCGGCCAGCGCTGCAACGGCCCCGGCGCGCCGCCGCATGGGGGACAGGGAAGGCGAAGCAACCCACCAAAATTCTGACCCCAGAGCACGCCCTCGCGGTCGAGGAAGCGCAACATCGTGTTGGCGGTATGACTCGCGTCCAGATTCTTCATTTCGCTGATCGGCCAGTTCCGGCCAGGCACGGAGAGCGAGATGAGTCCGTCTTCGTCGGATATCCAGACATCGCCGGCAGGGTCCGAGATCAGAACCCCATTGAGCTCGGTGGCCTTCCGACGTTTTTCGAAGACGGTCGCCCCCGGCTCCAGGCAGTAGACGCCGCGATCGGCGCTGAGCGCCCACAGCCGGCCTTCGCGGTCCCGCTTCATGGATGAATAGCTGATGACGCGCAACGTGGCGCCGTCGCGCGCGCGCACTTCTTCCCAGCGCGAACCACGCAGGACGAACGCGCCCTCGCCGGTTCCCGCCCAGATCCGCCCCGCACCGTCGGTCGCCAGTTGGTTGACCGTATGAACGGGCAAGCCTTGCGCCTCGCCATAGTCCACATGCTCCGTGCCTCGGATGCCATAGACGTGGCCGAAGCGCGTGCCGACCCAGACCTCCCCGCCCGGAAGCGCGAGCAGCGCCGTCACGGTAGTGTCGGCAAGCGGGTGACCGGCGTCACCGCGCCAGGGCAGGAAGCGCACGCCGTCGAAGCGATAGAGCCCTTGCGCGCTTCCGACCCACAGCAAGCCGTCGCCCGTCTGCGCCAGGGCGTACACATTGCTCGGCGCACCCGAACGCGGGGTGAGGGCCGTGTGATCGAAGTCGGCGAAGTCCGGCGCTGTTTCCTCGGCACGAGCTGTGCCGAACGCAACCATGAATACCAGGAACAGGCCGGCGATCCGAATCAGCATGCGTCCGAGCCGGTTGGCTTCTGGACAGGCCAAGGCCAATGGGGAGTTGGTGCAGGACGCTGGCATGGGCTTGCGAGCATAACCGGGGGGGCGCGCGATCATTTCGCGGTGGTCTGGGCGTTCTCCGTTCCACCGGCGATTGCGGCGCTCGCGATGCTCGCCGACGCCCCGTGGTGACTTCAAGGGTGCATCAGCCGCGTTCGTCGCGCTGGATCGTCCGAGGGATGTGCCGCCACACGAACCAGCTCTGCATTTCGTGGGTGCGGATCAGCTGGCTGACCAGCAGGTCGTTGGTGCCGTCGTCGCCGCGCTCCGCCGCCTCGCGCGCGAGCGGTCGCGCCTCCCCCAGGACGAACTCGTGGGCATCTAGCAGGCGCTCGAGCTGGTGATGCGGCGTCTCGATGCCGTGGGGCGCGCGCGCCAGCCGGGACTCGCTCACGACGTCGCCGGCCAGCGCACGTGCCACGCCGCCCAGCGCCTGCACGCGCTCGGCCAGCGCGTCCATCAGCGCGACCTGTTCGTCGTAGTGCTTGTCGAACAACTGATGCAGCTCGAGGAACGTGATGCCCGCGGTTTGCCAATGCGACTTCTTGTACAGATCCCGCATCGCCATCGTGTGCGTGAGCAGGCGATTGAGGGCGGAGACGCTGGCATGGCGCACCTCCTCCGGCAGGCCGATGCGGACGGGGGCAAGGCTGCCGAACGATTGGGATACGGGGTCCGCCTCGGGGCGCGAGGAAAGGGTCATGGCTTGAACTCCAGGTTGATTGGAGCCTCCATTGAAATGGACCAGGCGGGGTACGGCATCGGTGAAAGGGCCGACCCCGGCTATGCAGAACGGACAGCCCCGGCTTCGCTGCCAGACGGAGGGACGCATGCCGGGATCGGTCCCGCGATGATCGGCTCACGCATTGCCGAGAGCGTTCGGATCTTGTGGCCTATGGGTGGACTGGTCGGATGACAGAGGCGCAGGCGCGATCCGGCGCGGATGCTCGAGGTCTCCCGCCCGCCCGTGGTGCGTCCAACTTTCATTCGAGCGAGACATGCCTGACTTCGACTTTCTCCTTCAGCCCGACAATTGCGCCCTGGTCTTGATCGATCAACAGGCCGGCCTGGCGTTTGGAGTCGAATCGATCGACCGTCAGGTGCTCCTGAACAACACGATCGCGCTGGTTCAGACAGCGCGTGCCTTCGACCTGCCGATCGTGATCAGCACGTCCGCAACCAAGGTCTACAGCGGGCCACTGTTGCCCGGCATCCGCGAGCTCCTGCCCGAACACACGATCTTCGATCGGCGAAACATGAACGTCTGGGAAGACGACGACGTGCGTGGCGTGATCGAAGCGACAGGCCGCAAGAAGCTGCTCTTCTCAGGGTTGCTGACGGAATCCTGCATCTCGTTGCCGGTCCTTTGCGCCCAAGCCGCGGGGTATGAGTCCTTCGTGGTGGCGGATGCTTGTGGCGGACTGACCAAGACCGGCCACGAAATGGCGCTGTGGCGCATGCAGGCGCACGGCGCGCAGGTGACCAGCTGGGCGCAGGTGCTGCTTGAGCTGCAGCGCGACTGGACCCGCCACGCCACCTACGCGGCGGCCAGGTCCATCATCGAGCACAACGGCGGCGGCTATGGCATCGGGCTGCGATACGCCAGCGACATGTTGTCGAAATGATTCTTGATGCCGCTCGTGTTCAACTTTGAACCCAAGCTCATTGCCCGAGCGCTCCTCCTTCGGGCCGCCATCACGTCGTCTTGCGCCCCGGCTTCCCATGCAGATGCGCCACATGCGACTGCGACTTCTGACCCGCAGCCAAGCCCCCGCGATCCAGCTCCTTCATGATCCCGCACTGATCCGCCGCGTTGACCTCGCGGCACTGCTCCCGCAGCGCCCGCAGGTCCTTCGACAGCGCCCGCAGCTCGCGTATCCGCTCCTCGACGTGCTCCACGTGCTCGTCCAGCAAGGCGTTCACCTCGCTGCAGTCCTCGTGGCTGCCGTCGCGCAAGCGCAGCAGCACGCGGATCTCCTCCAGGTTCATGTCCAGCGCGCGGCACGCGCGGATGAAGCCGAGGCGGCCGACGTGGCCGTCGCCGTAGAGGCGGAAGTTGCCCTCCGTGCGCGCCGGGGCCGGCAGCAGGCCCTCGCGCTCGTAGTAGCGGATGGTCTCCACGGGGGTGTTGGTGGCGCTCGACAGCTCACCGATCTTCATGTTCGCGACAGCCTTTCCCGGCCTCCTTCAGGTTGGTGAAGGGGCCCGCTTGACTCTGTAGCAGGTACAGATTCGACAATTCTGCCCGTACCGTCGCCGGCGTGCATGCGGACGGCAGGACATTCCTCGAAAAATGAGCGTGAGCGCATGAACAACAAGATCTCCCATCGCCTGGCCGGCCTGCTGCTGTCGGCCGCCCTGTCGACGCCCGCGTGGGCGGCGCCCGCCGAGCCCGGGCCGATGTTCGTCGTGCAGTCGGGCCGCATCGTCGTTCCGGCCGATTCGCCGTTGCGCCAGCGTCTCCAGGTCGCCGCGGTCGGCGAGCAGGCCGGACGGCATGTGCTGTCGGTGCCGGCGGTGGTCGAGGCCGACCCCGCGCGCGTCGTCGCGATCGCGCCGCCGCTCACCGGCCGGCTGCTGGCGCTGCATGTCGGCCTCGGCGACACGGTGCGCCGCGGCCAGCCGCTTGCCACGGTCGGCTCGCCGGACTTCGGCCAGGCGATGGCCGACGCGGAGAAGGCCGCGGACGCGCTGGCGCTCGCGGCGCACGCGCTGCAGCGCGCGCGCGGCGTGCAGGCGGTGGGCGCGAACGCCGGCAAGGACATCGAGGCCGCCGAGACCGCTCAGCGCGACGCCGCCGCCGAGGACCGGCGCGCCCGCGACCGCGTCGCGACGCTGTCCGGCGGCGCGAAGATCGATCCGCGCACCCGCGCGCTGGTCGTGCTGGCGCCGGTCTCCGGCACGGTGACGGCGCTGGTCGCCGGCGTCGGCGCGTTCCTCAACGACGCGACGGCGCCGATCATGACGGTGTCCGGCCTCGACCGCGTCTTCATCACCGCCCAGGTGCCGGAACAGGCGCTGGGCGCGCTGTCGGCCGGTGCCACGGTCGACGTGACGCTGGTCGGCCTGCCCGGCGTGACGCTGCACGGGAAGTCGCTGCGCGCGAGTCCCGTGCTCGAGCCCGACACGCGCCGCGCCAAGGTGCGCATTCCGTTCGACAACGCCGATGGCCGCCTGCGGCCGAACATGTTCGCCACGGCCGCCTTCGCGGTGCCGGACGCGGGCGGCGTCAGCGTGCCGCCGTCCGCGCTGCTGATGAACAACGACAGCACCACCGTGCTCGTCGAGGTCGCGCCGTGGACGTTCGTGCGCCGCGCCGTGGAGATCGGCGCCGAGGACGACCAGGCCGTGCGCGTGGTGTCCGGCCTGAAGCGCGGCGACCGCGTGGTGACCCGCGGCGGAGTGCTGCTGAATGATTAACCAGTTCATCGAGCTGTGCTTCCGGCGCCGCCTGCTGGTGTGGGTGCTGACGCTGGGGCTGCTCGTCTACGGCTACTTCTCGTGGACGCAGATGACGGTGGAGGCGTATCCCGACATCAGCGACGTCACCGTGCAGGTCGCCACCCAGGTGCCCGGCCTGGCCGCCGAGGAGATCGAGCAGCAGGTCACCACGCCGCTGGAACGCGCGCTGGCCAACACGCCCGGGCTCGTGACCATGCGCTCGAGCAGCACCTTCGCGCTGTCGCTCATCACGCTCGTGTTCAAGGACGGCACCGACGACTACTTCGCGCGCCAGCGCGTGAACGAGCGCATCGCGCAGGTGACGATGCCCGCGGGCGTGCAGCCCGGACTCGACCCGGTGTCCAGCCCGGTGGGCGAGATCTACCGCTACACGCTGGAGTCGGACACGAAGAACCTGATGGAGCTGTCCGAGATCCAGCGCTGGCTCGTGATTCCCGCGTTCCGCCAGGTGGCCGGCATCGCCGACGTCAACAACTTCGGCGGCTTCACCAAGGAGTTCCAGGTCGAGCTCGATCCGCGCGCGCTCGACCGCTACGGCCTCGCGCTCGACGACGTCGTCACCGCGATCAACAACGGCAGCCAGAACGCCGGCGGCGGCCGCATCGCGCGCGGCGAGCAGAGCTACGTGGTGCGCGGCATCGGCCAGGCGCACGGCCTCGACGACCTCGGCGCGATCGCGGTGGCGACGAGCGCCGGCGTGCCGGTGCAGCTGCGCGATCTCGGCAAGCTGCAGATCGGGCACCAGGAACGCGAAGGCATCCTCGGCAAGGACGCCGATCCCGACACCATCGAGGGCATCGTGCTGCTGCTCAAGGGCCAGAACCCGTCGAAGGTGCTCGAGGGCGTGCATGCGAAGGTGGACGAGCTGCGCAAGCGCCTCGCGCCCCTGGGCGTGAAGATCGTGCCCTACATCGACCGCGACCAGCTCGTGAAGCTCACCGTGGAGAAGGTGACGCACACCGTGCTGGAGGGCGTCGGGCTCGTCTGCGTCGTGCTGATCCTGTTCCTCGGCAGCCCGCGCAGCGCCTTCGTGGCGGCGACGGCAATCCCGCTCGCGCTGGTGGCGGTGTTCATCGCGATGAACCTGCTGCACATGCCCGCCAACCTGTTCTCGCTGGGCGCGATCGACTTCGGCATCATCGTGGACGGCGCGATCGTGGTCACCGAGGCGATGCTGCGGCGGCGCGAGGAGAACCCCGAGCGCGCGCTCGACGCCGACGACGTGCTCGAGACCACGGGCCAGGTCGCGCGGCCCATCTTCTTCGCGACGCTGATCATCGTCTGCGCCTACTTCCCGCTGTTCGCGTTCGAGCGCGCGGAAGGCAAGCTGTTCTCGCCGATGGCGTTCACGGTGGGCTTCGCGCTGTTCGGCGCGCTGCTGGGTTGCATGGCGCTGATCCCGGGGCTGGCGTTCGTGGCCCTGCGCAAGCCGCGCAAGGTGTTCCACAACAAGCCGCTCATCTGGCTCACCGAGCGCTACCGGCGCGGCCTTGGCTGGCTGCTGCTGCGCACGCCGGTGGTCTACGTCGCGTCGGCGCTGGTGCTGGCAGCGGTGGTGCTCCTGGGCGCGACCACGGGCCGCGAGTTCCTGCCCGAACTCGACGAAGGCGCGCTGTGGCTGCAGGTGCAGCTGCCCACCGGGCTCTCGATGGACAAGGCCAGCGAGATGGCCGGCGAGCTGCGCCGCACGCTGCGCGAGTTCCCGGAGGTCTCGTACGTGGTCACGCAACTGGGCCGCAGCGACGACGGCACCGACCCGTGGACGCCCTCGCACATGGAGGTACCCGTCGGGCTCAAGCCGTATGCCGACTGGCCCGGCCACGAGTCCAAGGCCGAGTTCGTGCGCCGCCTCAACGAGCGCCTGCAACGCCTGCCCGGCTTCGACGTGGGCATCAGCCAGCCCATCATCGATGGCGTGAACGACGCGATCGGCGGCGCGCACAGCCCGCTGGTGCTGCGCGTCTACGGCGAGGACATCGTCGACGACCGCCGCATCGCGCAGCAGGTGGTCGACATTCTGCGCACGATCCGCGGCACCGCGTCGGCCTCGCTGTTCCAGGAGCCGCCGATCCCGCAGCTCGTGGTGAAGATCGACCGCGAGGCGGCCGGCCGCGTTGGCGTGCCGGTGTCGGACATCGCGACGCTGATCCAGACCGGCCTCGGCGGCGCGGCCGTCACCACGATGGTCGTGGGCGATCGCCAGTACGCCGTCACCGCCCGGTTCCCGCGCTCGGCCAAGGGCACGCTGCAGGACATCGGCGCGCTCACGGTGACGGCGCCGGGCGGCGCCCGCATCCCGCTGTCGCAGCTCGCCGACCTGCGCTACAAGACCGGCGAGAGCACGATCTCGCACGAGCTCAACGAGCGCCAGATCACCGTGCGCGTCGACAACCGCGGCCGCGACCTCACCTCGTACCTGGCCGAGGCGCAACGCCGCATCGACGCCGAGGTGAAGTTCGAGCCGGCGAAGCATCGCCTGGAATGGGCCGGCCAGTTCGAGAACGAGCGGCGCGCGCAGGCGCGGCTGGTGTTCATCCTCGGGCTGGTGTTCGCGATGATGGCGGTGCTGCTGTTCTTCCAGTTCGGCAAGGTGCGCCAGACGCTGCTGGTGCTGGGCGTGGTGCCGATGGCGACGCTCGGCGGGCTGGTCGCGCTGCGATTGACCGGCGAGACGCTCAACGTGGCGACGGCGGTCGGGTTCATCGCGCTGTTCGGCGTGTCGGTGCAGAACGGCATCATCATGGTGGCCAACTTCCGGCGCGTGCGCGGCGAGGGCATCGCGCTGGACGAGTCCATCCTGCGCGCCGCGTCCGAGCGCCTGCGCCCGGTGCTGATGACGGCCACGGTGGCCTCCATCGGCATGCTGCCCGCTGCGCTGGCCACGGGCGTGGGCACGGACGTGCAGCGCGGCGTCGCGACGGTGGTCGTCAGCGGCCTCATCGTGTCGACGCTGCTCACGCTGCTGGTGCTGCCCGTCCTCTATTTCGCGATCGAGCGCTATTTCGAGAACCGCTCGGCCGATCGGCAACTGCGGCGTACCCGGTGATGACGATGACGACCTTCCCTGTGATGACGCGGTCGGCCGCGGCGGCCTGCCTGGCGCTGCTGGCCGGCTGCGCGGCCGGCCCCGACTATCGGCGCCCGGCGCTGCCGGCGATGGACTATGTGCCCGCGCCCGTGGCCGCCGCCATGCGCGACGAGCGGCAGGTGGTGGAGGCGGAGGTGCCCGCGCAGTGGTGGACGCTGTTCCATTCGAAGGCGCTCGACGAGCTGGTGCGCGGCGCGCTCGTGCGCAGTCCGTCGGTGGCCGCGGCGCAGGCGGCGCTGAGGCAGGCGAGCGAGATGCGGCGTGCGCAGCAGGCCGCGCTCTTTCCCACGGTCGACGCGTCCTATTCGGCGGCGCGACAGAAGGTCGCCACTCCGCTGGCCAGCCCGCTGGCGTCGGGTGTCGACATCTTCAACCTGAGCACCGCGCAGCTGAACGTCTCGTACACGCCGGACCTGTTCGGCCTGAACCGGCGCCAAGTCGAATCGCTGCGGGCGCAGGAGCAGGCGCAGCGCTGGAACGTCGAGGCGACCTACCTGGCCCTGAGCGCCAACCTGGTCGTCGCGGCGATCACCGAGGCCAGCCTGCAGGCGCAGGTCGACGCCACGGCGCGCCAGGCCGCGTTGCAGTCGGACGTGCTGGAACGCTTCCGCCAGTTGCAGCGCCTGGGCGAGAACTCGGAGCTCGACGTGTCGCAACAGGAATCGCAGCTGGCGTCGCTGCAGGCGGCGCTGCCCGGCCTGCGCAAGCAGCTCGCGCAGCAACGCGATCTGGTCAAGGCGCTGGCGGGCCTGCCGCCCGCCGCCGCTGGCGTTCCCGAGCTGCGGCTGGACGACCTGACGCTGCCCGACCCGCTGCCGCTGACGCTGCCGTCCACGCTGGTCGAGCATCGGCCGGACGTGCTCGCGGCGGAGGCCGACCTGGAGAGCGCGTCGGCCGACATCGGCGTCGCGGCGGCCAGCCGGCTGCCGCAGGTGACGCTGGGCGTGAACAGCTGGGGCTCGTCGGCCGCGTCGCTGTCGGGCCTGTTCGGGCCGGGCACCGCGTTCTGGACCCTGGCCGGCAGCGCCACCCAGACGCTCGTCGACGGCGGCGCGCTCAAGCACAAGGAGGCGGCCGCCCGCGCCGCGTACGACCAGGCCGAGGCAACCTACCGCGCCACGGTCATCAACGCGTTCCAGAACGTGGCGGACGCGTTGCAGGCCGTGCAGGCGGACGCCGAGGCGGAGCGCGCGACGCGCCACGCGCTCGACATCGCCGAGCACACGCTCCAGGTCAGCCGGCGCCAGCTCGACCTGGGCGACGTCAGCGCCGTGGCGGTGATCCAGGTCGAACAGGCGCACCAGCAGGCGCTGGCGGCCGCCGTCCAGGCCAAGGCCCAGCGGCTGAGCGACGCGGCCGCCATGCTGCAGGCCCTCGGCGGCGGCTGGTGGAATCGCGCGAGCGGCGATCCGGCCCCGGCGCGGGCCGCTGCGGATTGACGCCGCCCCGCCGCACGTGCCCCAATCCCCAGAGCAGACCAGGCCAATCCCCATGCACATCGAACGCCACGAAATCGGGCCCCGTTTCAGCGAGATGACCGTCGTCGACGTCGGCACCGGCAAGCTCGTGTTCATCGCCGGCCAGGTTGCCGAGAACACCTCGCTGGACATCGGCGGCCAGACGCGCGAGGTGCTCGGCTTCATCGACCGCCTGCTCCAGCACATCGGCGCGGAGCGCCAGCACATCGTGTCCGCGCGCGTGTACCTGGCGTCGGTGGGCGACTACGCGCAGATGAACGCGGTCTGGGACGACTGGGTCGTGCCGGGCCACACGCCCGCGCGCGTGACGGTGGGCGCCAAGCTGATCAACAGTGCCTACAAGGTGGAGATCGAGGCGACCGCGGCCTTCACGCCGCACGCCGGGCACGACCACCCGCACGACGACAACTGCGAGAAACCGCAGGCGAGCGGCGACCTGCGCTGAGGACTTGAGCCGACTTCAACCGGCGTCGGACGTCGTCTCCGCGTCCTCGTCCCGGGGCACGAAGACCTTGCCGGTCTTGGTGTTCAGGTCCATCAGGCCCGCATAGCGTCCCCACGCGATCATCGTCTCGAATGTCTTCTCGGGGTTGTCGTACGGCAGCGCGCTGGCGACGTCCTTGACGATGCGCTCGGAGTCGATCTCCTCGTAGGCGTCCAGCAGCGCGAGGATGATGTGGAAGATCCGCAGCTTGAACACCTGCTCCGCGAAGATGGTGCGCCGGCCCGCGCGATCCGAGGCGATGAAGCGGCGCCCGAGGTCGGTGAGCTCGACGTCGTGCTTGGGCGTGTCCACGAGCTCGAGGATCTCCGCGGCCTTCACGATGGAGATGGTCTCGCCGAACTCCTTGCCGATGTCGTCCGAGATCTCGTAGATGTTCTTGAGCTCGGGCGCGCCGTCCAGGATCTCGAGCAGGCCCAGGATCTGCGCCACCGGCACGGCGGGGATCGACTCCATGCGCGAACGCGCGCGCGAGATGGCCTGTCCCGGCGCGGGCGGCGCCTCGGGCGGCAGGTCGGGCAGCGTCATCGTGGTGATCGACTCGTGGATGATGCTCACGAGGCGCTGGAACTCGGGGCTCTTGGGATCGCGGGGATACGGCAGGGGGTTATCGAGCACCAGGCCCAGGCGGCCGGGCCGCGGGAACACGACCACCACGCGCGTGGCCATCTCGACGGCCTCCTCGATGTTGTGCGTCACCATGAAGATCGAGCTGAGGCCGTTCTCCTTCGAGCGCCACAGGCTGATCAGCTCCTGGCGCAGGTTCTCGGCGGTGAGCACGTCCAGCGCGCTGAAGGCCTCGTCCAGGCACAGCAGCTTGGGCTGCGAGACCAGCGCGCGCGCGATGCCCACGCGCTGGCGCATCCCGCCGGAGAGCTCGCGCGGGTAGGCCGCGTGGTAGTTGCCGAGGCCGATCAGCTCGATGGCGTGGTCGATGGCGGCGGTCCGGCCGGCGCGGCTCATCCGGCGCGACATGAGGCCGACGGCGACGTTCTGCTCCACCGTCAGCCACGGATACAGCGCGAAGGTCTGGAACACGATGGAGACGCCCGGGTTCACGCCGGCCAGCAGCTCGCCGTTGCCCAGGGCGCGTCCAGACGTGGGCTCCACCAGGCCGGTGAGGCAGCGCAGGATCGTCGACTTGCCGGAGCCGGACTGGCCCAGCAAGGCCAGCAGCTCGCCCTCGCGAACGGCGAGGTCGATGTTCTCGAGCACCTTCAGCTCGTGGCCGCCCGCGGTCCGGTACGACTTGGTGACGGCGCAGAGTTCGGCGACGGCCGGCCTGGCGAGGGTTTCGTTCACGGTGGTCATGGTCAATCCAGTCGGAAACGGCGCTCGGCAAACGCATACAGCCGGCGCCAGATGAATTTGTTCATCAACACGACGAACAGCGACATCACCGCGATGCTGGCGATGATGAGGGGCGTCTCGCCGGTGCGGGTCACCTCGGCGATGTAGGCGCCGAGGCCGTCGGCCTTCAGCGTCGTCTTGCCGAAGGTGGCGAGCTCCGCGACGATGCTCGCGTTCCACGCGCCGCCCGCCGCGGTGCAGGCGCCCGTCACCCAGAACGGGAAGATCGCGGGCAGGATCAGCGTGCGCCAGAGGTTCCAATTGCGCAGGCCGTAGACCGTCGCGGCCTCCTTCAGGTCGTTCGGGATCGCCATCGCGCCCGCGACCACGTTGAACAGGATGTACCACTGCGTGCCCATCGCGATCAGCAGGATGCTGCCCCAGTTGATGGAGATGTTCGCGGCGACGAACCAGCCCACCACCAGCGGAAACGTCATGTTCACCGGGAAGGACGCCCCGACCTGCGCGAGCGGCTGCGCGAAGCGCGCGACGCGCGGCTGGCAGCCGATCCAGACCCCCACGGGCGTCCAGACGATCGTGGCGAGCACCGTCATCGCCACCACGCGCAGCATCGTCAGGAACCCCAGCCAGGCGATGTGCCAGAACAGGCGCCAGGACAGCGCGCCGCGCAGCTCCTCGGCAGCGGCGACGAGGCCCGTCAGCACCTCGTAGGCCAGCCACGCGAGCAGCACGCCCACGACGGCGCGCCAGACATAGTCGCCCCGCACCGCCTTCAACGGCGCGAGCCGCCGCACCTGCCGGCGGCCGATGCGCGACGACTGCGCCAGCAACGGCCGCACGACGCGCTCGGCCAGCCAGGTGAACACGTAGGCGCCGCGCAGCAGGTCGTAGACCCACGAGGTGGCGGGCGTCCGCGACTCGGTCAGCTCGATCTTGAACTTGTCGGCCCAGGCGAGCAGCGGCCGCCAGACCAGCTGGTCGCTCACCAGGATCAGCACGATCATCGCGACGACGGCCCACAGCGATGCGTTGCTGTCGCCCCGCTCGATGGCCTGCGCCATGTAGGAGCCCAGGCCCGGCAGCTTGATGTCGCGGTTCATCACGGTGATGGCCTCGCTCTGCGCGACGAAGAACCAGCCGCCGCCGAACGACATCATCGAGTTCCAGATGAGGCTGTGGGCCGAGGCGGGCAGCTCCAGCGTGGTGAATCGCTGCCAGCGCGTCATGCCGTAGGTCGTGGCGGCCTCCTGCATGTCCGTGGGGATGGTCACCATCGAGTGGTAGAACCCGAACGCCATGTTCCAGACCTGGCCGGTGAAGATCGCGAAGATCGCCGCGCATTCCACGCCCATCAGGCTGCCCGGGAACAGCGCCATGAACGCCGTCACGGTGGCCGACAGGAAGCCCAGCACGGGCACCGACTGCAGGACGTCGAGCGCGGGCAGGATCAGCATCCGCGCCCGCGCGCTCTTGGCGGCCAGGTAGCCCGTGCCGACGGCGAAGACCAGCGAGAACGCAAAGGCGATCCACATGCGCAGCAGCGTGCGCCCCGCGTAGTACGGGATCTGCCACACGCTGCCGTCGATGCCGGGCTGCGCCGACGCGTCGAAGTGCACCAGCATGCCCTTGCCGAAATGCAGCGCGCTCCAGAAGATCGCGATCAGCACCAGCATCACGACGCCGTCCACCCACGTGAACCCCCGGCGCGACTCGGAGACCTGGAGTTGGGGGGCGATGGTGGTCTTCATGGCGCGCACGCTACCAGATGCACTGCCGCCTTTCGGTCATGAAAACGCAAGGTTGGGCCCGTGGTGTCCGCTCAGAACGAGCTTTCGGTGCGCAGCTGGAACACGGTGGCGGCGCGCAGGCTCGCGTCCGCGCCGGGATGGCTCACGTACTGGACTTCTACTTCGCCTGCCCGATGGACGCCCACCTGCTGCAGGACTGGTTCATGGGCAACAAGCCCGGCGGCGGCGTCGACTTCTCGCCGTCGGCCATCATGGAACACATTCCCACCTGAGCGGGCTGCGCCGGGGGCTCCCGGGGATCCGGCTTCGTGGCTGAATCCTCGCTTGCGGGAGAACAATGAGGAAACCCTGCCCCTATCGGCGCGCACTATCGTCCGTCGCGTCGGTAACATGGACTCCATGCCGGTGCACCCCACCGGCGTTCCTTCGTTCCCTCCGTCCCGACACCCCGGCGCCAGCCCGGTATCCCGCCGCCATGCCTCGCCGATATCGACCTTCGTGGCCGCTCCCGCACCGCGGCATCGCGCCGCTGGCCGTCGCCTGGCTGATGGCGCTGGCGGCCTGCTGCGGCGCGCGCGCCGCGGCGGTCGAGGCGGCGCCGCCGCAGGAGTCGGCCGCTCCCCCGGCGTCGGTGCCCGCCCTCGCGGCGCCTGCCGCCCGGCCTGACTGCTCGCGTCCGCTCACGCTGGGCCTGCACGAGCACGGGCTGCTGTACACCGGCCGGACGGGCGAGGGCATCGACAAGGACATCGCCGAGGAGATGTCGCGCCGCAGCGGCTGCCGCCTCACGCTCACGGTGCTGCCGCGCTCGCGCATCTGGCAGCTGATCGAATCCGGCGCGCTCGATTTCACGCTGTCGGGCATCACCAATGCGCAGCGCGACAAGTTCGCGACGTTCGCCTGGTACGTCTCCAACAAGTACTACCTGCTGGTGCGGCGCGACACCGGGGTGCACAGCGTGGACGAGTTCCTCCGCAGGCGCTCGCTGCGCGTGGGCCTGATCCGCAGCTTCCGCTACGGCGACCGGGCCAACGGGTTCGTCGACGCGCTGGAGGGCGAGCAGCGCACCACCTACGCCGGCAGCCTCGAGCCGCTCTACACCATCCTGCTCGACGACGACATCCAGGCCATGATCATCGAGCCGTTCGACTTCCCGGTGATCGCCGGCGCGCAGCTGAAGGCGCAGACGTCCATCCTCGACTTCGGCGATCCGTCGGTGCTGCACGGGCTGGTGATGTCGAGGAAGGCGCTGTCGCCGGCGCAGCAGGGCGCCTGGCGCGACATCGTCAACTCGATGCGCGCCGACGGCACGATCCTGCGCATCTTCGAGAAGTACTTCCCCATCGACCTCGCCAGGCAGATGACGCAGTATTGAGAACCTGTGAACGAATCCGCCACGCCCGCTCGTCCCGCCAGAACGTGTCTGCTCGGCGTTGCAAATGCTCGCCGGGGGGGCCCCCCGGCTGTGCTTTGCGCCTTGATCAGACACGTTCTGGCGTGCCGCTCGGGCGCGCCCGATCCGTCCACAGGTTCTAAGTGAAACGCGCCCTCCCTCCACTGATCTCGCTGTTCGTCGGCGCCATCACGCTCGCGTTCACGATCGGGCTGTGCGTGCACGAGCGCGACAACGAGCAGGCGCGGCTGCGCGCGGTCTTCGACGCCAACGCGCGCCAGACCGCCGGCCGCATCGAGCAGCGCATCGCCAACTACGAGCAGATGCTGCGCGGCGTGCAGGGCCTGCTGTCGGCCGACAACGGCATCGATCCGCAGGCCTTCGAGACCTATGTCGACACCGTGATGGCCGGCCCCGACGCCGCCGGCCTGCAGAGCGTGGCGTTCTCGCGCCTGATCCTGGCCGGCGACCTGCCCGCCCATGTGGAGAAGATGCGCCGCGACGGCCATCCCGACTATCGCGTGCGGCCCGACGGCGCGCGCGACTTCTACGCGCCCATCGCGCTGGTGGCGCCCGACAGCGTGGCCAACCGCATGGTGGTCGGCTACGACTCGTACTCGGAGGCCACTCGCCACGCCGCGATGGTGCAGGCGCGCGACTCCGGCAACGCCGTGCTCACCGCGCTGGTGCAGCTGCGCGTGGATTCCGGCCCGGAGCTGCGCAGCGGCTGCCTCATCTACCTGCCGGTGTATGCGCTCGGCGCGTCCATCAACTCCATCGCCGAGCGCCGCGCGCACGGCATCGGCTGGGTGCGCGCGGCCTTCCGGGTGAGCGACCTCATGTCCACGCTCTACGGCGAGCAGAGCCCCGGCCTGGTGGCGCGGTTGCACGACGGCGCCGATACGAGCGAGGCCTCGCTGATGTACCGTTCCGACACCGCCGGCGACGCCAACCCGGGCAGCGACGACCCGATCCGCAAGGCACGCTTCCAGGCGCAGGAGTACATCACCATGGCGGGCCACACGTGGACGGTGCAGCTCAGCTCGCTGCCCGAGTTCGAGCGCGTGCACGAGCGCAACGCGTCCACCGTGATCCTGGTGGCGGGCGTGGTGCTGAGCCTGCTGCTGGGCGTGATCACGCACCAGCTCGTGACCGGCCGCGCGCGCGCCTATGCGGCCGCGCAGGCGATGACGCGCGAGCTGCGCCAGAGCGAGGAGCGCTATCGCCGCATCGTGGAGACTGCCAGCGAGGGCATCTGGCTGCTCGACGCCTCGCGCCGCCTCGCCTTCGTCAACCCGCGCATCGCGCAGTGGCTGGGCGTGTCCGAGGAGTCGATGCGGGGCCGCCAGGTGGAAGACTTCATGGACGAGGAGGAGGCCGAGCGCTGCCGCGCGGCGCTCGCCTCGCATGGCGCGTGCGACGGGGAGGGCGCCACGATCGAGCTGCGCCTGCGGCGTGCCGACGGCTCGCCGATGTGGGTGTCGCTGTCCACGCGCTCCATCATGGACGACGCCGGCCGGCCCTCGGGCGCGCTGGGCATGCTCACCGACATCAACGAGCGCCGCCTCGCCGAGGAGCGCCGCGCCGCGCTCGAGACGCAGCTGCGCGACGCTCAGAAGATGGAGGCCATCGGCACGCTGGCCGGCGGCATCGCGCACGACTTCAACAACATCCTGGCGGCCATCATCGGCAACGTGGCGGCGGCGCGCCAGGACGCGGCCATCGGCCTGTCCAGCGACGCGAGCCTGGCGCAGATCGAGCGCGCCGCGGTGCGGGCGCGCAGCCTCGTGCAGCAGATCCTCACGTTCAGCCGCATGCAGGCCCAGGAGCTGCACACGCAGGCGCTGCAGCCGGTCATCGACGAGACGCTGGACATGCTGCGCGCGTCGATGCCCGCGCAGGTGCAGCTGCACGTGAGCATGCCCAAGACGCCCGTGCACGTGCGCGCCGACCCCACCCAGGTGCAGCAGATCGTGATGAACCTGTGCACCAACGCCTGGCACGCGCTGCCGGCCGGCCGCGGCCGCATCGACGTGGGGCTGGACGTGGAGGACGCCGACGCCGTGCCGCAGGTCGAGGCCGCCAGCACGTGGCCGCCGGCGCTGCGCGGGGGGCCGCGCGCCCACCTGTGGATCGCCGACAACGGCTCCGGCATGGACGGGGCCACGCTGGCGCGCGTGTTCGAGCCGTTCTTCACCACCAAGCAGGTGGGCCAGGGCACGGGCCTGGGCCTGGCCGTGGTGCACGGCATCGTCAGCGTGCACGGCGGCGCCATCCACGTGCACAGCGTGCTCGGCGTGGGCAGCCGCTTCGACCTGTGGTTCCCGCTGCAGGACGCGCCGCAGGAGGCCGTGGAGTCGCAGCACGGCGAGCTCGACGCGCCGCGCGGCCGCGGCGAGCATGTGCTGTGCGTGGACGACGATCCGGCGATGGTGCTGATGGTGGACGGGCTGCTGCGCCGCGCCGGCTACAGGGTGACCACGTTCGAGCAGCCGGCCGCGGCGCTGGCGCGCGTGCAGGCCGATGCGGACGCGTTCGACATCGTCGTCACCGACTACAACATGCCGGAGATCAACGGCATGGAGCTGGCCTCCGCGATCGCGCGCGCGGCGCCGAAGCTGCCCATCATCATCACCTCGGGCTTCATCTCCGACGACATGCGCCAGCAGGCCGGCGCGCTGCGCGTGGGCGCGCTGCTGCAGAAGGAATACACGCTGGAGCGGCTGGCGGGGCTGGTGCGCACGGTGCTCGAACAGCATCGAGAATGAGCGATCCCCTTCGGAGTCCGACCATGACCCATCCCATCGTCGCCCCTTGCGGCACCTGGCCCTCGCCCATCACCGCGGCCCGCGTCGCCGCGGGCGTCCGACCCGTGGCCGCGCCGCGCATCGTGGGCGACCGCGTGCTGTGGCTGCAAAGCCTGCCGGAGGAGGGCGGCCGCATCGCCGTGGCCGCGCCCGGCGACGGCGGGCGTCCGCGCATCGTCACGCCCACGCCGTTCAACGTGCGCACGCGGGTGCACGAGTACGGCGGCGGCGCGTTCGCGGCCGCGGGCGACACGATCTGGTTCTCGAACTTCGCCGACAACCTCGTCTACGCGCAGGCCGGCGACGCCGCGCCGGTGGCGTTGACCCACGACGGCCAGCAGCGCCACGCCGACCTCGAGCTCGACGCGCGCCACGGCCGGCTGGTGGCCGTGCGCGAGCAGCACGGCGGCGCGGGCGAACCGCGCAACACCCTCGTCGGCCTGGCGCTCGACGGCAGCGGCAGCACCACGCTGGCGGAGGGCGCCGACTTCTACGCTGCAGCGCGGGTGTCGCCCGAGGGCCGGCGCCTCGCGTGGCTGCAATGGAACCATCCCGACATGCCCTGGCAGGGCACCGAGCTGTGGCTGGCCGCCATCGCCGACGACGGCACGCTGGCGCACGCGCGTTGCGTGGCCGGCGGGCGCGACGAGTCGCTGTGCCAGCCGGCGTGGGCGCCCGACGGCAGGCTGTACGTCGTCTCCGACCGCAGCGGCTTCTGGAACCTGTACCGGCTGGATGCGAGCGGCCTCGTGCCGGTGCTGCCCATGGAGGCCGAGTTCGGCCTGCCGATGTGGGTGTTCGCGCAGTCGTCGTACGGCTTCGCGGGCGCGCACGAGATCGTCGCCACCTGCCGCGAGAACGCCATCAGCCGGCTGCTGCGCATCGACCTGCGCACCGGCGCCGCCACGACGATCGCCACGCCGTTCGAGGACATCGCGGAGCTGCGCGTGGGCCCCGGCTTCGCGGTCGTCGAGGCCGGCTCGCCCACGACCACCACCTGCATCGCCCGCATCGCGCTGGACGACGGCGCGGTGACGGTGCTGGCCCACAGCGCCGACGAACTGCCCGACGCCTCGGTGCTGTCGGTGCCGCGCGCGATCGCGTATCCGAGCGCGAACGGCCGCACCGCGCACGCCTTCCACTACGCGCCGCGCAACGCCGGCTGCGCGATGCCGGCGGGCGAGCGGCCGCCGCTGATCGTCATCATCCATGGCGGCCCGACTGCCATGGCCAGCAACACGCTCAAGCTGTCGACGCAATACTGGACCAGCCGCGGCTTCGCGGTGCTGGACGTCAACTACGGCGGCAGCACGGGCTTCGGCCGCGCCTATCGCCAGTTGCTCACGGGGCAGTGGGGCGTGGTGGACGTGGAGGACTGCATCGCCGGCGCGCGCCACCTGGCGGAGGAGGGCCTCGTCGACGCCGAGCGGCTCGCCATCCGCGGCGGCAGCGCCGGCGGCTTCACGACGCTCGCGGCGCTCGCGTTCCACGACGTCTTCAAGGCCGGCGCGAGCCACTACGGCGTCGGCGACCTGCGCGCGCTCGACGCGGACACGCACAAGTTCGAGTCGCGGTACACCAACGACCTGCTGGCGCCGTTGCCCGAGCGCGAGCGGCTGTACCTGGAGCGCTCGCCCATCCACGCCGCCGAGCGCCTGTCGTGCCCGGTGATCTTCTTCCAGGGCCTGGACGACAAGGTGGTGCCGCCGTCGCAGGCCGAGGCGATGGTGGCCGCGCTGCACGCGCAAGGCATCCCGGTGGCCTACATCGCCTTCGAGGGCGAGGGCCACGGCTTCCGCAAGAAGGAGAGCGTGCAGCGGGCGCTGGAGGCCGAGTTGTCGTTCTACGCGCAGGTGTTCGGCTTCGAGCCGGCGGACGACATCGAGCGCGTGACGCTGGCCTGACCTCGGTCGCGGCCCCGCGGGCGCGGGGCCGTCACGCCTCAGTTGTCGTCGTCGCGATCGTCGGACAGCGCATGCGGCAGCACGCGCGTTCCTTCCTTGCGCACCGCCCCGAGTAGCTCCGGATCCAGGCCGAGCGCGCGGATCGCCGTCGGCGCGACCTGGGCGGTCGTCACGCGGCGATCGACGGTCTTCGCGCGCATCGACGGGTGCGAGACCAGCAGGGCGAGATGGCCGTCGTCGGGCGCGAAGCCTCCGTGCTCCATGTCCTTGGCCTGGCTCGTGGTGTAGATGACGCCGGGATTGGGCTGCACCATGAAGTCGGGCGTGCGGCCGTTGGCGGGGTCGCCGAACTTCCAGGGCACGGTGCTCAGGTCGATGACCGAGCCGCCGTTGTCGGCGCAGATCTGCGGCACGACGGCCGCGACGGTCCGGGTCGCCGGGTTCACCGCGGGGCAGGCCGTGGACGCGTCCAGCACCGCCTTCGCGGCCGCGCGCTGCGACTGGTCGTTCAACCAGACGAACGCGACGTCGTCGTCGGTGACCTGGCCGTTGCCCAGGTTGTTGCCGGTGACGGGGTCGCTGCCGCCGCCGACGTAGGCCGTCAGCGCGGCGCCCACGGCGTGGCCGATCTTCTTGAGGCGCGCGTAGTCGGCAGGCGACTGGCCATGCTTGGCCGTCACGACGAACAGCGTCGAATCGGCCAGGTGGCGCGCCGCGAGTTCGGCGCTGAACTTGCCGATGGCGCCGTCCACGTAGGCGATCGCGGCCTTCACGTACGGGTTCGGCGTGAATGCCGCGTCCGCGTAGCCGCCGCCGGACAGGTTGGTGGCCTTCTGCGCCACGCTCAGCGTCTGGAAGTTGGTGCCGAAGATCGTCGGCACGGGCGCGGAGGCCTTGCCGGTCGAGTCCTTGCCGTCGATCTCGTTGAGGATGTTGCGCACGTGGATGTCGTCGAACACCTCGGTGTGCAGGTAGGCCGGCGCGACGCCGTCGTACGAACCCGTGAAGTCGTTGCCGGCGGGGCCGTCGATCGAGTTGATCTCGGTCCGCGCCATGTCGTCCACGCCCTTGCCGGACGGGCCGTTGACCCAGTCGGTGCCCCACGCGTGCTTGTCCGACCAGGCCGTGTGCGCGTGGCGCAGGTTCTGCTTGACGACCTCGAAGATCGTGTTGGTCTGGATGAAGTCGTGCGGGTAGACCGGCACGCACTTGTTGCCGATCTTCCGATGCGGGATCTGCTGCGGATTGAAGGCGCCGCCGCCGTCGAGGTGCACCAGCGCGCCGCCGTTGATCGCGTCGATGCCCACCAGCTCCTGCAGGAAGACCTCCACGCCGGGCGTGCCCGTGCACGTCGTGTCGGTGCCCGCATAGAGCGTGCGGTCGTAGACGTCGTCGTAGAACAGGCCGGTGGAGCGCGGGCCGCCGCCGGTGACCAGCGCGGCCAGTCCGGGCACGGAGTCCGACAGCCCGGGCGTGTACGCGTTCGTGTAGGTCACGCCGTGGCGCGCGAGCGCGGCGATGTTGGGGCAGGTCCTGTCGGCGATGCAACGCGCCAGGTCCTGCTCATGCATGCCGTCGATGCTGACGATGAGCACGTGATCGACGGAGTGGCGATCGTCATCGGCCAGGGCGAGGGCGCTGCCGAAGAGCAACGCCGTACCGATCAGAAAGGGCTTCATGGTGTCTCTCAAAGGGTTGGTTCTTGGAAGGGAGGTTCGTGGCGCGGATGAGCGTTGCGCGTCCGGCCGCCTGGGTTTGTTCCGGCATTCGCGCAGGGCCCCGTCCGGCCGTCGATGTAGGCCGAGGGGCAGTGCAAGGTAGGACGCGCAGATGACCGAGGCGTGACTTCGGGCGCTGGCGCCGGCGAACCTTGCGCGAAGTCGAACGCGGTCGGAGACCCCCCTAATGCGGCGGTGCCGAGATAACCGCCAGCTAACTCAAGCTCGCTAGCAGCCGCGGGTGGAGGGCGTGCTGATGATCAACGCGGTCGGCCTTCCCGGCTACGACCCCGACGTCGTCGAGGCGCACCTCCGGATGCTGCTCGTCGAGCGGCTGATCGAGAACGGCGGCATGCACCATCCGGACGGCGGAATCCACTTCGGCCGCCTGACCCGCCGCGGGCGCAAGTGGCTGTCGGCTCAGGCCCGGGAGCCCGAGCCAACGCGGCCGGAGGTCAATGCTTGCGCGGCGCGGCGACACCCACCAGGAAGGCGTCTCCGGCAGCCGAGGGCAGGTAGACCCGGCCATCGGCGCCGTCCAGCGCGAGCGTGCGAGCGCCGGGAAGGCTCTCGAGTTCCTGGCGGACCGCGAACTGCCTGTCGGGCAGCTCGTCGGCGATGCTGAGCACGCCCTTGCCCTCGCCGCATGCCGTGAAGACCGTCTGGGTCGCGGCGTCGAAGGCGACGGCGTCGGGATGGCCGCCGATGCCGAACCGGCCGACTTCCTTGCCGTTCGACGCGTCGGTCACCACATCGAAGTGGTTCTGGCACGACGAGATGAGCAAGGCATGCCCGGCATCGAGGGCGATGCCCGTCGGGGCGTCGCACTGCGCCAGCGGCCAGGTGCCCACGATCCGGTCGGACGCCGTGTCGATGACCTCCACCGCGGGATGGTTCTCGATGTTGAAGAAGATACGTCCGTGTCCGTCTGCGACCGCGAACTCCGGATCTCCGCTGGTCTGGATCGTCCGGCTGATCGCCAGCGTCTTGCCATCGACGACGTCGACGCTGTCGCTGTGCCCGTTGAAGACGTAGAGCTTGTCCGCGTCGGGCGCGAAGACGATCGCGTCGGGCTTCTTGCCCGTCAGCGCGATCTTCGATCTGACCCGCAGCGTCGCCAGGTCGAACACGGTGACGGAGTTGCTCGCGCCATTGCTCGTGAACCCGACGCCCCGAGCCTCGTCGAACGCGACGCCGTGCACGCCCTCGGTATTCTCGATCGCGCCCACGAGCTCGCCCGACGGCAGCGCGAGGACGTCCACGTGATCGCCCCGCGTCACGTAGAGACGGCGATGGCCGGGCTCGACCGCGGTGTAGTCGTAGTGCGAGCGGGGGCCCAGGGCGACGCGCCGCACCAGCTCGTACGGCGCCTTCTCGGCGGCGAGCGCCGAGCCGATGGCGAGGATCATGGCGGCCAGGGCCGCGAACTTGTAGATGAGTTTCATTTCATTGCCTTGAATCAGAAGTGCAGCTCGGCACCGAGTTGGTAGGTCTGCCCGTAGAACTCGCGCTGCGTGGTGCGGTTCGACTGGCCCTCGGCGAAGGTCAGCGCCGTGTTGGTGAGGTTCTTCGCATTGAAGTAGAGCGTCAACTCCTTGTTGATCTGGTACGACGAGCCGAAATCGAGCGAGAACCGCGCCTGCGAGTAGACGTCCGTGCCGGCGCTGCCGCCGATCGCCCACAGGTTGCGCGACAGATAGTAGCCGCCCAGGCGCATGTTCAATCCGTCGTGCTCGTAGGAGACGAACGCATTGACCGTGTGCCGCGAGGTGGACGGCAGCGTCGAGTTCTGGCCGGTTCGGATCGCGAAACGGGATTCGACGAACGTGTAGTTGGCGCCGAGGCCGAGGCCGTCCAGCACGGGCGGGAGTCCGGGCAGGCGCTGCTCGTAGTTGAGTTCCACGCCGCGCGCATAGGCGTTGGGGATGTTCGTGAACGACACGACATGCGCGACGCCGACGAAGCCCGCGAACAGGCCGTTGTTCGGGAACGTCTGGTCCGTCTGGCTGTTGGCGATGTAGTTGCGGAACTCCTTGTCGAACACACCCACGGAGACGATGCCGGCGAACGGAAGATACTTCTCGAGGGAGAGGTCGAAGGCGTTGTCGGTGATCGGCTTGAGGTCCGGATTGCCGCGCGTGACGAAGCCGCCGGCCGTATCGACCGTCAGGGACGGCGTGATCTGGTTGAAGCCGGGACGCGCGATCGCGGTCGAATAGGCGGCGCGCGCGACGATGGTCCGGTCGACGTCGTAGCGCAGCTGCACGCTCGGGAAGAAATTCGCGTAGCTGTGCGATGCGCTGACCGGACTGATGAAGGACGCGCCGGACGCGTCGACGCCTTGTGCGAAGGCGCTGTAGTGCGCCCGCGTGGCTTCGATCCGCGCGCCGCCGGTCACGGTCAGGTTGCCATTGACCAGCTCGTACTGGCCATAGCCCGCGAAGACGTTCTCGCGATCGTTCTGCGTCTCGAGCGCGGCGTTGGTCGCGTCGCTGCTGCTGATCGTGCGGTACTGGGCGAGGACGTTCTGCAGGACGCCCGAATCGATGTTGGGCCCGTTGTTGTAGGCCCCGTCGTAGAAGTTGACGTTGCCGCCATGCACGTAGTCTGTCAACGCCAGCGCCGGGATCCCTGCATAGGAATAGGGCTGCCCTCCCGCTGCCCGCTTTCGCAGGCGGGCGTCGAGGCCCATCTTCATCGACTCGAGCTCGGCGCCGGTCCACGACACCGGCACCTTCAGGTTGCCGGACAGCGCGAATTCCTTGTCGCGGATATCGAGCGTGGAGTTCTGGAAGCCGTGCAGCGTGTAGTTGGCCGGATTGAGGTAGTCGGCGCCGGTGATGCTGAACCGCGGCGTGCTTCCGCTGTTGCCGTTGTCGTAGGTGATCGAACCCGCCGCGGGCGTGTAGTTGAAGTCCGAGTTGTAGTCGTGGAGCTTCTTGTAGGACCCCTCGGTGTATCCGAGGCGATAGTCGGCGGCCGTGTCGCCGAACCGGTTGCTGCCCCCCACCGCGAACACCTTGTTGTCGATGCGCTCCTTCTCGTCTCGCAGGGTCTTGTCGAAGCCGTGGGCCGTCATGCCGTCCGTGAACATGCCGTTGGCGAGCGTCGGCGATCCGTCCGGTGTGACGGTGAGGCGATTCCTGAGCACCGATTCGGTGTAGCCGGCATCGAAGAAGCGGATGTAGTACTTGTCATCCTGGTCGGGCTGGTATCCGAGGTCGATGCCCTCTCCGTGGCGACGGCGGTGGTAGCGGTAGTAACGCTGGTCGAAGCCCGCGTACGCCGTTGACGGCGAGGCGTACGGAGCGGCATCGATGAAGGAGGGTTCGACGTCGTCGATGCCGCGCTTGTCCTCGTAGTAGGTGCCGGTGACGACGACCGAGAAGGGGCGGTCGGAGTACGACGTCGCCGTGCCGCGGTCGGCCGCTGCGCCGCCGAAGCGCGTGCCGGCGGTGACTGAGATGTCGGCGATGCCCGTGCCGCGAAGCGACTCGTATCCCGAGCCGATGCGCGCGTCGACGAACGGCTTGCCGTCGCGCGGCGCGGTCTTGGGGGTGATCTCGATGGAGCCCCCGAGTGCCTCGGCGTCCTGTTCGGGCAGCAGCGTCTTGGTGACGATGATGGCGCCGACGAGACCGGTCGGGATGGCGTCGAGCGCGACGGCGCGTCCGCCGCCGAACGGCGATGCGTTGTTCGAGGGCGGCAGGCGCAGGCCGCCGAACGTCGTGTTGTTCAGGTCGGAATCGATGCCGCGGATGTTGATGTAGCGGCCTTCTCCGGTATCGGTCTCGAGCGAGACGCCGGGGACGCGCCGGACGGCCTCCGCGGTGTTCACGTCCGGCAGCTTGCGCATCTCCACCGCCGTCGTGAGGTTCACCAGGTTCGGCGCCTGGCGCTGGGCGTCGCGCGCGACGCCGGCGGTCGTCCGCTGCGCCTGGATGACGACGATCTCGGCGGCAGGGGTGGCGGCAGCGGTGGCGGCAGCGGTGGCAGTGGAGGTGGAGGTGGAGGTGGAGGTGGAGGTGTCCGCCTGCTGTGCATTCGCGTCCAGCGCGAAGGCTTGGACGATCAGGATCGAGAGCAGGGTTCGGGTGTGTCGCGGGAGCATGGCGTAGGCCTTCGATGAAGTCGAAGGGCGCACTGTCGACAGGCTTCATGACATGCCGTCGACCACGAATTTCGCGACTCTTTTTGTCGCTAATTCGCGGCTAACTCTCTTGTCTGTCCTGCTTTTGGCCGAGTGCCATCGTGCCGGGCGCATCCGACGAACGCACGCGATGAAGAGTGCGCAATCCGTGTCGCGGTGCGCAGGCGCCTGCGTGCATTCGCGCGACTTCTCGCGGGCACGTCATGTCGATCCGCATCGGGGCGCGAAGGTGGCGGCGCCGGCCGGTTCGCGGCGTTGTTTCCACGCCATCCGGCGAAGGACTTCGTCGATGAAGCGCTTCGATCCTGAAAAAAAATATTTCGGGGCGAACCGCCCGCCGGGACTCACTGGCCTTCGGGCGGCTCCCACAACTCCACCTTGTTGCCCTCGGGATCGACGGCCCAGCCGAACTTGCCGAATTCGGATTCGTCGGTCTTGTCGAACACCGTGCACCCTTCAGCGCGAAGCGCCGCCAGCAGCCCGGCGAGGTCGGCCACCCGATAGGTGACCATGAACCGCGGAGCGCCCGGGCCGAAGTCTTCGCCTTCCTGCGCGCAGACGCGCCAGGCGGTGGTTCCCGCCACGGGCTGCCCGGCCTCGTCGACCCAGTCGAGCGCCGCGCCGCCCCAGGACTGCACGTCCATGCCCAGGTGCGTCCTGTACCAGGCCTGCAGAGCCTTCGGATCCTTGGCCTTGAACACGATTCCGCCGATGCCCGTGACGCGTCGCATGTCTGCCTCTCGAGAAGGAAGGAGCGCCGAATATAGCGCGGAGATTCCCGCGCGGCGGCGTCAGGCGTTCTTGCCGTTGGTTCAACGGGATCGGACGGAACTGCGGCGACTTGATGCCTCGAAAGGCTCGCGCCAGCGTGATGTCAGGCGAAAGTAGTCGTTGTCCGACGGCCCGCGATGCCAGCCCTGCGTTGTATGAGAACGCGGCACGGCGAATGCCGAGATGCCGCCACCCGCTGCGCTCCATCGACGCATTGCCCGGACAACCGCAGGAGACACCATGATTCGAGACATCCACCCCCGCTCCGCCACCTTGCGCCGACCTGTCATCGCACTGGCGATCGCGGCGGCATTCGGCCTCGCCGCGACCGGCGCGGCCCAGGCGCAGGTTGCGGTCGACGTCGACGTCAACGCGGCGGCGCCGGGCTGGCTCTATGACCTCGGCGCGGTCGTCAGCCTGTTCGTCGATCCGCCGATGGTCGAGCCCGAGCCCGTGGCGGTCGCGTGGGCGCCGCCGCCGATGCTGGTCGAGCTGCCTCCGCCGCAGCCCGATCCGTATGCCGTCTGGACTGGCGGCTACTGGACGTGGCAGGGCGACTGGGTCTGGTGCGCGGGCCGCTGGATGTATCCGCCGCGCCAGGAGTACGTGTGGGTGCAGCCCTACTACGAGCACCGCGACGAGCGCGTCATCTTCATCCCCGGATACTGGTCGCCCGCGGACGCCGAGTTCATCGCGCCGCCGATGGAGGGCCCCATCCGGTGGGCCTACGTGAACGCGAGCGTCGTCATCGGGCCGCCGCCCGAAGGACCGGCGGGCATCTTCGTGCCGCCGCCGCCGGGCTCGCGTCCGGGGCTCATCATTCCCGCGCCCATCGGCACGCCGCCCGCGGTCGTCATCAGCGCGCCGGCGGTGCTGGCGGTGGGCATGAGCATCACGGGTTCCGTGGTGATCGATTCGCGCCATACGACGATCAACGACAACCGGGTGACCAACTACTCGGTCACGAACGTGCGCAACATCACGAACGTCATCGTGCAGGCGCCGGCCGGCGTCACCGCGAACGGGCGCGCGTTCCAGGCCCAGGTGCCGCACGAGGCGCACCTGGCCGCCGCGCTGCATCCGCAGGTCGCGGCCCGCGCGCCCGCGCCCGTGAGCCGCACGGCGGTGGCCGCGTACGTGCCGGGCCACCCGCCCGCCGCGCTGCCGGCGCCGCAGAAGGTCCAGGGGCTGCCCGCCGTGCCCCCGCATGGCGCCGCCAACGTGTCGCAGGCCCAGCGTGCCCAGATGAGCCACGCGCCGGTGACACCGGCCGAGGCGCGCCAGGCTCGCCCGAACCCGCCCGCCGAGGCGCGGACCGCCCAGCCGGCACAGCCCGCGCCCGAGCAGCCGCGGGAACAGGCGGTGCGCCAGGAACAGCCGCAACGGGCGCAGCAGCAGGCCGAGCAACAGCGCGCGCAACAGGCGCAGGCGCAGGCGCAACAACGCGCCCAGCAACAGGCCGAACAGCAGCGCGCGCAGCAGGAGCAGGCGCAGCAACGGGCGAGGCAGGAGCAGGCGCGACCCCGCACCGAAGAAGCGAGCCGGCCTTCGAACGGCCACGAGTGAACGTTGGGGTGCCAGGCATATACCGGGAAGCGTCGAGGCCCGTCGGGCCTCGAGCTTCAGGCTGGTGCCGGCGCGGGCGCACAGCGGCAAGTGAGCTTCGCGGCGATGAGGCTGACGAGCATGGCCTCGCTCTCGCCGGCGATGGGGCCGACGCGAAGCAGGAGCTTGGGGTCGTTGTCCTCGTTGCCCACGATCACATCGGCGCGGCTCGCCAGCAGGAAGGGAACGAGCGGCTTGAGGGCGAGCGTGAAGTCTTCGCTGCCGCGGTAGAAGCGGAAGATGCGACCTTCAGGCGTCGACGTGCAGACGACCTGCATGCTCACCTCCGTGGCGGTTTGGACAAGCATCCACGATGCGCCAATGTGGCCGCGTTGGATGTAGGCGTGCGGCCCGGCAGGGGTAGGACAAGATCTCGCAGGCGTGCCTGATGGCCACGCTGGCCTGGCAAGTGCATGGTGGCGCCACCAGCAAGACCCGGCACCCGGGATCGCGCGGTGTTCAGTTGTTCTCCACCGCCATGCCTTCGTGGGCGATCTCGAGGATCTCCATCATCGGACCGGAGTTGCCGGCTTCCAGCGAGGAGTATTCGAGCTTGACCGGGAACGCGTTGCGAAGCCTCCAGATCACCGCCGGGCTGTTGCCGGCATCGACCAGGTTCGGGTAGCGCAGGATGCCCGGCATCGTGACGTCGCTGTTCTCGACCATCGTGCCATCGCGGAACGCCGGCGACTGCGCGGCGATGGTCAGTCCGCTCACTTCGCTGAAGCCGATCCGCGTGCCGCCCCAGTCGACCGAAAAGTGATTTCTCGGCAAGGGATAGTTCATGAAGAGCCTCCTGAGAAAGGTCAGCCATGACTTGATCGGCACGGGGTTCCTGGTCTGGTTTCCGGCGTCGGTCGATTTTGTCATCATGTTCGGAAAGCGTGTGGGCGACGCCCCGTCTGAGCCGTCGCTCCCCCTTGTTCTAGGTTGCCGCGGTGGCGGGTGCGGGCGCCTTGCCTCCGAGCCCGCCGCGCCATCCCCGTCACGACACGCTTGCAATCGGGTGTCCTAGTGTATTACAGTAGTGATACACAAAGACAGGCCCCGCCTTGACCGACCCCTCCCTCTTCTCCGTCGTCGCCGGCTCCCCCGAGCCGATCTACCGGCAACTGTTGGCCCAGGTGCGCCGCTGCGTCGCCGGCGGGCAGCTGAGGGCCGGCGACGAGCTGCCGTCGGTGCGCGACCTGGCGCAGGCGCTGGCCGTCAATCCGATGACCGTGTCCAAGGCCTTCGGGCTGCTCGAGGCCGAGGGCCTGGTGACGCGGCGGCGCGGGCTGGCGATGGTGATCGCCGAGCAGCACCGGCGCGCGCAGCCCGCCTCCGATCGCATCGACCTGCTGCGCCCGACGCTGGAACGCGCCGCGCAGGAGGTGCGCGAGCTGCAGTTGCCCGCCGCCCAGGCGCTGACCCTCTTCAAGACCATCCTGAACGAACAAGAAGGCCAATGACATGAGCCAAGCCACGAACGTTTCCGGCGAGACCTGCCTCGCGCTCCAGGGCCTGAAGGTGGCCTTCGGGACCCAGCGCGTGCTGGACGGCCTCGACTGGTCGCTGCCCACCGGCCAGGTGGTGGGCCTGCTGGGGCGCAACGGCGCCGGCAAGACGACGCTGATCGAGGCGCTGCTGGGCCTGCGCGAGCCCGACGCCGGCACCGCGCTGCTGTTCGGCCAGTCGCCCGCGCAGCTCGGCGACCGCGACCGCGCGCGCATCGGCTACGTGCCGCAGCGCTCCGATCTCTTCGAATGGCTCACCGCCGACCAGCTGCTCGCGTACTTCCGCAGCTTCTATCCGCGCTGGAACGCGGCCAAGGTGGACGGCCTGATGTCGCGCTGGGACATCGCGCGCGACAAGCCGATCAGCAAGCTCTCCGGCGGGCAGCAGCAGCGCTTGTCCATCGTGCGCGCGCTGGCGCACGAGCCCGAGCTGCTGGTGCTGGACGAGCCCGTCTCCAGCCTCGACCCCGCGGGCCGGCGCGACTTCCTCGGCGAGCTGGTGGAACAGGTCGCCGACCGCGGCACCACCATCGTGTTCTCCACGCACATCCTGTCCGACCTCGAGCGCGTCGCCCTCGACGTGGCCTTCCTCACCGGCGGCAGGATCGCGCTGCATGCGCCGCTGGACGAACTGCTCGAGTCCAGCGTGCGCCTGGGCGGCGTGCCGGCCGACATTCAACGCTTCGTGGCGGAACACCGGCTGCAGGCGGTTTCGCGCGCGGCGGGCGTGCCCGTGATCGCGCGCGGGCGTGGCGCGGCCTCCCTGCCGGCGCCGACGCCCACGGTGAGCGTCGATCGCGTGACGCTGGAAGACCTGTTCCTCGCGCTGACGGCCTGAAGGAGCGATGCCATGAACAACGGCTTTCTCTCCTCGGTCGGCCCCATCCTCGCCGCGCCCTGGCACCAGCGCCGCAACGCCGGATCGATGTGGGGCACCGCCGTGGTCGTCTTCATGCTGGCCCTGGCGCCGGCCCTGCTGTTCGGCTGGAGCCTGTTCGTGCTCTGGGGCGCGCCGTCGGGCCCGGCCGGCTCGGCTCCGGCCGCGGAGATCGCGGCCGAGATCCGCCACACCGCGGCCAACGCCGGCCTGTGGGCATTGGGCGCGTCGTCGCTCGCCGCGTGGGCGGTGGCCGTGTCCAACCTGCTGGCCCAGAACCGGCCCGTGCTGGCCCGCCTCGTCCCCGATCATCCGGCGCGACTGCGCGTGGCCTTGCTCGTCGCCTGGGTCGCGATGGTGGCCTTTCTCACGGTGATCATCGGCGTGCGCTTCGACGAGCCGCTGGCCTGCGCCACGGTGGCCGCGGTGGGCACCACGCTGCTGGCGGCGTCGATACGCTGGCCGATCCTGTGGTTGCTGGGTTGCGTGTCGCCGGTGGGCGTGAACCTCGCGCTGGCGTGGCCGGGCCTGCCGCACGCGATCGACGTCGTGCGCAGCCATTGGCGGGGACAGCCGGCGGCGATCTTCCTCACGCTGGCCGCCGCCTCGGCGGTGCTGCTGGTGGCCCTGATCCAGAGCGGCGGCGCCCGCCACGTGGCCAGCGACGAGGCGCGCCGCCAGCGCGTGCAGCGCTTTCTCATGCGCGCGCGCGGCAGCCAGCCGGTGGCGGTGGGCACGCGCGGCATGCTGGACACGCTGCTCACGCGGCCGTACTACGCCTGGTGGCGCCATGTGCTCTCGCGTCCCGCGAGCTCCGTGTTCTCGCGCGTGATGCTGGGCCTGAGTCCCGGCGCGCACTGGATGGCTAGCGCCTCGGCGGTGGTCGGCAGCGCGCTCGCGATGTTCGCCGGCCTGGCCGTGCTCGAGTTCGTGGGGCTGTTCTATGCGCCGGCGGCCCACGTCGCCCCCGACGTGCTCGCCAGCCTCACGGTGGGCGTCACCATCGGCCTGCTGTCGCCAGCGCTCCAGATCCAGGCGCGCCTCTTTCAGTCGCGCCGCGAGCAGGCCCTGCTGGCGCTGCTGCCGGGGGTGCCGCGCGGTGCCGTCCTCAATCGACGCCTGGCGTGGCAGCTCACGGGCCAGTTCCTGCTGGCCTGGGCCGGGGCGCAGGTCGTGATCGCCCTGAGCCTGGCGACCGCGCATGCGTTGCGCCCCGATGTGGTCCGCCCGGTGCTGCTGGACCTGTGCGCGATGTTCGCGGTCGCCGCGCCGCCGCTGGTCGTGTTCCAGTGGCGTGCCTGGTCGCGAGCGGGCGCACCGACCGCGCTCAGCTCGATCGGCCCCCTGACGCTGGGCGCGCTGATCGTGGCCGCGGCCTGGGCCGGCCCGTTCACCGGATGGCTGTCGTTGCCAGGCGTCGCGGCCTGGACCACCGGTGCGGCCATCGCCTGGTGCGCGATGCGCTGGTCGCGCATGGGGCGCGAGCCGTCGGCGTTGCCCTTCGGCCGCCTCGCCTGAGAGCCTCAGGCCGCCGGCACCGGCGCCCCGCGCGGCAGGCGCAGGCGCTCGGGCGCCAGGTACTGCTGGCGGTAGATCTCGAAGGGCATGGTGTCGGCCGCCTCGATGCGTGCCTGCTCCGCGAGCGACTCGGCGGCCAGTTCGGCCATGTGCGTGGCCACGTGCGCGGGCAGGTCCAGCGCGAGCATGTGCGCGCGCGTGCGCAGCGAGTGCGCGCGCAGGAACGCGTCGTGCGAGCCGGCGTGCTTCTCGCGCATCTCGGCCAGCACGCGGGCCGACGGCAGCGTGTCGGGCGCCAGCACCGCGGCGCGCGCGGCGGCCAGCGCCTGCGCGTTTGCGTCGGTGCCTTCATGCGCGTCGAGCCACGTGGCGATCGGGGCGCACTCGGCGAGGATCTCGCGCAGCCAGTCGACCAGCAGCACCTCGACGCCGCCGCGCTCCAGCTTCAGGCCGGGCTCGCGGCCGCGGGCGGCCACGCGCTGCTGGTTGCGGCCGAGCTCGGCAATCTCGTTGGGCGAGTCGAGAGGGCTCTCGTCGAGCAGGCAGTGCAGCAGGAAGATGTCGATCATGCGCATCGTGGCCGGCGCGATGCCGGCCGGCACGAACGGATCGAGGTCCATGCAGCGCACCTCGATGTACTCGACGCCGCGTTCGCGCAGCGCGTGCAGCGGGCGCTCGCCCGGGAAGATCACGCGCTTGGGGCGGATGGTGCCGTAGAACTCGTTCTCGATCTGCAGCAGGCTGTCGTTCAACTGGTTGTACGTGCCGTCGGCGGCGCGGATGCCCAACTGCGCGTAGGCCGGGTAGGGGCGCACCAGAGCGTCCGACAGCGAGGCCGCGTAGCTGTCGAGGCTGTTGTAGCTCACCGACAGCGAGGTCTGCGCGTCGCTCTGGTAGCCGAGCCGGCCCATGCGCAGCGACGTGGCGTGCGGCATGAACATCGTGTCCTCGCCCAGCGGCTGCAGGTCGGGCGCGCCGTCCGCGAAGCCGCGCGACACCGCCGGCGACGCGCCGAACAGGTACAGCAGCAGGAACGAATGGCGGCGGAAGTTGCGGATCAGGCCGAAGTACTCGGCGGTCGTCACGTCGGGCAGCGACCAGTTGTAGTGGATGCCCGAGATCGTCTGCATGCGGCGGCCGTAGCGATGGCCCAGCCCCATGCGATAGACCGTCTTGGACTGGCCCACGTTGGACTTGCCGTACTGGCCCAGCGGGATCTGGTCGTCGGGCGGCAGCGAGCAGGGCATGCTGCCCACCCACATCATCTCGTCGCCGAGCGCGCGGTAGACGGCCTGGTGCACCTGCGTCAGTTCGGCCTCGGCCGCCTCGGCGCTGCGGTGCACGCCGGTGATCAGCTCGAGCTGAGCCTCGCTGAAGTCGGTGGTGATGTGCGGGTGCGTCAGCGCGGCGCCGAGTGCGCGCGGATGCGGGGTGGTGGCGAGCGTGCCCGCCTGCGTCACGCGCAGGCTTTCCTTCTCCACGCCTCGCCCGATGCCGTGCAGGCGAGCCGAGCTCAGTGCCTTCAGGCGTTCTTGTAGACCGCGCATGCGGCTTCTCCTGGTACTTGTCAGGCGCGAAAGGTACTGGAAATTCGCGACTCTTGCTGGCGTGGGTTGAAGACGCCATTTCGGCCAGTGTGCTAGCGCCCGGCAAGCGCGATGCCGGCCCAGTGAAAACCCTCAGTGCGCCCGGCGCGGTGCCGCTCAGCCCGCCACCAGCAACCCGCGCTGCTCGATGAACGCGACGACCTCGGCCAGCCCGGCCTTGGTCTTCAGGTTGGTCATCACATGCGGCCGCGTGGGCCGCATGCGGCGCGTGTCGGCTTCCATGACGTCGAGGTTCGCGCCCACGTGCGGGGCGAGGTCGGTCTTGTTGATCACGAAGAGATCGCTCTTGGTGATGCCGGGGCCGCCCTTGCGCGGGATCTTCTCGCCGGCGGCCACGTCGATCACGTAGATGGTGAGGTCGCTCAGCTCGGGGCTGAAGGTGGCCGCGAGGTTGTCGCCGCCCGACTCGATGAAGACGATGTCGGCGTCGGGGAACTTCTCCAGCATGCGGTCGATGGCCTCGAGGTTGACCGACGCGTCCTCGCGGATCGCGGTGTGCGGGCAGCCGCCCGTCTCCACGCCCATGATGCGCTCGGGCGCCAGCGCGCCGGCCACGGTCAGCAGGCGCTGGTCCTCCTTGGTGTAGATGTCGTTGGTGACGACGACGAGGTCCCACCTGTCGCGCATCGCCTTGCACAGCATCTCGACCAGCGTCGTCTTGCCCGAGCCGACCGGGCCGCCGACGCCCACGCGCAACGGCGGCAGGCGCTTGCTGCGGTTGGCGATGTGGTGCAGCGGCGTGCCGCGCGGCGCGGGGGCTTGGGCGAAGTCGGTCATGGCGGTCTCGTGTCTTGTCAGGAGCGGAACAGGCGCGAATACTGGATCTCGTGGCGGGCGCTGGCGATGCCCAGCATCGGCGCGAATGACTGCATGTCGTCGTCGGACGTGGCGAGCGCCTGCGCGATGAGCGCCGGCATCTTCTCGACGAGCGCCTGCAGGATGCGCTGGCCCGCGAGCTGGCCCAGCGGCACCGCCTTCAGCGCCGCCTGCACCATGTTCTCGGCCCAGCCGAACAGCGACGCATGCAAGGCCTGTGCCGCGCTGGCGTCCGCGCGCGCCGTGGCCAGCGCGAAGGCCACGGGCCAGGTGGGCGAGGGCGCGAGCGCGGCCAGGTGCGCGAGGCGCGCGTCGTCGCCCTCGGCCTGGTTGCGCAGCCACTCCACCAGCGAGCGTCCCATCTGCTCGCTCTGCAGGCGCAGCTCGCGCGTCTCGCGGGTGCGACCGATGAAGTCGTTCAGCGCCGTCACGCGTGCCAGGTCGTGGCGCTGCCAGGCGGCGTGGGCCTGGGCCAGCACCGGCAGGTCGGCGCGCGCGGGTGCCAGCGCCATCTGGTTGGAGAGCCAGCCGGCGGCGCTGGCCTCGCCGCTGACGCGGCCATCGTCGACCGCCGCCTCCAGCGCCTCGGAGTAGCTGAAGCCGCCGACGGGCAGCGCCGGCGAGGCGAGCCACATCAGCTGCAGCAGCACGGCGTCGCCGGCCATCAGTGGTCGTGCTTCTTGTGGCCGTGGCCGTGGTCGTGCGAGTGCCCGTGATCGTGGTCGCAGTCCGGCCCGTGCACGTGCGGCGCGGCCTGGCCGACGACCGGGATGGCGATCGCCTTGCCCGCCGCCTTGGGCTTGTCGTGCGAATGACCGTGATCGTGCTTGTGATCGTGATCGTGCGCATGCCCGTGGTCGTGTGCGTGCCCGTGAGCCGCATGCGCGCTCCCGCCCGCGCCGTACGCGCCGCCCTCGGGCTCGAACGCTCCCGAGGCCTCGGTGACGATCAGGTGCTGCGCGCGCAGCATGTCGGCCAGCACGTGGTCGGGCTCCAGCAGCAGGCGGTCGGGCTGCAGTTCCAGCGGCACGTGGCGGTTGCCCAGGTGGTAGGCGGCGCGCAGCAGGTCGAACGGCGTGCCGTGGTCGGCGCAGTGCGTGACCACGAGCACCGGCTGCGGCGCGGCCTTCACGCGGATCAGCGAGCCGTCCTCGGCCACCAGCACGTCGCCGCCGCGCAGCACGCTGCCGCGGGGCAGGAACACGTTGAGCGCGCGGCCCAGCGAATCGGTGGCCTCGATGCGGCTCTTCTGGCGCACGTCCCAGGCCAGCTCCACCTCGCTGCCGCGGCGCAGCAGCACCGGGCTGAGGCCCTGGCCGCCGGCGATGCGCTTGCCGACCTGGAGGGCGCCTTGCTTGTCAGTCATCTTGAAATCCTCGAGCGAAAACGGATGCGGGCCGCGCGAGGGCGGCTCGCATCCGAACCTTACATCACCACACGTGGCAACGTTTGACCGGGGCCATGGGCTGGCCCGGCTTGCACGCGAACGCCTGCTCGAACTCCTTGAAGTTCGCCACCAGCCCGTTCACCCGGTACTTGTTGGGCGAGTGGGGGTCGATGGACGCGTTCACGCGCAGGTTCTCGGGACGCTCGTTGGAGCAGGCCCATTGCGCCATGCCGACGAAGAAGCGCTGGTCGGGCGCCAGTCCGTCGATGGACTGCGGCGCCGGGTGCGCGGCCGCCTCGGCCTTCCACGCGACGATGGCCAGCACCAGGCCGCCGAAGTCGGCCAGGTCCTCGCCCAGCGTCAGCCTGGAGTTGATGTGCACGTCGTCCACGACGATGTACTTGCCGTACTGGTCGGTGAGGCAGGTGGTGCGCTTCTTGAACTCCGCGGCGTCCTTCTTCGTCCACCAGTCCTTCAGGTTGCCGCGCGCGTCGAACTGGCGGCCGTCGTCGTCGAAGCCGTGGGTCAGTTCGTGGCCGATCGTGCCGCCGGTGTTGCCGTAGTTGGGCGCGTCGTCCAGCCTGCCGTCGAACAGCGGCGGCTGCAGCACGCCGGCGGGGAAGTTGATGTCGTTCATCTGCGGGTCGTAGAACGCGTTGACCGTCTGCGGCGTGGTGATCCACTCGGTGCGATCCACCGGCTTGCCGATCTTGGCCAGTTGGCGGCGCTGCTCGAACGCGTCGCCGCGCTGCACGTTGCCCAGCAGGTCGTCGCGCCGGATCTCGAGCCCCGAGTAGTCGCGCCACTTGTCGGGGTAGCCGATCTTGTTGACGATGCCGTGCAGCTTCTCGAGCGCCTTGGCCTTCGTCTGCGGGCCCATCCAGTCGAGGTTGCGGATCTCGCTGTCCATGGCTGCCTGGATCTGCTGCGTCATGTGCAGCGTCTTGGCCTTCAGCTCGGGGCTGAAGTTCTCCTTGACGAACTCCTGGCCCAGCGCCTCGCCGATCTGGTTGTCCACCAGCGCGACGCAGCGCTGCCACAGCGGCGCCAACTGGGTCACGCCGCGCAGCGTGCGGCGGTAGTAGTCGAAGTTCTCGTCCACGAACGGCTGCGACAGGAACGGCGCCGAGATGTGCGCCACGTGCCAGCGCAGGTAGGTCTTGACCTCGTCGAGCCTGCGCATCCGCAGCTGGAAGTCGAGCGTCTGGAAGAACCGGGGCTGGCTGACGTTGAAGCGGTCGTTGCCGGCCAGGCCCATGCCGGCGAGGTACGGCGCCCAGTCGAACGCGGGGGTCAGCGACTGCAGCTTGCGCGCGTTGGCGGGATGGAAGAGCTTTCTCGAATCGCGCTGCTCCACCTGCGTCATCGATCCCTTGGCGAGCGCCGTCTCGATCGACATGACCGTGTCGGCGTGCGCCTTCGCGTCGGCGGCGCCGTCGCCCATCAGCTGGAACATGCGCGCGACGTGCAGCACGTACTTGTCGCGCAGCTCCCGGGACCGGGGGGCGGCGTTGAAGTAGTAGTCGCGTTCGGGCAGCCCCAGGCCGCCCTGGCCGGCGAAGGCGATCGCGCGCGACGAATCGGCGTAGTCCTGCCCCGAGCCGAACGCGAAGAACAGCCCGTCGTCGCCGGAAGCCAGCTGCAGCGTGGCGAGCACGGCGGGCAGGTCCTTTTTCGTGCGCATGCCGGCTATGAGATCCAGCGACGGCTTCAGCGGACGCGCGCCCAGCGACTGCGTGAGGCCGTCGTCGGTGCAGGCCGCGAAGGCGTCGCCGATCTTCTGCTGCGACAGCGTGCGGCCGTCGACCTGCGTGGCCAGGCGATCGAGGATGCCCCACAGCACACGCTGGTTGTCCTTCTGCATCTTGCCGTAGACGTCCCAGCCGGCCTGGTCGGCGGGGATCGGGTTGTTCTTCTGCCAGCCGCCGCAGCTGTACTGGTAGAAGTCGACGCAGGGATCGACGGCCTTGTCCATGGACGCGACGTCGAGCACCGGCGTGTAGGGCAGGCGGGCGAGCGGCGTGGCGGCCGGGGCCGAGGCCGGCGGCGCGGGCGCATCCTGGGCGTGCGCGGGAACGGCGGCACAGCCCGCGAGGGCCAGCGCCGCAAGAAGCTTCTTGCGGAAGGGTTGCATGGACGAGGAAGGTGAGGGACGGGGTGGCGGCGGGCTTCCGGTCAGGAAACCTGCACACCCTTCCAGAAGGCGACGCGGCCCTTGATGTTGGCCGCGGCCTCGGTGGGCTCGGGGTAGTACCAGACGGCTTCGGGGTTCATCTCCCCGTTGACGAACAGCGTGTAGTAGTAGGCCTGGCCCTTCCACGGGCAGCTCGTGCGATGGTTGCTGAACGTCACGTAGTCGCGGTTCAGGCTGGCCTCGGGAAAGTAGTGGTTGCCCTCGACGGTGACGATGTCGTCGCTCTCGGCCAGGACGGCCCCGTTCCAGGTGGCTTTCATGCGGTTCTCCGGCGTGTGCCGCGGCGGGACGCGCGCGGCAGATCGGTAGTTTCGCAGGTTGGGAAAGCAGGCTTGCCCCGGGGCTTCCCGCGCCGGGCATGTTGTATAGGGGACGGAAGCTCCGCCCTGGCGCCGCTGGAGGCGTCGTTGAGCCGTTGGAGCGCTCCCGCGGAGGGAGCCGGCCGGTCGATCGGGCGATGCCGATCGTGATCTCAGGCGTCGCGCGGAAGCGCCGCCTTGGGTCGCCTGCCCGAACTACTTCGGAAGAGGCAGGTTGGTGCGCAGCTGACCTTGACGGTTGACCTCGATGCACGGCGCATGTGCAAGAGGCTTCCACTCCGGCTGCACGGGCTGCGGACGCACGACGCGTTCGCCGAGCGGCTGCCAGGGTGCAGGCTTCGATTCACCAGCGACTCTCATATGCCCTCTCGTTGGTTGCCATCCGAACAATCTCACACAAGCAATCGGCGAGCCAGGGATCGCGCACTGCGTATAAACGCTGATGAGCTTGCCGCGGTTGGCCGGGTGCTTGTCTATTCAACGCGCATGAGGGCCTCGTCGTCGACAGCGAAGGCCTCATTTACATAGGCGTTTGTCGATTCGTCCGCGTTTCTCGCCATTCGTCGCAGGCGGGCTGACGCGCAGGGAGCCTGGGGTGGCTGGTGGCCGGGGTGATCCTGATGGCCAGCGCGGTCGCTTCCCTGCGCTCCGTCGCCCGCTGAACAGGCGTCAGAACAGGAAGTAGCGCTGCGCCATCGGCAGCTCGGTGGCCGGCTCGCAGGTGAGCAGTTGGCCGTCGGCCCGCACCTCATAGGTGTGCGGGTCGATGTCCATCTTCGGCAGCCAGGCGTTGTGGATCATGTCGCGCTTGGTGACCGTGCGGCAGCCCTTCACGGTGGCGATGGTCTTGTGCAGGCCCGCGCGCGCGGGCACGCCCGCAGCCACGCCCGCCTGCGAGACGAAGGTGAGCGAGCCCTGCGCCAGCGCGCCCCCGTAGCTGCCGAACATCGGCCGGTAGTGCACCGGCTGCGGCGTGGGGATGGAGGCGTTGGCGTCGCCCATCGCGGCCATCGCGATGAAGCCGCCCTTGAGGATCAGCGCCGGCTTGACGCCGAAGAACGCGGGCTGCCACAGCACCAGGTCGGCCCACTTGCCCACCTCGATGGACCCCACCTCGTGCGCGATGCCGTGCGTCAGCGCCGGGTTGATGGCCAGCTTGGCCACGTAGCGCTTCACGCGCGTGTTGTCGTTGCGCTCGCCGTCACCCGACAACGGCCCACGTTGGGCCTTCATCTTGTGCGCCGTCTGCCAGCAGCGCAGGATCACCTCGCCCACGCGGCCCATGGCCTGCGAGTCGGACGAGAACATGCTGATCGCGCCGAGGTCGTGCAGGATGTCCTCGGCGGCGATGGTCTCGCGCCGGATGCGGCTCTCGGCGAAGGCCAGGTCTTCCGCGATGCCGGCGTCCAGGTGGTGGCACACCATCAGCATGTCGAGGTGCTCGTCCAGCGTGTTGACGGTGAACGGACGCGTCGGGTTGGTGGAGGAGGGCAGCACGTTGGCCTCGCCCACCACCTTCATGATGTCGGGCGCGTGGCCGCCGCCCGCGCCCTCGGTGTGGAAGCTGTGGATCGTGCGGCCCTTGAACGCCGCGACGGTGTCCTCCACGAAGCCGCTCTCGTTGAGCGTGTCGGAGTGGATGGCCACCTGGACGTCGGTCTCCTCCGCCACCGACAGGCAGCAGTCGATGGCCGCGGGCGTGGTGCCCCAGTCCTCGTGCAGCTTCAGGCCGATGGCGCCGGCCTCCACCTGCTGGCGCAGCGCCTCGGGCCGGCTCGCATTGCCCTTGCCCATGAAGCCCAGGTTCATCGGGAACGCGTCGGCCGCCTTGAGCATGCGCTCGATGTTGGCGGGACCGGGCGTGCATGTCGTGGCGAAGGTGCCCGTGGCCGGGCCGGTGCCGCCGCCCATCATCGTGGTGACGCCCGAGGACAGCGCCTCCTCGATCTGCTGCGGGCAGATGAAGTGGATGTGGGTGTCGATGCCGCCGGCGGTGACGATCATGCCCTCGGCCGCGATGATCTCGGTGCCCGGGCCGATGACGATGTCCACGCCCGGCTGCACGTCGGGGTTGCCGGCCTTGCCGATGGCCGCGATGCGGCAGCCGCGCAGGCCGATGTCGGCCTTGACGATGCCCCAGTGGTCGACGATGAGCGCGTTGGTGATGACGCAGTCGACCGCCTCGGCCGCGCCCGGGCCGTTGACGGCCTGCCCCTGGCCCATGCCGTCGCGGATGGTCTTGCCGCCGCCGAACTTCACCTCTTCGCCGTAGCCGCCGGCCGCGAGGGTGAAGTCCCTCTCGACCTCGATGACCAGGTTGGTGTCGGCCAGCCGGACGCGGTCGCCGGTGGTGGGGCCGAACATCTCGGCATACGCGCGCCTGCCGATCGTGGGCATCAGAGTTTTCCTTGGATCAGGCCGCGGAAGCCGTAGACGGTGCGGCTGCCGGAGAGATCGACCAGCGTGACGGTGCGTTGCTGGCCCGGCTCGAAGCGCACGGCGGTGCCCGAGGCGATGTCCAGCCGCATGCCGCGCGCGGCCTCGCGGTCGAAGCGCAGCGCGCCGTTGGTCTCGGCGAAGTGGTAGTGCGAGCCGACCTGGATCGGGCGGTCGCCGGCGTTCTCCACCACCAGTGTGATGCGGCGCCGGCCGGGGTTGAGTTCGATGTCGGCGTCGTCGGTGAGCAGTTCGCCGGGGATCATCGTGTCGTCCTCTGGGGTGTGCACCGTGCGAGTGCGCGCATCGCCCTGATCATGTGATTGGCTGGTGGATGGTCACCAATTTGGTGCCGTCGGGGAAGGTGGCCTCGACCTGGATCTCGGGGATCATCTCCGCGATGCCGTCCATCACGTCGGCCTTCGTGAGGATGTGGCGGCCCTCGCTCATCAGCTCGGCCACGCTGCGCCCGTCGCGCGCGCCTTCCATGATGGCGGCGCTGATGAGGGCGATCGCCTCGGGATGGTTCAGTTTCAGGCCCCGGGCCTTGCGCCGCTCGGCGAGCAGCGAGGCCGTGAACAGCAGGAGCTTGTCCTTTTCGCGCGGAGTCAGGTTCATCTTGCGGAGGTTATTGCACTTTTGGTGCCACCTGCAATGGGCGGCGGCACGAGTCTTGAGTGCATCCCGGCCGGACATGACCGCCGCGACCTCCCTTCCCGACCCGACCGCCTCGCCCGCGCCCCAGCGCGTGGTGAAGGTCCGGCGCGACTACAACAGCTGGGTGGCGCAGGAATCGCTGGAGGACTACGCGCTGCGCTACACGCCGCAGTCGTTCCGCAAGTGGTCGGAGCTGCGCGTGGCCAACACGGCGTTCGGCGCGGCCTCGTTCCTGGTGCTGGAGGCCGTGGGCGCCACGCTGCTGGTGCGCTACGGCTTCGTCAACGCGTTCTGGGCCATCCTGGCGACCGGGCTGATCATCGCGCTGGCCGGCTGGCCCATCGCCGTCTACGCGGCCCGCCACGGGCTGGACATGGACCTGCTCACCCGCGGCGCCGGCTTCGGCTACCTCGGCTCCACCATCACCTCGCTGATCTACGCGAGTTTCACCTTCATCTTCTTCGCGCTGGAGGCCGCGGTGATGGCCTACGCGCTCGATCTCGCGTTCGACATCCCGCCCGCCTGGGGCTATCTCGTCTGCGCGGTGGTGGTGCTGCCGCTGGTCACGCACGGCGTCACCGCCATCGGCCGCCTGCAGGTGTGGACGCAGCCGCTGTGGATCGCGATGCTGGTGCTGCCCTACATCTACGTGTTCCGTGCCCACCCGCACGCGTTGGCGGGCCTGTGGTCGTACCCGGGCGAGGACGGCCGCGGCGGCGTGTTCGACGTGCTGAAGTTCGGCAGCGCGATGACGGTGGGCATCGCGCTGATGACGCAGATGGGCGAGCAGGCCGACTACCTGCGCTTCATGCCCGCCCGCACCGAGTCCAACAAGCGGCGCTGGTGGCTGGGCGTGGCCATCGGCGGCCCCGGCTGGGTGCTCCCGGGCGTGCTGAAGATGCTGGGCGGCGCGCTGCTCGCCTGGATCGCCATCGGCGAGTCGGTGCCGCTGGACCGCGCGGTCGATCCGAACCAGATGTACCTCGCGGCCTGGGACACCGTGTTCAGCCGGCCGGGCATGGCCGTGGCGGCGACGGCGGCGTTCGTGGTGCTGTCGCAGCTGAAGATCAACGTCACGAACGCGTACGCCGGCTCGCTGGCATGGTCCAACTTCTTCGCGCGCCTGACGCACAGCCACCCGGGCCGCGTGGTGTGGGTGGCGTTCAACACGGCCATCGCGCTGATGCTGATGGAGCTGGACGTGTTCACCGTGCTGGGCCAGGTGCTGGGCCTGTACGGGAACCTGGCGATCTCGTGGCTGATGGCCGTCGTCGCCGACCTTGTGGTCAACAAGCCGCTGGGGCTGTCGCCCGCGGGCATCGAGTTCCGCCGCGCCCATCTCTACGACGTCAACCCGGTGGGCGTGGGCGCGATGGGCATCGCGTCGGTGCTGAGCGTGGCCGCGCACCTGGGCGCGTTCGGCGCGCTGGCGCAGGCGTTCTCGGCGCTGATCGCGCTGGTGACCGCCTTCGTGGCCTCGCCGCTGATCGCCTGGGCGACGAAGGGCCGGTACTACGTGGCCCGGCGCGCCGATGCGCAGACCTTGCGCTTCTTCGCTCCGGGGCAGGCCGCGGCCGACGACGCGGTGCGGCTGCGCACCTTGCGCTGCTGCATCTGCGAGCGCGACTACGAAGGCCCGGACATGGCGCACTGCCCGGCCTACCAGGGCCCCATCTGCTCGCTGTGCTGCTCGCTCGACGCGCGCTGCGGCGACCTGTGCAAGCCCGACGCGCGCCTCGCCACCCAGGCGCGCGATGCGGTGCACGCGCTGCTGCCGCGCCGCCTGTGGCCCGCGGCCGACGGCGGGCTGGGCGCGTGGCTGGCGCTGATGTTGCCGGTGTCGCTGCTGCTGGGCGGCGTGTGCGCGTTGCTGTACCAGCAGGAGCTGCGCGCGCTCGGCGATGGCGCCGGCGCCTCGGCCGCGGCGCTGCGCCAGTCGTGCATCAGCGTGTTCGCGATGCTGTTGCTGGCCAGCGGCATCGTCGGCTGGTGGGCGGTGCTCACGCGCCAGAGCCGGCGCGTGGCGCAGGAGGAGAGCAACCGCCAGACGCAGGCCCTCGGCGAGCAGACGGTGCGCCTGACGCAGGAGATCGCGTCGCACCGCCGGACCGACGCGGAGCTGCAGCGCGCCAAGGCCGCCGCCGATGCGGCCAACCAGGCCAAGAGCCGCTACATCTCCACGCTGAGCCACGAGCTGCGCACGCCGCTCAACAGCGTGATCGGCTACGCGCAGCTGCTCGACGACGACCCCGCGTTGCCCGCGCACCGGCGCCAGGCAGTGAGCGTGATCCGGCGCGGCGGCGAGCACCTGCTGTCGCTGATCGAGGGCACGCTGGACCTGGCGCGCATCGAGAGCGGCAAGGTGTCGCTGGCGATGACCACGATGCACTTCCACGACGCCGTCGGCCAGCTCGCCGACCTGTTCGAGCTGCAGGCCGGCGCGAAGGGCCTGCGCTTCCGGCGCGAGTTCGACACGGCGCTGCCGCAGTACGTGCGGGCCGACGAACGCCGGCTGCGCCAGATCCTGATCAACGTGATCGGCAACGCCGTGAAGTTCACCGAACGCGGCTCGGTGACCCTGCGCATCCGCCACGAACGCGAGATGGCCTACTTCGAGATCGAGGATACGGGGCCGGGCATCGCCGCGCGCGACCTGGAGCGCATCTTCGAGCCCTTCGCGCGCGGCACTGCCCGAGGCGGCCCGCACGACGGCGGCGGCACCGGCCTGGGCCTGACCATCGCCAAGATGCTCACCGACCTGATGGGCGGCGAGATGACGGTGCACAGCACGCCCGGCTTGGGCACGCGCTTCCGCATCGTGCTGTTCCTGGCCGAGCAGCGCGCCGGCGCGGCCGTGGTGGCGCCCATCGTCCGCCGGCGCAACGGCTATTTCGGCGCGCGCCGCCGCGTGCTGGTGGTGGACAACGAGGAGGTCGACCGCGAGCTGCTGCGCCAGCTGCTGGAGCCCGCCGGCTTTCTCGTGGAGCAGGCGTCTTCGGGCGAGGCCGCGCTGGCTCACCTGCGCGCGCGCCAGGCGGGCGACCTGCCCGACGCGATCCTGATGGACCTGGCCATGCCCGGCATCGACGGCTGGGAGACCATTCGCCGGCTGCGCGCGCAGGGGCTGAGCGACGCGCCGGTGGCCATCGTCTCGGCCAACGCGTTCGACCGGCGCCTGGACAACGACGTGGGTGTGCGCGCCGAGGACTACGTGCTGAAGCCCGTGCGCGGCGAGGAGCTGCTGGAGTGGCTGGGCCGGGTGCTGGCGCTGGAATGGAGCAGCGTGCCCGAGCCGGTGCGGCTCGCAGCCGAACCGGCGCCCGTGGTGGCCGCCGAACCCGCTTCGCTGCCAGAGACGACCTCGCTGCAGGCGCTGGCCGAACAGGTGCGCGTGGGCTATCCGCGCGGCATCCACCGCTGGCTGGACCACATCGACGCCACCGAGCCGGCCTGCGCCGAGTTCACGCAGCGCCTGCGCGGCCTGGCCAGCCGCTTCCAGCTCGACGCGATGGCCGCCGACATCGCGCTGGCGCTGCGCGGCGGGGAGGCGTCGCATGGCTGAGTGGATGCAGGAGCCGCCGGGGGGCGTCGGCGCCGTCGCGCCGGACGCGCGCCGCGCGCCGGCCGGCGAGGCCGTGGGCGTGGTGCTGATCGTCGACGACATCCCCGACAACCTCGCGGTGCTGCATGACGCGCTGGACGAGTCCGGCTACACGGTGCTGGTGGCCACCGACGGCGCCAGCGCCATCGCCCGGGCGGCGCAGGCGCTGCCCGACATCGTGCTGCTGGACGCGCTGATGCCGGGCATGGACGGCTTCGAGGTGGCGCGCCGGCTCAAGGCCGACGAGGCGACGGCGCCGATTCCCATCGTGTTCATGACGGCGCTGACCGACACCGAGCACGTGCTCGCGGCGTTCGCGGCGGGCGGCGTCGACTACGTCTCCAAGCCGGTGCGCCCGCGCGAGGTGGTGGCCCGCATCGCCGCGCACCTGCAGAGCGCCCGCCACGCGAAGCAGGCGCGCAACGCGCTCGACGCGTTCGGCCATGCCTCGATCGCGCTGCGGCCCGCCGACGGCCGCGTGCTGTGGCAGACGCCACTGGCGCGCGACCTGATGCGGCGGCACTTCGGGGCCGGCGCGGCCGGCGCCCCGATCGCCGACGCGGCCAGCAGCGTGGCGGCGCCGTTGCGCGCGCCCGCGAGCCTGTGCGACTGGGTGCGCGAGCGCGTGGCGGGCGTCCCCGCGCCCGAGAGCGCCCACACGTGGACCTGTGTCACGGGCACGCAGCGCCTGCACTGCAGCCTCCACCCGGCCAGCGCCGAGGACGAGTGGCTGCTGGTGCTCACGGAGAGCAACAACGGCGCGGCCATCGAGGCGCTGTCGCTGCAGTTCCGGCTCACGGCGCGCGAGGCCGAGGTGCTGTACTGGGTGGCGCAGGGCAAGACGAACCGCGACATCGGCGACATCCTGGGCACGCGGCCCAAGACCATCACCAAGCACCTGGAGCACGTCTTCGAGAAGCTGGGCGTCGAGACCCGCACCGCCGCCGCGGCGCGGGTGCTGGGGACGCTGCCGGAGCTGATGCGCAGGAAGTAGAGCAGACACCTCCTGGTTCGGGCCTGCCGACTGCTCTCAGCGCCCCTGCCGGCTCGCCTGGAAGTCGAGGAAGCGGATCGCCGAGTCGCGCACGCCCGCGGCGGCGCGCGGGTGCGATGTGACGACCGTCAGGTGCCTCAGCCAGGCGGCGCGCTCCTCGCGCGGCAGCTTCGAATTGAGCAGGCGGTTCGCCATCCACGCGGTCAGCTCGGTGGGCTGGCGTTCCAGCGACGCCGCCAGCAGCCCGGGGTAGCCGGCCTGGCTCTCCAGTGCGTGCACCAGCGGGCCGGGCGTGCCGAAATCGGCCTGCGGATGGCGCTCGAGCAAGGCCAGCAGCGCAGGGGCGACGCGTTCGCATCCGGGCAGGGCGTCGAAGCCGGCCAGCAACTCGTTGAGGCGATGGACGTTGTCCGCGCCGTCCTCGGTCGGATGGAACGTCTCCAGGTCGGCCAGGAGGGCGTCGACGGAACCGGTCATGTGTGTCAATGGCAACTGGGGAACGGCTAGCGTAGCCGTTCGGCGCGCCGCCGCGCCCAGCCACCGACAAGCCACCTCGGGCCGCGTGGTCGAATCCGAGGCGAGGTCGCCGGGGGTACGGCATGTGTCGTATGTCGCTGCCGGGCCGTGTTGCCTATTCTTCATCCATCGTCCTCGGCACAGAGGACCTTTTTGAGGAGCGACCCCGCAATGACCACTTCCCGCCGCAGCTTCAGCCTGACGTTGGGTGCGCTAGCCGCATTCGCCTCGTTGACCTCGATGACGCCGGCCCAGGCGGCCGACACGATCAAGGTCGGCATCCTGCACTCGCTGTCCGGCACGATGGCGATCTCCGAGACGGTGTTGAAGGACACCGCGCTGATGACGATCGCCGAGATCAACGCCAAGGGCGGCGTGCTGGGCAAGCAGCTCGAGCCGGTGGTCGTCGACCCGGCCTCGAACTGGCCGCTGTTCGCCGAGAAGGCGCGCCAGCTGATCACGCAGGACAAGGTGGCCGTGGTCTTCGGCTGCTGGACCAGCGTGTCGCGCAAGTCGGTGCTGCCGGTGTTCGAGGAACTGAACAGCCTGCTGTTCTACCCGGTGCAGTACGAAGGCGAGGAGCTGAGCAAGAACGTGTTCTACACGGGCGCCGCGCCGAACCAGCAGGCCATCCCCGCGGTCGAATACCTGATGTCCAAGGACGGCGGCTCGGCCAAGCGCTTCGTGCTGCTGGGCACCGACTACGTCTACCCGCGCACGACCAACAAGATCCTGCGCTCGTTCCTGCACTCCAAGGGCGTGAAGGACGAGGACATCATGGAGGAGTACACGCCGTTCGGCCACTCCGACTACCAGTCCATCATCGCCAAGATCAAGAAGTTCGCGAGCGAAGGCAAGAAGACCGCCGTCGTCTCGACGATCAACGGCGACTCCAACGTGCCGTTCTACAAGGAACTGGGCAACCAGGGCATCAAGGCGACCGACGTGCCGGTGGTGGCGTTCTCGGTCGGCGAGGAGGAGCTGCGCGGCGTCGACACCAAGCCGCTTGTGGGCCACCTGGCGGCGTGGAACTACTTCATGTCGATCAAGAACCCGACCAACACGGCGTTCATCAAGGAATGGTCGGATTACGCCAAGAAGGCGAACCTGCCCAGCAAGGACAAGCCGCTCACCAACGACCCGATGGAGGCCACCTACATCGGCATCCACATGTGGGCGCAGGCGGTGGAGAAGGCCAAGTCCACCGACACCGACAAGGTGATCGCTGCGATGGCCGGCCAGACCTTCAAGGCCCCGGGCGGTTTCGTGTCGACCATGGATCCGAAGAACCACCACCTGCACAAGCCGGTCTTCATCGGCGAGATCAAGCCGGACGGCCAGTTCAACGTGGTGTGGAAGACGCCGGGCCCGATCAAGGCCCAGCCGTGGAGCCCGTACATTCCGGAAGACAAGGGCAAGAAGGACGAGCCCGAGAAGAAGTGAGCACGTGATGCGGCGACTCGCTCTTCGTGGTGCCCTCATCGCGCTGGCCGCGGTGCTGGTCACGGTCGCCGCCCCCGCCTGGGCGCTCGACGCGGCCCAGGCGCGCGCGATCGCCGTCGGCGACGGCGACGCGCGCATCGCGGCCCTGCAGGACGCCGTGTCGCGGGCCGATCCCGGCCTGGCCACGTTCGCGCAGGCGCTGCTCGACGACTCCGTGAAGACCACCGCCGGCGGGGTCTTCATCGTGCACGACGACAAGGCGGTCGACGCGGTCACGGGCCAGCCCGCGAAGCTGCCCGACGACGCCGAGGACGTCTCCAACAACAACCGCATGCGCGGCGCGCTGCAGACGGCGCTGAGCGGACTACGCCTTGTGTCGCCCGAGCTCGCCACGCGGCGCGCCGCGGTCGACGACCTGACCCGGGGCGATGCCGATCCGGCGCTGCTGCCCGTGATCGACAAGGCGATCGCCAGGGAAGCCGACGCTGGCCTGAAGTCGCGCCTGGAGCGCCTGAAAGCCGCGGCCCAGATCGCCGCGCCCGACCGCGCGCAGCGCCTGCAGGCGATCCAGCTGCTGTCCAACAGCGGTGAGCCCACCGTGCGCGCGTTGCTGCAGTCGCGCCTCGCGCCCGACGCCGAGACCGACCCCGAGCTGCGCGGCGCCCTCGCGCACGCCATCACGCAGGTGGACGGGCGGCTGGCCTGGGGCGAACGCCTGGGCGTGCTGTTCACCGGCATCAGCCTCGGCTCCATCCTGCTGCTGGTGGCCCTCGGCCTGGCCATCACGTACGGCCTGATGGGCGTCATCAACATGGCCCACGGCGAGCTGATGATGATCGGTGCCTATACCACCTGGGGTGTGCAGAACCTGTTCCGCCACTTCGCGCCGGGGCTGTTCGACGCCTACGTGCTGCTGGCCATTCCCGCGTCCTTCGTGGTCTCGGCCGCCGTGGGCGCGATCCTCGAGCGCGGGGTGATCCGCTTCCTCTACGGCCGTCCGCTGGAGACGCTGCTGGCCACCTGGGGCATCAGCCTGGTCCTGATGCAAGGGGTGCGCTCGCTGTTCGGCGCGCAGAACGTGGAGGTGGAGAACCCGTCGTGGATGTCGGGCGGCATCGCCGTCACGAGCAACCTCGTGCTGCCGTACAACCGGCTGGCCATCATCGCGTTCGCCGCGCTGGTGCTGCTGGCCACCTGGCTGCTGATCAGCCGCACGCGCCTGGGCCTGTTCGTGCGCGGAGTCACGCAGAACCGCCGCATGGCGTCCTGCACGGGCATCAACACCACGCGCATCGACACGCTGGCCTTCGCGCTCGGCGCGGGCATCGCAGGCATGGCCGGCTGCGCGCTGAGCCAGGTGGGCAACGTGGGCCCCGACCTGGGCCAGAGCTACATCGTCGACTCGTTCATGGTGGTGGTGCTGGGCGGCGTGGGCCAGCTCGCCGGCACGGTGCTCGCTGCGCTGGGGCTGGGCCTGATGAACAAGATGCTCGAAGGCATCGCCGGCGCCGTGCTCGCCAAGATCTTCGTGCTCATCTTCATCGTCGTGTTCATCCAGAAGCGTCCGCAAGGCCTGTTCGCGCTCAAGGGACGGAGTGCCGAATCGTGACCCCAGCCGCTCCCGTTCAACTCCTGCCGGAATCGCGCCGAGGCCTGCTGCTGGGCGTGCGCGGCTGGAGCGCCGTGATCGGCGTGCTGGCCGTCATCGCGGTGCTGATCCCGCTGCTGAACCTGGCGGTGCCGGCGGGCAACCCGCTGCATCTCGGCGACTACGGCGTGGCGCTGGTGGCCAAGATCATGTGCTACGCGATCTGCGCGCTGGCGATGGACCTGATCTGGGGCTACACGGGCATCCTGTCGCTGGGCCATGGCCTGTACTTCGCGCTGGGCGGCTACGCGATGGGCATGTACCTGATGCGCCAGATCGGCCACGACGGCAACTACCGCAGCGACCTGCCCGACTTCATGGTGTTCCTGGACTGGAAGACCCTGCCCTGGACCTGGGCCGGCAGCGCGTCGTTCGTGTTCCAGATGATCCTGGTGGTGGCCGTGCCGGCGGTGGTCTCGGGCGTGTTCGGCTGGTTCGCGTTCCGCTCGCGCATCAAGGGCGTGTACTTCTCCATCATCACGCAGGCGCTCACCTTCGCCGGCATGCTGCTGTTCTTCCGCAACGAGACGGGCTTCGGCGGCAACAACGGCTTCACCGACTTCAAGCGCATCCTGGGCATCTCCATCGCCGCGCCGTCCACGCGCATGGTGCTGTTCGTGCTGACGGGCCTCGCGCTGGTGGCGTTCTACCTGCTGGCGCGCGCCATCGTCAACAGCAAGTACGGCCGCGTGCTGCAGGCGATCCGCGACGCCGAGAGCCGCGTGATGTTCACCGGCTACGACCCGCTGAAGTACAAGCTGTCGATCTGGGTGCTGTCGGCCGTGATGTGCGGCATCGCCGGCGCGCTGTACGTGCCGCAGGTGGGCATCATCAACCCGAGCGAGATGTCGCCGGCCGCCTCCATCGAGATGGCGATCTGGGCGGCGGTGGGCGGCCGCGGCACGCTGGTGGGGCCGATCGTGGGCGCGTTCTTCGTCAACGGCGCCAAGAGCTGGTTCACGCAGGCGTTCCCCGAGTTCTGGCTGTACTTCCTGGGCGCACTGTTCATCGCGGTGACGCTGTTCCTGCCGCGCGGGATCATGGGCATCAAGGATCGGTTGAAGAAGGAAAAGGGCGTGGAGGTGAAGGCATGACGCCGGACCTGCAGGAAGCCGGTGCTGCCACGCTGGAACGCCACCACCAGCAGGCGGCCGTGGCGTCGTCGGCCGGTGGTGCCAGCTTCGGCCGCCTGATGCATGCGAGCGAGCCCGACTTCGCGCACGGCGTGGCGCTGTACCTGGACGAGATCAGCGTCAGCTTCGACGGGTTCAAGGCGCTCAGCAACCTGTCGCTGGCCATCGACGTGGGCGAGATGCGCTGCATCATCGGGCCCAACGGCGCCGGCAAGACGACGATGATGGACGTGATCACCGGCAAGACCCGGCCCGATTCCGGCCACGCGCACTTCGGCTCCAACATCGACCTACTGCGCCTGCGCGAGCCGCAGATCGTGCGCGCCGGCATCTGCCGCAAGTTCCAGAAGCCGACGGTCTACGAGGAGCTGTCGGTGTTCGAGAACCTGGAGCTCGCGCTGCAGAACGATCGCGGCGTGCGCGCGGCGCTGTTCGCGAAGCTCTCCGGGGCGCAGCGCGAACGCATCGCCGAGATCCTGCAGCTGGTGCACCTGCTGCCCGAATCGCACCGCATCGCCGGCCTGCTGTCGCACGGCCAGAAACAGTGGCTGGAGATCGGCATGCTGCTGGCCCAGGAGCCGGTGCTGTTGCTGCTGGACGAGCCCGTGGCCGGCATGACCGACGAGGAGACGGAGCGCACCGCGGAGCTGTTCCTCACGTTGGTGGGCAAGCACTCGCTGGTGGTCGTGGAGCACGACATGAAGTTCGTGGACATGCTCACGCAGGGCCACCGCAAGGTGACCGTGCTGCATGAGGGATCGGTGCTTGCGGAGGGGACGCTCGCCGAGGTGCAGGCCAACACGCAGGTGATCGACGTGTACCTCGGAAGGTAGAAGAACATGTTGCAGGTCGAAGGACTCAACCAGTACTACGGCGGCTCGCACATCCTGCGCGACGTCGCGTTGCAGGCCAGGGTGGGCGAGGTGACCGTGGTGCTCGGGCGCAACGGCGTGGGCAAGACGACGCTGCTCAAGAGCCTGATGGGCGTGGTGCCCACGCGCACCGGCACGATCCGGCTGGACGACAAGGATCTGGCCGGCAAGGCGCCGTACGAGCGCGTGCGCTCGGGCGTGGGCTACGTGCCGCAGGGCCGCGAGATCTTCGGGCGCCTGACGGTGATGGACAACCTGCGCATGGGCCTGGCCTCGATGCCCTCGGGCAGCGACGTGCCGGCCGAGATGTTCGAGCTGTTCCCGGTGCTGGCGCAGATGAAGAACCGCCGCGGCGGCGACCTTTCCGGCGGCCAGCAGCAGCAACTGGCCATCGCACGGGCGCTCGCGCCGGCGCCGCGATTGCTGCTGCTGGACGAGCCCACCGAGGGCATCCAGCCGTCCGTCATCAAGGACATCGGCCGGGTGATCCGCAAGCTCGCTGACCGCAAGACCATGGCCATCGTGCTGGTGGAGCAGTTCTACGACTTCGCGGCCGAGCTGGCCGACGCCTACGTCGTGATGGAGCGTGGCGTGGTGATCGCGCAGGGCGCGGGGTCGGCGATGGAGTCGGACGGGGTGCGGACGTTGATGTCCGTTTAGGAGTCTGCGCGGCAGAAGGCCCCGCTTATCGCCGTTCGCAGCAGGTGCCTTCTGCCGTGCAGACTCCTAAGTCCGCCACACGCGCGGCGCGCACGCCTCGCGCGACCACGCCAGCGCGCGCCATGCGCGCCACACGCTCGCGAGCAGCTCGTGGATCGGCTCCACGCGCGGCGCCAGCACCCGCAGCGTGACGACGTCCGGCTGCGGCGCCGTCGCCCCGGCAGTGGCGGCCAGCACGTGCGCGCCCGCGATCTCGCGCGCCACGTCCAGCAACTGCTCGCGGCGATCGTCCGCCAGCGGCGTGCCGGCGGCGAACCACAGCGTGCCGAGCGCGCGATGGCCGGCCCAGCCGCAGGGGCCGTCCAGCAGCGCGGCGTCGCCAGCCGCCGTGCGGCCGCGTTCCAGCCAGCGCGGGCCCACCGCGATGGCGTGGCGATAGTCGCCGGCCACGAAGGGCGCGTCGGCGGCGGGCAGGCCCAGCGCCACGCAGTCCCAGCCGAACATCTCGGCGCCCGGCGCGAGCTCGAAGTCCATGCGGCTGTCGGCGTGCGCACCGGAGTGGACCAGCGTCTCCAGCGGCAGCCACTCGAGCCGGGCGCCGGCGGCCACGCGGGCATGGATCGCCTGCGCCGCGCGCTCGCCGCCGCTGCGGTAGAAGCGCGTGGCGCCGGGCGTGGTGACGAGCGCGTGGGCGCCTTCGCCGAGGCTCAGGTCGACGCTCAGCGTGTCGCCCCCGACGATGCCGCCCGGCGGGTGCACCACCACCGTGTGGCACACCTCGGGGCCTTCGGGAAACAAGCTCTTGAGCACGCGCAGCGGGCCGTCGTGGCGGAAGGCGAGGCGCGTGCCGTCGGTGGCGGCGTCGGTGCGGTAGTCCAGGTTCAGGCGGGCGTGCCAGGCCATCGGGCGGGTGTCGAGTAGGGATGCCCAGAGGGTATCTCACGCGGCTGGCGCGCCGATTTGATGCAGGCGATTCACAAAGCTTTACCCGTCTTGCATCCGCTGTTGACCGCGAACGGGCACGATGCCTGCAATGACCTGTCCGACGAGGCTTCTTCCCGTTGCTGGCGTGCCGCCGAGTCGCGGCTCGCCAGCCAGGCGCTGATCGATTTCGGCCTGGTGCTCAACGCCCGGCAGCGCCAGGCCATCGCCGGCGAACTCGCCGGCGCCCCGCGCGCGTTCGCCGGTTTCCATCGTCCCCTTGCGGCTGCGGCCGCGCGAAATGACTGACCCGATGACATCCTTCGACTCGATCGGTTACGCTCCGTCCGCGCAGGGTCTCCGCCCTGCCGCTTCCACCTCGCGGAACGCCCACTCCTCCATGACCAATCCGCATCTCCTGCTGATCGACGACGACGCGCGCCTCACCCGGATGGTGGGCGACTACCTGCGCACGCAGGGCTTCGACGTCGACACGGCCGGCACGCTGGCCGATGGCCGCATGCGCCTGGCCTCCGGCTCGTACGACGCCCTGGTGCTCGACCTGATGCTGCCCGATGGCGACGGCCTCGACTTCACGCGCGAGCTGCGCGGCCAGCCGGCCACGCGCCGCCTGCCGCTGATGATGCTCACCGCGCGCGGCGAGCCCACCGACCGCATCGTCGGCCTCGAACTGGGCGCCGACGACTACCTGCCCAAGCCCTTCGAGCCGCGCGAGCTGCTGGCCCGCGTGAAGGCGCTGCTGCGCCGCGCCAGCCCCGAGCCGGTCAACGAGGAAGTGCTGCGCTTCGGCAAGCTCGAGATCGACCTCGGCGCCCACGAGGCCCGCCTCGACGGCACGCGCTGCGACCTCACCAGCCACCAGTTCGACCTGCTGGTGGTGCTGGCCCGCAGCCCCGGCCGCGTGCTGAGCCGCGACCAGATCATGGACGCGCTCAAGGGCCATCCGCTGGAGGCCTTCGACCGCTCCATCGACGTGCACATCTCGCGCATCCGCAGCGTGATCGAGGAGGACGCGAAGAACCCCAAGCGCGTGCTGACGGTGCGCGGTTCCGGCTATCTTTTCGCCCGCAAGCAAGACGCGTAACAATCGCGGCTCGGCCTCCTGCTCACAGCGTCGGCGGTGCCGGCGCTGTTTTCGTTTTGAAGTCCCATCGTTGAAGGTTTCGTCTTGCGTTCGCTCTACCTGCGCATCTGGCTCACGGTGATCGTCTCCCTGGCGTTGTTCGCCGGGGCGTCGGGCTGGCTCGTCCAGCGCCACCTGGACCAGGAGCGCATCCGCAACCAGGCGGCGGTCAGCGAGCGCATCGCGGCCTGGGGCGACCTGATCCAGCGCTCGCTGCCGGCCGCCGCGGCGCCGCCGGACGTGCAGGCCGAGGCCTTGCGCGACTGGTCGCAGCGCCTGCGCGTGCCCATGGCGCTGGAGGACGAGCAGGGCCATCGCATCGCGGCCTCCGACTCATTCGTCCGGCGCGAGGGCGACAAGCAGCTGATGCACGTCGCGATCTACCAGATCAAGCTCGATGACGGCCGATCGCTGTACGTGATGCGGCCCAACATGCTCAAGCCGCCGGTCAACCCCGATCCGGCGATGCCGCAGGACGAGGACATCGGCAACTTCGGCAACGAGCGGCATCCGCAGGCGAGCGACGGGCACGGGCCGCCGGCGTTCCTGATCCCCGGCGTGCCGCGCGGCGTGCCGCCGGGCCTGAGCCTGCTGGCGCTGGTGATCGTGCTGTTCCTGGCGATCGCGATCGGCGCCTATCCGTTCGTGCGCCGGCTCACGCGGCGGCTGGAGGCGCTCAAGCGCGGCGTGGAGGCGTTCGGCCAGGGTGCGCTCGATCGCCGGGTGCCGGTGGAAGGGCGCGACGAGGTCGCCACGCTGGCCACCAGCTTCAACCTCGCGGCCGAGCGCGTCGAGGCGCTGGTGCGCTCGCACAAGAGCCTGCTCGCCAACGCCAGCCACGAGCTGCGCTCGCCGCTGGCGCGCCTGAAGATGGCCACGTCGCTGCTGTCGGACGCCGCGCCCGACGAGCGCGACCGCGAGCACCTGCGCGCCGAGATCAACACCGACATCGCCGAGCTGGACGGCCTGGTCGACGAGGTGCTGCTGGCGAGCCGGCTGGAGGCCGCACCCGCGCCCGACCACCTGGAGAGCGTCGACCTGCTCGCGCTGGCCGTGGAGGAGGGCGCTCGCGTCGACGCCAGCGTCGACGGCGCGGTCGCCACGGTGCGGGGCGAGGAGCGGCTGCTGCGGCGCGCGCTGCGCAACCTGCTGGAGAACGCGCGCCGCTACGGTGGCGGCCAGATCCACGTCGACCTGGAGGACAAGGCCGCGGCGGGCGTCGAGATCCGCGTCTGCGACAACGGCCCCGGCGTGCCGGAGGCTTATCGCGAGCGCATCTTCGAGCCGTTCTTCCGCCTGCCGGGCCATGCCGAGCGGGCCGGCGGCGTCGGCCTGGGGCTCGCGCTGGTGCGCCAGATCGTGGAGCGCCACCATGGCCAGATCCAGTGCGTGCGGCCGCCGGAGGGCGGCGGCTGCTTTGTGATCAGGCTGCCGGCGTCGGCACGAGCCTAGCGTCATCCTGCGACTGCGCGCAGGATGACGGGACAAGCTCAGGCGGGCGCCGGCTTGTCGAACGCCGACGGATCCGGATGATCCTCGCCCGTGGCGCGGCCGGCGCGTTCCGCGTACTTGTTGAAGCGCCAGGCCTTGGCGTCCAGCGTGATGCGGCGCCATACCGATCGCTTCTGGCCCGGGCTCATGGCCGTCCAGTGCTGCACCTCCTCGAAGGTGCGGCCGCAGCCCTTGCACGTCTCGTCGCCCTGCGAGGTGGAGCAGATGGCGATGCAGGGCGCGTCGGGCGTGGAGGCGTACCACTCCAGCCAGGCGTCGCGGGCCACCGCGGGCAGCGTCCGCTCGTCGGCCTCGTGCTCGCGGTAGTAGACCATCAGCGCGTACACCTCGGCCAGCGCCAGCACCTCGGGGCAGGCGGTGATGCCGTCCGGCGACGGGAACTGCGCCCGCCACCAGTTGATGGCAGCCTCGATGTCGGTGATGTGGATGCCGGCCATGGCTTGCAACTCGGGGGCGGCGGCGCTCAATACGAGAGTCCCATGACGTCGCGGACGTCCTTCATCGTCTGGCGCGCGACGGTGCGGGCGCGCTCGGTGCCCATCTCGACGATCCAGTGCACGTGCTTCGGATTGGCCAGGTACTGCTCGGCGCGCTCGCGCCACGGCTGCTGCTCGCGCAGGATGGCGTCGATGACGGGCTGCTTGCAGTCGAGGCAGCCGATGCCGGCCGTGGTGCAGCCGGTGCTGGCCCAGGCCTGCGTGGCGGCGTCGGAATAGACCTTGTGGAACTGCCACACCGGGCAGCGCGCCGGGTCGCCCGGGTCGCTGCGGCGCACGCGCTGCGGGTCGGTGGGCATCGTGCGGATCTTGGCCTCCACCTGCGCGGGCTCCTCGCGCATCTCAATGGCGTTGCCGTAGCTCTTGCTCATCTTCTGGCCGTCGAGGCCGGGCAGGCGCGTGACCTCGGTGTGCAGCGCCTGCGGCTCGCGCAGCACGGCGCGGCCGGTGCCCTGGCCGTAGAGATGGTTGAAGCGGCGCGCGACCTCGCGCGTCAGCTCCACGTGGGCGTCCTGGTCCTCGCCGACGGGGACGAACGCGGCCTTGTAGATGAGGATGTCGGCCGCCTGCAGCAGCGGGTAGCCGAGGAAGCCGTAGGTGGCGAGGTCGCGATCCTTCAGGTGCTCGATCTGATCCTTGTAGCTGGGCACGCGCTGCAGCCAGCCCAGCGGCGTGCCCATCGCCAGCAGCGTGAACAGCTCGGCGTGCTCGGGCAGGCGGCTCTGGATGAAGATCGTGCACAGGTCGGGATCGAGGCCGGCGGCGATCCAGTCGATCACCATGTCGTAGACGTTGCGCTCGATGACGTCGCGGTCCTGGTAGTGCGTGGTGAGCGCGTGCCAGTCGGCGACGAAGAAGAAGCTGTCGTACTCGTGCTGCAGGCGCACCCAGTTCTTCAGGGCGCCGTGGTAGTGACCGAGGTGCAGGGCGCCGGTGGGGCGCATGCCGGACAGGACGCGGGCTCGCATGGGGATCTCTCGTTGTCGCGCGATTGCGCGGCGGAACGGGCGATTGTAGTGAGCGCCACCCATATCCCTGGAGGCCTGCTGGCGGGTTTCCCCTTACAATGACGGCCCATGAAAAGAATAGTGGTCCTGATCTCGGGTCAGGGCTCGAACCTGGATGCGATCGTGCGCGCGTCCGAGGCGGAAGACTGGCCCGGCCGCGTGGTCGCGGTCATCAGCAACCGCGCCGACGCCGGCGGCCTGCAGCGGGCCCGGGCCCACGGCATCGCCACCGAAGTGCTCGACCACAAGGCCTTCGCGGATCGCGCGGCGTTCGACGCGGCCCTGGCCGAATTGATCGACCGCCATGCGCCCGACCTCGTCGTGCTGGCCGGTTTCATGCGCATCCTCACGCCGGAGTTCGTGGCGCGCTACGAGGGCCGCATGCTCAACGTGCATCCGTCGCTGCTGCCGTCGTTCACCGGGCTGCACACGCACCGGCGGGCCATCGAGCAGGGCTGCAAGGTGGCTGGCGCGACGGTGCACTTCGTGTGCGCCGAGCTCGATCACGGGCCCGTGGTCGCGCAGGCCGTGGTGCCGGTGCTGGCGGGCGACGACGAAACGACGCTGGCCAGGCGCGTGCTGGCGGCCGAGCATGTGCTGTATCCGCGCGCCGTGGGCTGGTTCGTCAAGGGCGAGCTGCAGTTGCAGGACGGCCGGGTGACCCACCTCGGCGGCGAACCGCAAGGCTGGTTCGCCTGACTTTTTTTCCACGCGCGCGGGCGCACGAGCGGCCGCGCACGACGATTTTTTCCCTGCTCCTGCGGCGCATCCGGCGCCGTTCGGGCTTTCATTTCAGCGATAACCGCGAAAGAGACCTGCCATGCATCCGAACGCCCTCCTCGACATCGCCACCGAACTGCTGCGCGAGGTCGGCAAGCTCGACATGCCCGCGGACGTGGCGGTGTCCAACTTCTTCCGCAAGAACCGCGAGCTGGGCCCGCGCGAGCGCCATGCCCTGGCCGAGACGGCCTACGCGGTGCTGCGCCAGCGCCTGCTGTTCCAGCACCTGGCCCAGAGCGGCAGCGGCGCGCTGGAACGGCGCCTGGCGATCCTGGCCTGGCAGGGCAACGAGACGCTCATCCGCGGCGGCCTGGGTCAGCACGAGCAGCAGTGGCTCAACGGCGTGCGCTCGATCGACCGCAACTCGTTCTCCGAGAAGCTGCGCCACAACTTCCCCGACTGGCTGGCCGGCGCGCTGAAGAACGACCTGGACGACGAGGGCTTCTGGAAGTTCGTCGCGTCCATGTCCACCAGCGCGCCGCTGGATCTGCGCGTCAACATGCTCAAGACCAACCGCGACAAGGCGCAGGCCCAGCTGCACGAGGCCGGCATCGAGGCGACGCCCACGCCGTACTCGCCCTGGGGCCTGCGCGTGGACGGCAAGCCGGCGCTGCAGAAGACCGACGTGTTCCTGCGCGGCGACGTCGAGGTGCAGGACGAGGGCAGCCAGCTGCTGGCCGCGATGGTGTCGCCCAAGCGCGGCGAGATGGTGGTGGACTTCTGTGCCGGCGCCGGCGGCAAGACGCTGGCGCTGGGCGCCGCGATGCGTTCCACCGGCCGCCTGTACGCGTTCGACGTGAACGGCCACCGCCTCGACAAGCTCAAGCCGCGCCTGGCGCGCAGCGGCCTGTCCAACGTGCATCCGGCCCAGCTGACCAACGAGCGCGACGACCGCGTCAAGCGACTGTCGGGCAAGATCGACCGCGTGCTGGTGGACGCGCCGTGCTCGGGCCTGGGCACCCTGCGCCGCAACCCCGACCTGAAGTGGCGCCTGTCGGCCAAGGCCATCGACGAGCTGTGCGAGCTGCAGGCGAAGATCCTGGAAAGCGCCTGCCGCCTGCTCAAGCCGGGTGGCCGCCTGGTCTACGCCACCTGCAGCCCGCTGCGGCGCGAGGACGAGGCCATCGCCGAGGCCTTCTCGGCCGCGCACCCGGAATTCAAGCTGCTGGATGCCGGCGAGCTGCTGAAGGCCGCCGGCGTGGAACGCGCCGAGGAGCTCAACGCCAACGGCTACATGCGCAGCTGGCCGCACGCCCACGGCATGGACGGGTTCTTCGCCGCCGCTTGGCAGAAGGCCTGATCGGCAAAGCCCTGCGTTTCACTCGACAATTTCAAGAATTTGCACCGTCGGAGCGCCGTGGAGCAGAACTTTTGCTGTCGGGATCTCTCGAAGAGGGGCGCCAAACACCGGATTGACCGGCTTGACGGGCGCATTTTGGTGGCCGTGACCGACCTCGGCCCCCTACAATTCAGCACTCGCCCATCTTTTCGGGCATCTACAGGCAGGCAATGGAAGCGATTCAGACTGTTGTGAACGTGTTCGTGGACTTCTTCTCCACCGGGCTGCTGCATGCCACGTGGTGGCAGGAACTCGTCTACACGCTCGCCGTGACCCACATCACGATCGCGGCCGTCACCATCTTCCTGCACCGCTGCCAGGCGCACCGCGCGCTGGACCTGGGCCCGATCCCGTCGCACTTCTTCCGTTTCTGGCTGTGGCTGACCACCGGCATGGTCACCAAGGAATGGGCCGCCATCCACCGCAAGCACCACGCCAAGTGCGAGACGGTCGACGACCCGCACAGCCCGGTCACCCGCGGCATCAAGGCCGTGCTGCTGACCGGCGCCGAGATGTACCGCGCCGAGTCGAAGAACAAGGAAACCATCGCCAAGTTCGGCCACGGCACGCCGGACGACTGGGTCGAACGCAACGTCTACAGCCGCTTCCAGTGGCAGGGCGTGGCGCTGATGATGATCATCAACCTGGCGCTGTTCGGTGCCATCGGCGCCACCATCTGGGCCGTCCAGATGCTGTGGATCCCGATCACCGCCGCCGGCATCATCAACGGCATCGGCCACTACTGGGGCTATCGCAACTTCGAAGCGGTCGACGCGTCGCGCAACATCATGCCCTGGGGCATCATCATCGGCGGCGAAGAGCTCCACAACAACCACCACACCTACCCGACGTCGGCCAAGCTGTCGGTCAAGCCGTTCGAGTTCGACATCGCCTGGGGCTACATCCGAGCGATGGAGATGATCGGCTGGGCCAAGGTGCGCAAGGTCGCGCCGCAGATGAAGACCGGCGACGTGCGCGCCGTGGCCGACAACGAGACGCTCGAGGCCATCATCGCCAACCGCTACGAAGTGATGGCCAAGTACGCCCGCGAACTGCGCCGCGCCTGCGCCGCCGAGCTGGCCGCGCTGAAGAACAAGGGCGGCGAACACACGCCGGAAGGCGCCAACCTGCGCATCGCCCGCCGCTGGCTGCACCGCGACGTGGAGAAGATCCCCGGCCACCTCCAGGCCCAGGTCGCAGACGCCGCCGCCACCTCGCCCGAGCTCAGCAAGCTGGTGACGATGCGCGAGGAACTGCGCTCGCTGTGGACGCGCACCAACGTGTCTGCCGAGCAAGCCGTGGCCGACCTGCAGGCCTGGTGCAAGCAGGCCGAGGAATCCGGCATCGAGGCGCTGCGCGAGTTCTCGTTCAAGCTGCGCGCCGCCAAGGCCTGAGCCTCGCCGCTCCGTTTCCCAAGGCCCGCTTCGGCGGGCTTTGTCGTTCCTGGGCCCGGGCGTTCCCGCCGTTCGCCGGTGTTCGAGCCCGGTTCGTCGGCGATTCCTGCAGTTGGTGCGGGCTTCCCGGTGACTCGTCGCAAGCCGGTTGGCCGGACGTTCGCATGCTCCGATAGTTCATCCATCGGAACACGAAACGCATCCGAACCAACCACCGAACACCCAAGGAGCCCACCATGACCAAGACCGCCCCCCAAGCCGCCGCCATCGTCCTGTCTGCCTTCATGAGCCTGGCCGTCGTCGCCGGCATGAACGGCCTCGCGACCAAGCAGTACGCGAAGGCGGACAGTCTGGAAATGGCGCGCTACGGCCAGGCGCACGTCGCCGTGCAGCACGTGACCGTCGTGGGCCGCCGCGCGACCGCCTGAAGCGATCCAGAGCCGTCTGGCGTCCTCGCGACGCCATCTCGCTCCTTGCAAGCCTCGCCTTCGTCGCGAGGCTTTTTTTCGTCCCAGCGCCGATGCATGCCTGTCATCCCGCGCGCGGGCGCAGGATGACCCACTGGGGTGACACACGCCTCGCTCGACACGCAGCCCCTACCCAAGTATCATCTGGCTTCGTTTGCGAAGAAGGCTGAATTCATCACAGCCGTGCGCACTTCGTCGACCCTTCGCGCATCATTGCGAAAGCGGCTCGGCGAAACGAAGCACCTTATCCGGCGCTTCCGTACCGTTCGAGGGTCCACGTTCACCGGTGTGAGGCCCACGTTCCGGGCTGAGCCGCGTCAGTCACAGCTGACTTTTTTGCAGTTCTCCAAAGTCAGCCACAAAGACCGGTTCCATGCGCTTCGACCTCGTCACCCTCAATCTCGTCCTCGCCATCGCCGAGACCCGCAGCATCACGCGGGGTGCCGAGCGCGAGCACCTGGCGCTTGCGGCTGCCAGCAAGCGCCTGTCCGATCTCGAGGCCCGCCTGGGGGTCGGCCTGTTCGACCGCCGGGCCCGCGGCGTCGATCTCACCGAGGCCGGGCGCGCGCTGGTGCGCCACATCCGCACCCTCAACGCCTCGCTGCACGCGCTCGAGAGCGAGGTCGTCGAGTTCTCGCGCGGCATCAAGGGCCACCTGCGCGTGGTGGCCAACGCGGGCGCCATCTCCGAATGCCTGCCGGCCGATCTCGCCGCCTTCGCGCGCGCCCACCCGGGCATCCGCGTGAGCCTGGAAGACCAGACCAGCGCCGACGTGATGCAGGCCGTGGCCGAAGGGCGCGCCGACGTGGGCATCTTCGTCGGCCCCAGCACCGACGTGCGCCTGGCCGCCCGCCACTACAGCAGCGGCACGCTGGCCGCCATCGTGCCGGCCGACCACGTGCTCGCGCGCCGCGACGCCGTGCCCTTCGACGCCTTGCTCGACTTCGACATCGTCGGCCTGCACGTGGGCGCCTCGGCGCACGAGCTGATGCTCAAGTCGGCGCTCGAGCGCGGGCGCACGCTCAACGCGCGCCTGCAGGTGCGCGGGTTCGACGCCATCGCGCAACTCGTCGCCGCCGGGCTTGGCGTGGCCGTGCTGCCGGCCGACAGCGCCTCGCGCTTCTCCAAGTTGTTCGACATCAAGGTGCTGGCCCTAGAGGAATCGTGGGCCCACCGTGACTACCTGCTCGCCACGCGCGTGAGCGATTCGCTGCCGGCCGCCGTGCAGCGCTTCGTCGACGCGCTGTGTCCGCCCACCGCGCCCGCCGCCGCGCCCGTGCCCGTCGCGGCCCGCGCGCGCGAGGCCTCCGCTCTCTGAAAGGGGTTCCAATGACCGCCCGCACCCTCTACGACAAGCTCTGGGACGACCACGTCCTGCATACCGAGGAAGACGGCACCTCGGTGCTGTACATCGACCGCCACCTGCTGCACGAGGTCACGAGCCCGCAGGCGTTCGAGGGGCTGGAGCTGGCCGAGCGCAAGGTGTGGCGCCTGTCGGCCAACCTGGCGGTGAGCGACCACAACGTGCCCACCACCGATCGCCGCGGCGGCATCTCCGATCCGACGTCGAAGCTGCAGGTCGACACGCTGGACCAGAACTGCGACAAGCAAGGCATCACGCAGTTCAAGATGAACGACAAGCGCCAGGGCATCGTGCATGTGATCGGGCCGGAGCAGGGCGCCACGCTGCCCGGCATGACGGTGGTCTGCGGCGACAGCCACACCTCCACGCACGGCGCGTTCGGCGCGCTCGCGCACGGTATCGGCACCAGCGAGGTGGAGCACGTGCTCGCCACGCAGACGCTGCTCGCCAAGAAGGCGAAGAACCTGCTGGTGCGCGTGGAAGGCACGCTGAGCCGCGGCTGCAGCGCCAAGGACATCGTGCTGGCCATCATCGGCCGCATCGGCACCGCCGGCGGCACCGGCTATACGATCGAGTTCGGCGGCTCGGCCATCCGCGCGCTGTCGATGGAAGGCCGCATGACCGTGTGCAACATGGCCATCGAGGCGGGCGCTCGCGCCGGCCTGGTGGCCGTGGACGACACCACGCTGGCCTACGTCAGGGGCCGCCCGTTCTCGCCGTCCGGCGTGGAGTGGGACCAGGCCGTCGCGCAATGGCGCCAGCTGCATTCCGACGCCGGCGCGCACTTCGACCGCGTCGTCGACGTCGACGCGGGCGCGATCCTCCCGCAGGTCACCTGGGGCACCTCGCCCGAGATGGTGCTGTCCATCGACGACCGCGTGCCCGACCCCGAGCGCGAGAAGGACGACGTCAAGCGCGGCGCGATGGAGCGCGCGCTGACCTACATGGCGCTGGAGCCCAACAAGGCGATCTCCGACATCCGCATCGACAAGGTGTTCATCGGCTCGTGCACCAACAGCCGCATCGAGGACCTGCGCGACGCCGCCGCGGTGGTGCGCAAGGTTGGCGGCCGCATCGCGAGCAACGTGCGCCTCGCGCTGGTGGTGCCGGGCTCGGGCCTCGTCAAGGAGCAGGCCGAGCGCGAAGGGCTGGACAAGGTCTTCACGAGCGCCGGCTTCGAGTGGCGCGAGCCGGGTTGCTCGATGTGCCTGGCGATGAACGCCGACCGCCTCGAGCCGGGGGAGCGCTGCGCCTCCACCAGCAACCGCAACTTCGAGGGCCGGCAGGGCGCCGGCGGCCGCACGCACCTGGTGAGCCCGGCGATGGCCGCGGCCGCCGCGCTGCACGGCCATTTCGTCGACGCGCGCAAGTACATCTAAAAGGACGCCAGCCATGCAAGCCTTCACGTTGCACACGGGCCTCGTCGCCCCGATGGATCGCGAGAACGTCGACACCGACGCGATCATCCCCAAGCAATTCCTCAAGTCGATCAAGCGCACGGGCTTCGGGCCCAACCTGTTCGACGAGTGGCGCTACAAGGATCCGGGCTATCCGGGCCAGGATCCGGACTCGCGCGTGCCCAACCCCGACTTCGTGCTGAACCAGCCGCGCTACCAGGGCGCGTCGGTGCTGATCGCGCGCCGCAACTTCGGCTGTGGCTCGAGCCGGGAGCACGCGCCCTGGGCCCTCGATCAATACGGCTTCCGCGCCATCATCGCGCCCAGCTACGCCGACATCTTCTTCACCAACTGCTTCAAGAGCGGACTGCTGCCCATCGTGCTGCCCGAGGACGCGGTGGCCAAGCTGTTCGACGAGGTCAACGCCTTCGTGGGCTACAGCCTCACCATCGACCTGCCGCGCCAGGTGGTGGCCAAGCCCGACGGCGCGGAGATCCCGTTCGACGTGCAGGCCTTCCGCAAGTACTGCCTGGTCAACGGCTTCGACGACATCGGCCTGACGCTGCGCCACGCCGACAAGATCCGCGACTACGAAGCCGAGCGTCTCGCCAAGATGCCCTGGCTGGCCAACCGCCTCGTCGGCTGAACATGGCCGTGCCGCGCGCCCTGCAGCTGCGACGCCATTTCCAGCGCGTCGTGCTGACGCGGCCGTGGCTGACGTTCGTGGTGATGAGCCTTGCGTTCTTCGCGTTCGGCATGGTGACGCTGGACCTGCTTCACATGCTGCGCGTGAACGCCGGTTTCCTCCTGGACAACGGCGTCATGGGTCTGGTCGACGGCGGGGCGCTGCAATTGCTGCAACTGATCGCCGACGGCATCGTCGCGATGCTGGCCTACGTCGTGCTGAAGACCTGCGAGCACACGCTGTCGCGCTGGCTCGCCGACACCACTCCCTTTGCGCCGTCGGTGCACGACGACGAGCGCGCTCCTTCCGAATCCAACCCCAAGCATTGACATGAAGATCGCAATCCTCCCCGGCGACGGCATCGGCCACGAGATCATCGCGGAAGCCGTCAAGGTGCTGCACGCGCTGGAACTGCCGTTCGAGACGGAGTTCGCCGACGTCGGCGGCACCGCCTACGCCAACCACGGCCATCCGCTGCCCGAGGCCACGCTGAACCTGGCCAAGGCCGCCGACGCGGTGCTGTTCGGCGCCGTGGGCGACTACAAGTACGACAAGCTCGAGCGCCACCTGCGCCCCGAGCAGGCGATCCTGGGCCTGCGCAAGAACCTGGCGCTGTTCGCCAACCTGCGCCCGGCCATCTGCCACCCGCAGCTGACGCACGCGTCGAGCCTGAAGCCCGAGCTGGTGTCGGGCCTGGACATCCTCATCATCCGCGAGCTCACCGGCGACATCTACTTCGGCCAGCCGCGCGGCCGCCGCACCGCGGTCGATGGCCACTTCCCGGGCGCCGACGAGGCCTTCGACACGATGCGCTACAGCCGTCCGGAGATCGAGCGCATCGCACATGTCGCGTTCCAGGCGGCCCGAAAACGTGGTGAAACAAGCGGCGTCCGCAAGGTGACCAGCGTCGACAAGGCCAACGTGCTGGAGACCTTCCAGTTCTGGCGCGACGTCGTCACCGACGTGCACGCGCAGTACCCCGACGTCGAGCTCGACCACATGTACGTCGACAACGCGGCGATGCAACTGGTGAAGGCGCCCAAGAAGCTCGACGTGGTCGTCACCGGCAACATGTTCGGCGACATCCTGTCGGACGAGGCGGCGATGCTCACCGGCTCGATCGGCATGCTGCCCTCGGCCTCGTTGGACGCCAACAACAAGGGCCTCTACGAGCCCAGCCATGGCAGCGCCCCGGACATCGCGGGCAAGGGGATCGCCAATCCTCTGGCTACAATACTGTCTGCCGCCATGATGCTCCGCTACTCCCTCCAGCAAGCCGACGCCGCCGACCGTATCGAGTCCGCGGTGAGTTCGGTGCTGGAATCCGGCCTGCGTACCGTGGACATCGCGTCCGCGGGCACGCGCACGGTGGGTACGCGCGAGATGGGCGACGCCGTCGTCGCGGCCATTCGCGCCACCACGATTACCAAAACCACGAGCTGACGCTCCGACTCGCTTCGCCCCTGCTTCCCCCAAGAAAGAATCCAGGCGACGTGAGTCGCGGGGCGGGAAGCAGGACAAGCGGTGGCTCCCCAGGGGGTCGTGTGATCGACAGAGTTCGGGCGTGCAGGGCACGCATCGGAAACATCAAGGCGTGCGGAGCACGCAAGAGGCGAACGACATGGCATTGGTAGGACTCGTAGGCTGGCGCGGCATGGTTGGTTCCGTGCTGATGGACCGGATGCAGGCCGAAGGCGACTTCGCGCTGATCGAACCGGTGTTCTTCTCCACCAGCGCGGTGGGCGGCAAGGCCCCGGCGCAGGCGAAGAACGAGACGACGTTGAAGGACGCCTTCGACATCGAGGCGCTCAAGCGCTGCGAGATCGTCATCACTGCCCAAGGCGGCGACTACACCACCGAGGTGTTCCCCAAGCTGCGCGCGGCGGGCTGGAACGGCCACTGGATCGACGCGGCCTCCACGCTGCGCATGAAGGACGACGCCGTCATCGTGCTCGACCCGGTCAACATGCCGGTGATCAAGAACGCGCTGGCCAAGGGCGGCCGCAACTGGATCGGCGGCAACTGCACCGTCAGCTGCATGCTGATGGGCGTGGGCGCGCTGTACAAGGCGGGCCTGGTGGAGTGGATGAGCACGCAGACCTACCAGGCGGCCTCGGGCGGCGGCGCGCAGCACATGCGCGAGCTGCTCACGCAGTACGGCGCGCTCAACGCGTCGGTTCGGTCGCTGCTGGACGATCCGAAGAGCGCCATCCTCGAGATCGACCGCCTGGTCGCTGCCACGCAGCGTTCGCTGTCCGCCGAGGAAACGAAGAATTTCGGCGTCCCGCTGGGCGGCTCGCTGATTCCCTGGATCGACAAGGACCTGGGCAACGGCGTGACCAAGGAAGAATGGAAGGGCATGGCCGAGACCAACAAGATTCTCGGCCAGGGCGAGGGTTTCGGTTCCGCGGCGGTTCCGGTCGATGGTTTCTGCGTGCGCGTGGGCGCGATGCGCTGCCACAGCCAGGCGCTCACTTTCAAGTTGAAGAAGGACGTGCCGCTGGCCGACATCGAGGCGATGATCGCCGCCGACAACGAGTGGGTGAAGGTCGTTCCGAATAATCGCGAAGCCACCTTGCGCGACCTGACGCCGGTGGCCGTCACCGGCACGATGACGATTCCCGTGGGCCGCCTGCGCAAACTCGCGATGGGCCCCGAATATCTCGGCGCATTCACGATCGGCGACCAATTGCTGTGGGGCGCGGCGGAGCCGCTTCGCCGCATGCTGCGGATTCTTCTCGACAAGTAATGCACGCCCGGGAGGGCATTTCGGGCGCGCAAGGATCGGCAGATCGTTGCGCGCGCGCCAAACCCTACAGACGAAATGTCTTGTTACCTCTGGACCGCGCGACCTCACAGGAATTACGCCAGCACGTGGCTTATTCGAGTATTTCGGGGTTAACTCTCCGCTTGCGGCGCGCGCGACGCAGGCAAAATGCGCGCCTGCGCTGGTTTAACCCGGCGCCGTAGTGCGAGAATATTCGGGCGAGGTACAGGCCAAAACGGCGGGCAGTTGTCGCGGGCGAGCGCTCCATGCATGAGCTTGTCAGCGTTTCTGGCTGGTGCTATGGTCTTTTCCCTGACGCGCGTGGGCCTTTATTGACTACGCCAGTTACCGAAGAACCTGTCATTCCAGGGCGATCTGCAGAGGGATCGCCAAATTGCATTCGGGATACCAAATTGAAGAATCGCTCGTTGGTCACCACTGGTCGCGCGCTGAACGTCATGGCAGCCGCTGCCCTGATCCTCCTGTCGACCGGCGCCTCGGCGCTGGGCCTCGGGCGCGTGAACGTGCAATCCGTGCTCGGCGAGTCGCTGCGCGCTGAAATCGAGGTGACGAGCCTGAGCGCGGAAGAGGCGTCTTCCCTGCGCGTGAGCCTCGCGTCGCCCGACGCGTTCAAGGCCTCCGGCGTCGAGTACAACGCCGTCCTCAGCGGCGCCACCGTCACGCTGTCGCGGCGCGCCGATGGCCGTCCGGTGCTGGTGCTGTCCAGCGACAAGGTGGTGCAGGAGCCGTTCATCGACGTCATCGTCGACTTCACCTGGGCCACCGGCCACCTCACCCGTTCGTACACGCTGCTGATCGACCCGCCGGGCCGCAACACGGCCGCCCAGCCGGGCACCACGGCCACCGCGCCCGTCTTCGCCTCGCCGCCCGCGCCGCGCCCGGCCGCCCCGGTGCCCGCGCCGGCGCCGCAGGTCGCCATCGCGCCGCCGCCGGCCCCTATCGCCGCGCCGCTGCCAGCGCCCTCGCCGGCCCCTGCCGCCCGTGCGGCCAAGCCCGAGAAGGCGCCCAAGCCGGCGCCGGCTCCGAAGCCCGAGAAGGCGGAAAAGTCCGAGAAGGCACCCGTGCCGCAGCCCGCCGGCGGTGGCGAGTCCACGGTCAAGGTCAACCCGGGCGACACGCTCACCTCGCTTGCCGTGGCCAACAAGCCCAGCGGCGTTTCGCTGGACCAGATGCTGGTCTCGCTGTACCGCAACAACCCGTCGGCCTTCATCGACGACAACATGAACCGGATGAAGTCCGGCGTCACGTTGACGGTGCCCGGCGCCGATACCGCCAAGCAGACCTCCACCGAGGAAGCGCACCAGATCATCCAGGCCCAGAGCGCCGACTTCGCGGCCTACCGCCAGCGTCTGGCCACCGGCGTCACCACGGTGCACACCGACGAGAACAAGCACGTCGCGTCGGGCAAGGTCGAGGCCAAGGTCAACGACCAGAAGACCGCCTCCGCGGCGCCTCCGCCCGACAAGCTCACGCTGTCGCGCGGCGGCATCGCCAAGCCGGGCACCACGCCGTCGGAAGTCAAGGATTCCAAGGCCGCGCAGAGCAAGGCCGAGGCCAAGCGCGTCGACGAACTCACACGCAACCTGAAGGAACTGAAGGATCTCGCGGCCAAGACGCCGCCGGCGCCGGTCGCCGCCGCTCCGGCCGCGAAGACGCCTGCGCCGGCTGGGCTGGCGCCCACCATCGCCCTGGCGCATCCGACGCCGCCGGTGCCCGCGCCGGTCGTCGCGCCGAAGCCCGCCCCGGCACCCGCCCCGGTGCCGGTCGCCGCGCCGAAGCCCGCGCCGGTTCCGCCGCCGCTGGCCCCGGTGGCCGCGCCCAAGCCGGCCCCGATCCCGTCCACGCCGCCGCTGCCCGCGCCGGCCCCGGTGGTCGCGCCCGCCGTCGTGGCGTCCGCGCCGGCGCTGGCCGCCAGCGTCGCCGCGTCGGCCCCAGCGCCGGCCGTGGCCCCCACCGTCGCCGCGTCGGCCGCGGTGCGCGCGTCTGCGCCCGCCCATCCCGCGGTCGCCCCGGCGCCCGCGCCCGCCGACGACAGCTTCGTCAGCTCGCTGTTCGAGCCGCCGTACATCTTCCCGGGCCTCGCCGGCTTGGCCGTGCTGCTGGGGGGCTTCCTGATCTGGCGCAAGCGTCAGGGCGGCGACCGTAACAAGTTCTCGGGCGAGACCTCGTTCATCGAGAGCAAGATCCAGCCCGATTCGTTCTTCGGCGCCAGCGGCGGCCAGCGTGTCGACACGCGCGACGGCGCGGCCAACTCGGCCTCGTCCTCGCTCAACTACTCGCTGAGCCAGCTCGACGCCATCGGCGACGTGGATCCGGTGGCCGAGGCCGACGTCTACCTGGCCTACGGGCGCGACCTGCAGGCCGAGGAAATCCTGAAGGAGGCGCAACGCTCCGACCCGGATCGCCTGGCCATCCGCACGAAGCTGCTGGAGGTCTACGCCAAGCGCGCCGACCTGAAGACCTTCGAGACGCAGGCGCGCCAGCTGCAGGGCCTCACCAATGGCCAGGGCGAGGACTGGGTCAAGGCCCAGGAACTCGGCCGCCAGATCGACCCGACGAACCCGCTGTACACCGAGGGCGGCGAATACGCCATCGTCGACACCGACCCGATGCCGCTGAATCCGCTCGGCGACGACGCCGACGAGCACACGCTGATGCGTCCGCCGGGCAAGGCCGCAGGCGCGGGCGATTTCTCGTCCACCGACCTGCCGATCGACTTCGACCACGACGAAGCGCCCACCGTGCAGCCGGGCGAGCACGCCGCCGCGCCGCAGGCGATCACGCACACCGAGCCCATGAACATGGAGTCGGGCGACACCGCGCGCCAGCCGCACCAGGGCGCAGCGCACCACGCGCCGTTCGAGGTCAGCGATTTCGACCTCGAGCCGGGCCATGTCGAAGTGCCGACCATCACCATCCCGCCCGCGCCGGCTCCCGCCGCCGCGAAGCCGGCGCCGGCCCCCGCCGCGGGCGAGCCGCCCATCAACTTCGACTTCGGCGACCTGTCGCTGGATCTCGGCAAGCCGGAGCACACGGCCGAAGAGCATGCGGCGTCGGTCCTGCCCGACCTCGACATGGGCGGCGCGCACGGTGACACCGAGCCGATGGCCCGCAAGATCGAGCTGGCCGACGAGTTCCGCCGCATCGGCGATCACGAAGGCGCCCGCGAGCTGCTGGAGGAAGTGGTGAGCAAGGCCGACGGCCCGCTGAAGGCCCGCGCCCAGACGATGCTGGACGCTCTGGGTTAACCTTGGTGGAGTGACCAGCCCCCTTTCCCAAGACGCCCAGGGCACGCCGGGCCTCGCGCCCGGCCAGCCTGAATCAGAGATCCCCACCGCGCCCGAGCAGGACGACACCGCAGCAGCGGCCGTCCCGCCCGGGCGCGTTGCATTGGGCATCGCCTATCGCGGCGGCAACTACCACGGCTGGCAGTCGCAGCCCGACGGCCGCACCGTGCAGGACAAGCTCGAGCGCGCGCTGGCCGAGTTCGTCGGCCTGCCGCGCGGCGAGGTCGTCGCCACCGTGTGCGCCGGCCGCACCGACGCCGGCGTGCACGCGCTCAACCAGGTGGTGCACTTCGATGCGCCGGTCGCGCGCGAGATCTTCTCCTGGGTGCGCGGCACCAACCGCTTCCTGCCCGAGGACATCGCCGTGCAGTGGGCGCAGAACGTCGAGCCCGATTTCCACGCGCGCAACGGCGCGCGCGGGCGCCAGTACGCGTTCCTCGTGCGCGAGTCGGCCGCGCGGCCGGCCATCGAGGCGGGGCAGTGCGGCTGGGTCTTCCGGCCGCTCGACATCGAACGCATGCGCGCGGCGGCGCGCACGCTGATCGGCGAGCACGACTTCAGCTCGTTCCGCGCGTCCGCCTGCCAGGCGCTGTCGCCGGTCAAGGAGATGCGCCGCATCGACATCAACCGCATCGGCGATTACTGGCGCTTCGACTTCGAGGCCAGCGCGTTCCTGCACCACATGGTGCGCAACCTGATGGGCGCGCTGATCGCGATCGGCAGCGGGCAGTACCCGCCCGAGTACATGGCCGAGCTGCTCGCGCGGCGCGATCGCGCTCTGGCGCCGCCCACGTTTCCCGCAGCGGGCCTGTACTTTCTCGGACCGCTCTACGATCCGCATCTGGCGGTACCGCGGCGCACGGCCGCGCACGACTGGCTGCCGCGCGTGCCCGTCGAACTGGCGCGTCCGGACGAGGCCCTTCCTTTCGTCTCCGGCGCCGTCGCGAAGCAATGAAATGATCCTCACTCGCACTCGAATCAAGATCTGCGGCCTGACCCGCGAGCAGGACGTCGACGCCGCCGTGGCCGCCGGCGCCGACGCCGCGGGCTTCGTGCTGTACGAGCGCAGCCCGCGCCACGTGTCCATCGCGCGCCTGGCCGAGCTCTCCCGGCGCCTGCCGCCGTTCGTCACGCCCGTGTGCCTGTTCGTCAACGCGAGCCCCGACCTGATCGACGACGCGCTGGCCGCGGTGCCGAACGCGCTGCTGCAGTTCCACGGCGACGAAGGGCGCGAGCAGTGCGAGCAGCCCGGCCGGCCCTACCTGCGCGCGGTGCGGATGGCGCCGGGCGTCGATTTGCTAGACTGTGCGTCTGGTTTCGCCAGCGCGGCCGGCCTGCTGCTCGATGCGTTCGTCGAGGGCTATGGCGGCGGTGGAAAGGCTTTCGATTGGTCTCAAATTCCCCCAGGCGTCCCCCTTCCAGTCGTTTTGTCTGGTGGGTTGAATCCTGCAAACGTGATCGATGGAGTGATGCACGTCCGGCCCTGGGCCGTTGACGTGAGTTCCGGCGTGGAGCAGACCAAGGGCATCAAGGATGCCGACCTGATCCGCCGGTTCTGCGAGGCGGTGCGCGAGGCCGATGCCCGCATCGCCAATGCCATGACCTGAGACCGCTCAGTGCGGCTCACGGCGTCCTCGCGTCCCTGCACGAGGCGCCGGCACCCTGGAAAGATCATCATGTTCGAATATTCCCAGCCCGACGCGTCGGGCCACTTCGGGCCGTACGGCGGCGCCTTCATCTCCGAGACGCTCACGCACGCCATCGACGAGCTCAAGGCCGCCTACGAGCACTACCGCCAGGACCCCGAGTTCCTGCGCGAGTTCCACCACGAGCTCAAGCATTTCGTCGGCCGCCCGAGCCCCATCTACCACGCCGACCGCATCAGCCGCGAGACGGGCGGGGCGCAGATCTGGCTCAAGCGCGAGGACCTGAACCACACCGGCGCGCACAAGATCAACAACACCATCGGCCAGGTGCTGCTGGCGCGCCGCATGGGCAAGCCGCGCATCATCGCGGAGACGGGCGCGGGCCAGCACGGCGTGGCCACGGCCACCATCTGCGCGCGCTACGGCCTCGAATGCGTGGTCTACATGGGGGCCGAGGATGTCAAGCGCCAGAGCCCCAACGTCTATCGCATGCACCTGCTGGGCGCGACGGTGGTGCCGGTGCACTCCGGCAGCCGCACGCTCAAGGACGCGCTCAACGAGGCGATGCGCGACTGGGTCACCAACGTCGAGCGCACGTTCTACGTGATCGGCACCGTGGCCGGCCCGCATCCGTACCCGACGATGGTGCGCGAGTTCCAGAGCGTCATCGGCGAGGAGTGCCTGGTGCAGATGCCCGAGCAGGCCGGCCGCCAGCCCGATGCGGTGGTCGCCTGCATCGGCGGCGGCAGCAACGCGATGGGCATCTTCCATCCGTACATCGCGCACGAGAACACGCGCCTGATCGGCGTCGAGGCCGCGGGCCTGGGGCTGGACACTGGCAAGCACGCGGCGTCGCTGACGCTGGGCTCGCCCGGCGTGCTGCACGGCAACCGCACCTACCTGCTGCAGAACGAGGACGGCCAGATCATCGAGCCGCATTCGATCTCGGCCGGTCTCGACTACCCGGGCGTCGGTCCCGAGCACGCCTACCTGAAGGACATCGGCCGCGCCGAGTACGTCAGCATCACGGATGACGAGGCGCTGGCCACGTTCCATCGGCTGTGCCGCACCGAGGGCATCATCCCGGCGCTGGAATCGAGCCACGCCGTCGCCTACGCGATCAAGCTGGCCGCCACGATGCGGCCCGACCAGCACATCCTGGTCAACCTGTCCGGCCGCGGCGACAAGGACATCGGCACGGTGGCCGACCTGTCCGGCGCGGAGTACCACGACCGGCCATCGCAGGGAGGGCACGCCGTCAAGGGCGGCGCCGCCGCGAAGGGAGGTGTGCAATGAGCCGCATCGATGCCACCTTCGCCGCGCTGCGCGAACAGGGCCGCACGGCCGTCATCCCCTACGTGGCCTGCGGCGACCCGTTCGCCGACGCGACGGTGGACATCCTGCTGGCGCTGGCCGAGGGCGGCGCCGACGTGATCGAGCTGGGCGTGCCGTTCTCCGACCCGATGGCCGACGGCCCGGTCATCCAGAAGGCGTCCGAGCGCGCGCTGGCGCGCGGCATCGGCACGGTTCAAGTGTTGGACGCCGTGCGCGGCTTCAGGGCCAAGGACTCGCGCACGCCCGTCGTGCTGATGGGCTACGCCAACCCGATCGAGGCCTACGACCTGGCGCACGGCAAGGGCGGCTTCGTGCGCGACGCCGCGGCCGCCGGTGTGGACGGCGTGCTGGTGGTGGACTATCCGCCGGAAGAGGCCGTCGAGTTCACGGCCCGCCTGAAGGCCGCCGGGCTGGCCCCGATCTTCCTGCTGGCGCCCACCTCCACCGAGGCGCGCATGAAGCAGGTGGGCGAGGTGGCCAACGGCTACGTGTACTACGTCTCGCTCAAGGGCGTCACCGGTGCCGGCAACCTCGACACCGACGCGGTGGCACGCGCCGTGCCGCGGATCAGGCAGCACGTGAAGGTGCCGGTGGGCGTGGGCTTCGGCATCCGCGACGCGGCCTCCGCGAAGGCGGTGGCGGCGGTGTCGGACGCCGTGGTCATCGGCTCGGCGCTGATCCAGTGCCTGGAAGCGCTGCCGCGCGACCGGGTGGCCGAAGGCGCCCGGCAGTTCATGGCCGGGATCCGCTCGGCCGTGGACGAAGTCCGGAAGGCGTAAAATCGTCGTTTCGCGAGTCCGGCGGGCATCCCCCGCCGGGCAACGTTGGACGGCTCCCCCGAGCCGCATGCACGGAGTTCACACTATGAGTTGGCTTGAGAAGCTGTTGCCCCCGAAGATCCAGCAGACGGATCCGAGCGAGCGGCGCACGATCCCCGAAGGCCTGTGGATCAAGTGCCCCTCGTGTGAAACGGTGCTCTACAAGACCGACCTCGAGCAGAACCTCAACGTCTGCCCCAAGTGCGACCATCACCTGCGCATCGGCGCGCGGGCGCGGCTCGACGGCTTCCTCGATCCGGAAGGCCGCTTCGAGATCGGCCAGGAGGTGATCCCGGTCGACCCGCTCAAGTTCAAGGACAGCCGCAAGTACCCCGAGCGCCTGCAGGGCGCGCTCGAGGCCACCGGCGAGACCGATGCGCTGGTCGTGATGGGCGGCGCCGTGATGAGCGTGCCGCTCGTGGTCGCCTGCTTCGAGTTCGACTTCATGGGCGGCTCGATGGGCTCGGTCGTGGGCGAGCGCTTCGTGCGCGGCGTGCGCACCGCCGTCGAGCAGCGCGTGCCCTTCGTCTGCTACACCGCCACCGGCGGCGCGCGCATGCAGGAAGGCCTGTTCAGCCTGCTGCAGATGGCCAAGACCAACGGCGCGCTCACGCTGCTGGCCAAGGCGAAGCTGCCCTACATCAGCGTGCTCACCGACCCGACCATGGGCGGCGTCTCGGCCAGTTTCGCGTTCATCGGCGACGTCGTCATCGGCGAGCCCAAGGCGCTGATCGGCTTCGCCGGCCCGCGGGTGATCGAGAACACCGTGCGCGAGAAGCTGCCCGAGGGCTTCCAGCGCTCCGAGTTCCTGCTGCAGAAGGGCGCCATCGACATGATCGTCGACCGCCGCAAGCTGCGCCCGACCATCGCCAAGCTGCTGGCGCAGCTGCAGCGCCAGAGCGCGGACGCCGTCGCGTAAGCTTCTCTCAGAACGTCCACGGGGCGGCCGAGTTCACGCTCGCGCCGCCCTTGTCATTTCCGACCTTGTTGCGCGTGGATCCTGCGACTTCGCGCAGGATGACGGCACCGTTGCGCGAGGTCGCATCAATCTGTCATTCCGCGCGCAGTCGCGGAATCCACCCCCGCCATGACCCAGCCCACGACCCTTGCCGAGTGGCTCGCCCACTGCGAACGCCTGCACCCGAAGCAGATCGACATGACGCTCGCGCGCACCAGGACGCTGATCGAGCGGCTCGGGCTGAAGTTCGCGATGCCGGTGATCACCGTGGCGGGCACCAACGGCAAGGGCTCCACCTGCGCGATGCTGGAGGCGATCGCGATCGCGGCCGGCTACAAGGTGGGCGCGTACATCAAGCCGCACCTGGTGTATTTCGAGGAGCGCTGCCGCATCAACGGCCAGATGGTGAAGGCCGACGACCTGCTGCCGCACTTCGAGGCCGTCGAGGCCGCGCGCGGCGACATCGCGCTCACGTACTTCGAGTTCACCACGCTGGTGATCATGCGCACGCTGGCCTCGGCGCCGGTCGATCTCGTGATCCTCGAGGTGGGCCTGGGCGGCCGGCTGGACGCCGTCAACGCGGTCGACGCCGACGTCTCCGTGATCACCAGCATCGACATCGACCACGTCGAGTACCTGGGCCCCGACCGCGAGTCGATCGGCCGCGAGAAGGCGCACATCGCGCGCCCGGGCCGTCCGCTGATCGTGGGCGACCCGGTGCCGCCGCAGAGCATCATCGACTACGCCACGCAGGTCGGCGCCGACCTGTGGCTGAGCGGGCGCGACTTCAACTACTCGGGCGACCGCCAGCAGTGGTCGTGGAGCGGCCGCGGCAAGCGCTGGAACGCGCTCGGCTACCCGTCGCTGCGCGGCGCCAACCAGCTGCTCAACGCCTCGGGCGCGCTGGCCGCGCTGGAGACGCTGCGCGACCGGCTGCCGGTGACCGCGCAGGCGGTGCGCATCGGCCTCGCGTCGGTGGACCTGCCCGGCCGCTTCCAGATCGTCCCCGGCCAGCCGGCGCTGGTGCTGGACGTCGCCCACAACCCGCACTCCGTGGCGGCGCTGGCGCTCAACCTCGACCAGATGGGCTTCTTCAAGCGCACGTTCGCGGTCTTCGGCGCGATGCACGACAAGGATCTCGTCGGTGCCGTCGGCAAGATCTCCCATCTCGTCGACGACTGGATGCTCACCGACCTGCCGCTGCCGCGTGCGGCCAAGGCGGTGGAACTGGCCGAGGCCGTGTGGTCGCTGACGGCCACCGCGCCGTCCGCGTCGCCCAAGCCGCGCGTGAGCACCTTCGCATCGCCCCGCGACGCGCTCGCCGCGGCGCTCGCCCAGGCAGACCCGGCTGATAGAATCGTGGTCTTCGGCTCGTTCTACACCGTGGGCGGCGTGCTGAAGGACGGCCCCCCACGACTGGTGGCCCGACACCTCGGTTGATGCAGCGGCACGCACCCGCACCGCTCCACCGCAACTTGTCCGGCCCCGGACACCGATGAGAAGGCATGGGGCTGCTGTCGATTTTCCAACGCAACAAGCAGGCATCCGCCCAGCCCGTGAAGGGGCGGGGCGGTCGTTCCGCCGCCCGCCAGGCCCCGCTGGCCAACACCCAGAACCCCGCCGATACCGCCGAAGCCGTGCGCGAGGCGCGCGCGCGTGCCCGCACGCGCCTGATGGGCGCCACGGTGCTGCTGCTGGTGGGCGTCATCGGCTTCCCGCTGTTGTTCGAGACCCAGCCGCGTCCCATTCCGGTGGACCTGCCCATCGAGATCCCGGCCCGCAACGCGCCGGGCGTCGCCGACGCGGGCGCGCACGCACGCGTGCCCGCCACCCAGCCTGCCGTCGCATCGGTGCCGGCGTTCGGCGCCTCGGCGGCCAGGCCCGAGTCGGTGTCCTACGACGCCCGTCCGTCCGCGCCGGCCGTGGCCTCCGAACCCGCGTCGACGCCCGCGCGCCGCTCCGCGTTCGCCAGCCTGGCGGCGGCGTTCACGTCCAGCGCGTCCGCCAGCGGCCCGGCGCCCTCGGTCGCGCCCAGCTCGACCGTTGCGCAAGCCAGGCCGGCCGCCAAGCCCGAGAAGCACGCCGCCTCGGTCGCGCCGCCGGCCGCCAGGCTCGCGCCGCCGCTGGCCGTCGTGCTGCCGCCGCCTCCGGCCGCGCCGTCGCCCGCCGCGATCCTGGCCGACACGCCCACGCCCAAGCCGTCGGACGCGGCCGCCGCCGGCCGCTTCGTCGTGCAGGTCGGCGCATTCCTTGACGACGCCAAGGTGCACGAGACGCGCAGCAAGGTCGAGAAGCTGGGCATGAAGACGTATACCCAGCCGGTGGACACGCCCACGGGCAGGCGCATCCGCGTGCGCGTGGGGCCCTACGCGACCAAGGCCGAGGCCGACAAGATCGCCGCCAGGCTGAAGGGCGACGGCCTGCAGGCCGTGGTGCTCACGCTGTGAACCTGCCGCATCTCGACATCCAGCTCGGATGGGTGGACATCGCCCTGCTGGCGGTGTTCGTCCTGTCGGCGCTGGTGGGCCTGTGGCGCGGCTTCGTGTTCGAGGTCGTCTCGCTGCTGGGCTGGGTCGTGGCGTTCATCCTGGCCAACACGCTGGGCCCGCTGCTGGCCGACTACATCCCGCTGGGCGGCGGCCCCGACCCGCAATTGCGGCTGTGGATCGCCTACGTCATCGTCTTCGTGCTGATACTGGTCACCTGCACGCTGTTCGCGCGCATGCTGCGGGCGCTGATCTCGGCCACGCCGCTGTCGTTCGTCGACCACCTGCTCGGCGGCGCGTTCGGCGTGGTGCGCGGCGCGGTGATCCTGGTGGCGGTGGGCATGCTGGTGACGCTGTCGCCCTATGCAGATTCCACGACGTGGAAGAACTCGCACGGCTCGCTCTGGTTGGGCCTGGCGCTGGAAGGGTTGAAACCCATCCTCCCGCAGTCACTTAACGTGCACATCTCGACGTAGGACCTTCACCTGTTCGGCCGGAACTCGGCTACGGTCATGGGTGTGGAAGGCCTGCGGCGGCGGTCACGAAACGAACTCTCTCTCGGTATTTCAGGAAACGGAACAAACCATGTGCGGCATCGTCGGCGTGATCGCGAAATCCCCCGTCAACCAGATGATCTATGACGCCTTGCTGCTGCTGCAGCATCGCGGGCAGGATGCGGCAGGCATCGTGACGATGCAGGGCACCAAGTGCTTCATGCACAAGGCCCGCGGCATGGTGCGTGACGTGTTCCGCACGCGCAACATGCGCGCGCTGCCGGGCACCGTCGGGCTGGGCCAGGTGCGCTACCCGACCGCGGGCAATGCCTACAGCGAGGAAGAGGCGCAGCCGTTCTACGTCAACGCGCCGTTCGGCATCGTGCTGGTGCACAACGGCAACCTCACCAACGCCCACGCGCTCAAGACCGAGCTGGTGGACAAGGACCGCCGCCACATCAACACCGAGTCGGACACCGAGGTGCTGATCAACATCCTCGCGCACGAGCTCGAGAACGCGGCGCGCGGCTCGGCGCTGACGCCCGACGTGGTGTTCGCGGCCGTGTCCGCGGTGCACAAGCGCATCAAGGGCTCGTACGCCGTCGTCGCGCTCATCGCCGGCTACGGCCTGCTCGCGTTCCGCGATCCGTACGGCATCCGCCCGCTGGTCTACGGCACGGCCGAGACGCCCGAGGGCCCCAGCGTCATCGTCGCCAGCGAGAGCGTGGCGCTCGAGGGCACGGGCCACCAGGTGGTGCGCGACGTCGCCCCGGGCGAGGCGCTGTTCATCGACCCGAACGGCAATGTGCACGCGAAGCAGTGTGCCGAGAATCCGTCCCTCAACCCGTGCATGTTCGAGTACGTGTACCTGGCGCGCCCCGATTCCGTGATCGACGGCATCTCGGTGTACCAGGCGCGCCTGAACATGGGCGAGACGCTGGCGCAGCGCGTGATCTCCACGATGCCGCCGTCCGACATCGACGTGGTGATCCCCATTCCCGAGTCGAGCCGCCCGTCCGCGATGCAGCTCGCGCAGAAGATCGGCAAGCCGTATCGCGAGGGCTTCGTCAAGAACCGCTACGTGGGCCGCACCTTCATCATGCCGGGCCAGTCGGTGCGCAAGAAGTCGGTGCGCCAGAAGCTCAACGCGATCGGCGTGGAGTTCAAGGGCCGCAACGTGCTGCTGGTGGACGACTCCATCGTGCGCGGCACCACCTCGAAGGAGATCGTGCAGATGGCGCGCGAGGCCGGCGCCAACAAGGTCTACATGGCCTCGGCCGCGCCGCCGGTGAAATACCCCAACGTGTATGGCATCGACATGCCCACGCCCGAGGAGCTGATCGCGTCCGGACGCACGCAGGACGAGATCCGCGACTTCATCGGCGCCGATGCGTTGATCTATCAGGACGTCGATGCGATGAAGCGCGTGGTGGGCAAGCTCAACGGCCAGGTCGCCAGCTTCGAGGCCTCGTGCTTCGACGGCCGCTACATCACCGGCGACGTCAGCGTCGAGGACTTCTCCACCATGCGCGAGCAGCGCCGCTCGCAGCAGACCGAAGAGGACGATCCGGCCCGCTCGCGCCTCGCGCTGCAGAACGCCACCGAATAAGCCGTCGCCTCATCCGACGCCCACGGCACCTTCGGGTGCCTTCTCATTTCCTGACGCCGTGACCACCACCATCCGCACCCGCATCGCCCCGTCGCCCACGGGCTTCCTCCATCTCGGCACCGCGCGCACCGCGCTGTACTCGTGGGCGTTCGCGCGCCACCACGGCGGCGAGTTCGTGCTGCGCATCGAGGACACCGACGTCGCGCGTTCCACCCAGGATTCGGTGGAGCAGATCCTGGCCGCGATGAAATGGCTGGGCCTGCAGTACGACGAGGGCCCGGTCTACCAGATGCAGCGCCTCGATCGCTACAAGGCGGTCGTCGACCAGATGCTGGCGCAGGGCACGGCCTACCTCTGCTGGTGCACGCCGCAAGACCTCGACCGGATGAAGAACGAGCAGGAGGCGCGCGGCGAGAAGCGGCGCTACGACGGCACGTGGCGTCCGCTGCCCGGCAAGACGCTGCCGCCGGTTCCCGCGGGCGTGAAGCCGGTGGTGCGTTTCGCCAACCCGGCCGACGGCGACGTGGCCTGGGACGACCTGGTCAAGGGCCCGATCACGATCGGCAACAAGGAGATCGACGACCTGATCATCGTGCGCGACGACGGCGTGCCCACCTACAACTTCGCGGTGGTGGTGGACGACTGGGACATGAAGATCACGCACGTGTTCCGCGGCGACGAGCACATCAACAACACGCCGTGGCAGATCAACATGTTCCGCGCGCTGGGCGCCGCGCTGCCGCAGTTCGGCCACCTGCCCATCATCCTGGGCGACGACGGCCTGAAGCTGTCCAAGCGCCGCGGCGCGGTGAGCGTGACCGACTACGAGGACAACGGCTACCTGCCTGAGGGCATGAACAACTACCTCGCGCGCCTGGGCTGGAGCCACGGCGACGACGAGCTGTTCACGCTGGAGCAGATGGTGTCGTGGTTCGACGGCTCGCACCTGAACAGGAGCCCGGCGCAATGGGATCCGGCCAAGCTGCTGTGGGTCAACGCGCACCACATGAAGCAGGCCGGCGACGCGCGCCTGGCCACGCTGGTGGCAGCGCAGCTGAAGAAGCGCGGCATCGAAGCGACTGCCGACGACGCGATGGCCGCGCGCTGCGCGCTGCTGAAGGATCGCTGCCAGACCACGGTGGAACTGGCCGACTGGATCTCGATGTTCTTCGCGGCGCCCACGCCCGCGCAGGCCGACGTCGACCAGCACGTCACCGACGCCGCGAAGACCGCGCTGCGCACGCTGCGCGAGAAGCTCGAGGCCGCGGTCTGGGACAAGGCCGGCATCGCCGCCGCGATGAAGGAGACGCTCGCGGCGCACGGCCTGAAGATGCCGCAGCTGGCGATCCCGTTGCGCGTGATCGTGTGCGGCCGCGCGCAGACGCCGGCCATCGACGCGCTGCTGGCCCTTTTCGATCGCGAAGTTGTGCTCGACCGCTTGCGCACTGTTTGAAATCTGTTCTATACTAGCGGTCTTCGCTCTTAACCACGCGATGCAGCTTCGGAAGTCAAACGACGAAGCAAATTTGTGGGGGTATAGCTCAGCTGGGAGAGCGCTTGCATGGCATGCAAGAGGTCAGCGGTTCGATCCCGCTTACCTCCACCAAACTGCTTCACGCAGTGCCGGCGGCGCGTGGTAGAGAGAAGATGGATTTAGACCCTATCGTCTAGAGGCCTAGGACACGACCCTTTCACGGTCGTTACCGGGGTTCGAATCCCCGTGGGGTCGCCAGCGACAGCGGGCACAAGTTGCAGGCAGCGCTTGGAACGCAAGTTCGAAGTTGCCGACCACGTGGAGTGGTAGTTCAGTTGGTTAGAATACCGGCCTGTCACGCCGGGGGTCGCGGGTTCGAGTCCCGTCCACTCCGCCAAGAATTTGTTTTACGACTGGCCCTATCGTCTAGAGGCCTAGGACACGACCCTTTCACGGTCGTTACAGGGGTTCGAATCCCCTTGGGGTCACCAGTCACACTCGCGAGCGCACCCGCTCGCGGCGTTCCCAGCGGAGCAAGGCTCGGAGCGAGCGACCACGTGGAGTGGTAGTTCAGTTGGTTAGAATACCGGCCTGTCACGCCGGGGGTCGCGGGTTCGAGTCCCGTCCACTCCGCCAAGAATTTGTTTTACGACTGGCCCTATCGTCTAGAGGCCTAGGACACGACCCTTTCACGGTCGTTACAGGGGTTCGAATCCCCTTGGGGTCACCAGTCACACTCGCGAGCGCACCCGCTCGCGGCGTTCCCAGCGGAGCAAGGCTCGGAGCGAGCGACCACGTGGAGTGGTAGTTCAGTTGGTTAGAATACCGGCCTGTCACGCCGGGGGTCGCGGGTTCGAGTCCCG
>FTKD01411775.1_pt1 | contig 95960 bp, 81 predicted proteins | sample 1658191 | NCBI WGS metagenome assembly FTKD01 (sample SAMEA3914808, study PRJEB12502) | metagenome | biome: forest; material: soil | place: Canada | collected 2011-08-03 | depth 0.3 m
CCAGCCGCTCATTCTCCCCGCAAAGATCGTACAGTATCTTTGGCCCGGCCCTGCCGGTAGCCCGCATTCACAAGGTAGATCAAGAGGAGTACATGGAGATGTTGCATTTAGGAATAGATGTCGCCAAAGCTAAGTTGGACTGCGCCTTGCGCCTGGCCAATGGCAAATACCGAAACAAGGCCGTCAGCAATGATACGAAAGGCTTCGAAGAGCTGGTCGCATGGCTCGCCAAGCATGATGCGGCTAATGTCCATGTCTGTATGGAAGCCACGAGCATATATTGGGAAGCCAGTGCTGAGCACCTGGCCAACCAAGGCATGACCGTTAGCGTAATCAACCCGGCACAGATCAAAGCTTTTGCTGCGTCGCGTTTGACACGTACCAAGACCGACCAAGTCGATGCCAGATTGATTGCCGAGTTCTGCTGTGAGCGCCGTCCAGAGGCATGGGAAGCGCCTTCAATGAACGAACAGGTACTGCGCGCTTTGGTGCTGCGCCTGGATGCCCTGCAAGCCATGCGGACGCAAGAAGGCAACCGACTGGAAGTTGCGCGCAACGTCGTCAAAGCCGATATTGAAAGCCACATTGCCTGGCTGGATAATGAGATAAAGACGTTGATCAAGAAGATCAAGGATCATCTGAATAACGATCCGGACATGCGCAATCAGCAGGAGCTGCTCGACAGCATTCCCGGCATTGGCGAGCGCACTATCGCCCTGTTATTGGCTTATAGCATGCGTCCTGGACGCTTCGACAACGCACGACAGGCTGCCGCCTTTGCCGGCCTCGATCCACGTCAACATGAATCAGGAAGCAGTGTCAGGGGCAAACCGCGCATGTCCAAGATCGGACACGCAATCTTGCGCAAGGGACTCTATATGCCTGCCATGGTGGCTTTGCACAAGACCGCATGGGGGCGACGTTTCCAAGAGCGCTTGAAGGCCGCCGGCAAACCGGGCAAACTCATTATCGGTGCCATGATGCGCAAGCTCGTTCACGTCGCCTTTGGCGTGCTCAAATCGGGGAAACCGTTTGACCCCGCCTTACATTTCACTTGACGGAGATAACAGTATCTACGCGTTATTGGCCCGCCCTGCGCGCATCGAAAAAACACCGCATGCGCGCCACCGCCTCGTGCAGGTTTTCAATCGACGTGGCATAAGACAGGCGAATATAGTTGTGTTCGGTGTGCGGTCCGAAATCCATGCCCGGCACGAGCACGACGCCAACTTCTTCCAGCAAGTCTATCGTGAGCTGGTCGGCATCGTCGGACAGGGCCGAGCAATCGGCGTAAACATAGAACGCACCATCGGGCATGACGGGCACCTTGAAGCCCAGACCACGCAGCGCCGGCACGATGTAATCGCGGCGACGCTTGAACTCCTGCTTGCGCGCCTCATAAATTGCCAGCGCTTCCGGCTCGAAGCAGGCCAGCGCGGCATATTGCGCGATCGACGAGGCGCAGATGAACAGGTTTTGCGCCAGCTTCTCGACCTGCGGCGCCATGGCTTCCGGCACCACCAGCCAGCCCAGGCGCCAGCCGGTCATGTTGAAATACTTGGAGAAGCTGTTGATGACGACGATATCCTCGCCCAGCGAGAGCGCCGAAAACGGCTCCGCCTCGTAGGAAAGCCCCTGATAAATCTCATCGACAATGGTGAAGCCGTGCCGCGCGCGCACGGTCTTGATGATGGCAGCCAATTCGTCGTGCGCGATCGAAGTGCCGGTCGGGTTCGACGGCGAAGCCAGCAGCACGCCGCGCGTGTTGGCATGCCAATTCTCGCGCACCATGGCGTCCGAAAGCTGGAAACGTTCTTCCGGCCCCGACGCCACCATGCGGGCACGGCCGTCAAAGGCGGCAACGAAGTGGCGATTGCAGGGATACGAGGGATCGGGCATCAAGACTTCGGTGCCGGGATCGACCAGGGCGGCGCAGGCCAGCAGCAAGGCCGCCGACGCGCCGGCAGTAACGATGATGCGCGAAGCCGGAACGTCAAGCCCGAACACCCGCATGTAGTGCTGCGAGATGGCTTCGCGCAGCGCCGGGATGCCGGTTGAGTTGGTGTATTGCAGGCGGCCGTCGCTCATGGCGCGTGTCGCGGCGGCCACCACGGACGGCGGCGCCGTAAAGTCCGGCTCGCCGATGCCCATATGGATGATGTGGCGTCCCTGCCGTTCCAGGGCCGCAGCCTTCTTGACCAGTTCCATGACGTGAAACGGCGCGATGTTATCCAGGCGTGCGGCGAATTGCGCAGCCTTGTGCAATTGATGCAGTTCCGCCATATCTTGTCGCTTATTGGCCCGTGCCGGCTTCGACGCTGCGCACCTTGGCCGCCAGCTTGTCGAGCACACCGTTGACATATTTGTGGCCGTCGATGCCGCCGAAGGACTTGGTCAGTTCGACCGCCTCGTTGATGACGACCTTGTAGGGAATTTCGAGGTGGTTCTTCAATTCGAAAGCGCCGATCAGGAGCGCCGCATGTTCGACCGGCGAGAGCAGATCGATGGAACGGTCGATCAGGGGCGCCAGGTCGGCACGCAATGGCGCCGCATCCTTGAGCACCCCGTGCAGGAGCGAATCGAAATGCTCCGCGTCGGCCTTGTCGAAGCCATGCGCTTCGCGGATATGCGCCTCGATGGCGCCCGCGTCTTCCTTGTTCAGCAGCCACTCATAGATGCCTTGCAGCGCGAATTCGCGCGCACGGTGGCGCGGCGTGCGGTTCTTGTTCGGGTTGGCGTGTGCGGATTTCTGGGTCATGGTTCTTCGCCCGCTGGGCGCAAATGGTAAATTGAGGCCGCCGCAAAATTGGTATGGCTAGGCGCCGCGACGAAGACAGCACGAATAGTGCGACGAGGCACGGCAACAACGCCACGGCATTTTTGCGGCGACCTCCTTATTCTTCTTCTTCGGTGGCGTCGGCCAATTCTTCCAGTGCCAAGGCCAGATTGGCCATCTCGACGGCAACGCGCGCGGCGTCCGTCCCCTTCTCTTCCATGCGCGCCTCGGCCTGCTCGTCGGTATCGGTGGTGAGCACGGCATTGGCAATCGGAATACCGAAGTCGAGTGCGACGCGGGTAATACCAGCGCCGGACTCGTTCGATACCAGTTCGAAGTGATAGGTCTCGCCGCGGATCACCGCGCCGATGGCGACGAGCGCATCGAACTGCATCGTTTCAGCCATCTTTTGCAGGGCCAGCGGGATTTCCAGTGCGCCCGGCACGGTGACCTGCAACACGTCTTCATCGGCCACACCGAGATGCTTCAGTTCGGCCAGGCAAGACGCCAGCAAGCCATGGCACACGTCTTCGTTGAAGCGCGCCTGGACAATGCCGATGCGCAGGCTTTCGCCATTGAGATTGGTTTCGTAAAACCCTGTCGTCATGATATTTTCCCCCTCAAGTGCAATCTGGCGTGGCTTCGTAACCGACCACCTCGAGATCGAAGCCGGTCATCGACGGCATCTTGCGCGGGCTGGCCAGCAATTTCATCTTGCAGACGCCGATATCCTTGAGGATCTGGGCGCCGATACCGTAGGTGCGCAAGTCCATGCGCGTGGCACGCGGCTGCGGCCGCTTTTCCGGGTCGTTCAAGGCGGCGAACTGGCTGAACATCTGTTCCGCCGACTCTTCGCAATTGAGCAGCACCAGGACGCCGCGCTCGGCCTCCTGGATCGCGGCCATGGCCGTCGTCAGGTTCCACGAGTGCGTCGTATCCCTGGTTTCGAGCATATCAAGAATCGACACCGGCTGGTGCACGCGCACCAAAGTTTCGCTATGGGGAACAACAGTCCCATGCACCAGCGCCAGATGGGCGCCGCCGCTTGGTTTGTCGCGGTAGGCGATGGCGCGGAACGTGCCTTGCGCGGTCTGCATTTCACGCTCGCCGATGCGTTCGACGATGCTTTCATTCTTGCTGCGGTAATGGATCAGGTCGGCAATCGTGCCGATCTTCAAGCCGTGCTCGGCGGCGAACTCCATCAGGTCGGGCAGGCGCGCCATGGTGCCGTCGTCCTTCATGATCTCGCAGATCACGGCCGCCGGCGTCAGGCCGGCCAGCTCGGCAAAGTCGCAACCGGCTTCGGTATGGCCGGCGCGCATCAGCACCCCGCCCTTTTGCGCCTTCAGCGGGAAGATATGGCCCGGCTGCACGATATCGGCCGGCCTGGCGTTGCGCGCCACGGCGACTTGCACCGTGCGTGCCCGGTCGGCCGCCGAGATGCCGGTGGTCACGCCTTCGGCCGCTTCGATCGAGACGGTGAAATTGGTGCCGTAGGACGTACCGTTCCTGGCGGTCATCATCGGCAGGTTCAATTGTTCGCAGCGCTCTTCGGTCAGCGTCAGGCAGATCAGGCCGCGGCCATACTTGGCCATGAAATTGATCGCCTCGGGCGTGACGAATTCCGCCGCGAGCACCAGATCGCCTTCGTTTTCGCGATCTTCTTCGTCCACCAGAATCACCATGCGTCCGGCACGGAGTTCGGTAACGATTTCCTGGGTAGTTGAAATTGGCATCATGAAATCCTTGTAACCCGCTATTTTAAAGGATTTGTGACACCGGGAGGCGACGGGCGCGGAATACGGCCCAAAGCAAAGTTGCTATTTTAATCACGCCAGAAAAAACGCCTCATGGCCCGGCATGCATGCCGGTAGGGCCATGTCTTGCAATATCCGCCCGTTGCAACCTGTCGGACGAATTGCGCACAAGTTTTCGCGTGACAAATAGCACGGATGGTACGACCAATTTATTACGCCGATATGACCACTTGCGGCAAGCGTTGCATGTGCGCGAATTTCGTCGCCGGCAAGCAAATTTCCTTGACCAGGTTTTCACGCGTGTCGTTTAATTCGCGGCGATTGCATAAACGGACATGTTGCAATCGTTGCCACCGGGCACGATGTTGTTTTCCTGTGCCCGCAAAAAATAGTTCGAACCCAGGCACTTTTGATTGATACCCGGTAAGCCCGCGCCCGTTTATCATCCAACGACCGGATGGAACATGGCGCGGGCGGCCCCATTGCCCATTGCTCATTACCCAGGAGAATTCATGCAGTCTCTATTCAAAACCGGATTCAAATTCGGCCTGAATCCGATCACGCTGGCTTGCCAATTGCTGCTGTTGGGCATCGCCTCCAATGCCGCGGCGCAAAGCGAGCCCGTTGCGACCACGCCGGAAGACAGCGATCACGTCACCATCACCGGGCAAAAGGCCGGCATGGGCTTGATGGTACGCGAAGACGCGCCCAAGGCGCGCAGCACCATCACCAAGGAAGAAATCCAGAAGCTGCGCGGGACGGACAATGCCTACCAATCCTTGTCGCTGTTACCGTCGGTAAACAGCTACAACTATGACGGCACGGGCCTGTTCGGCGGCGGCTTGACCATGCGCGGCTTCAACAGCGACCAGATCGGCGCCACCATCAACGGCGTGCCGATCAACGACTCGGGCAACTACGCCGTCTACCCCGAAGAGTTCGTCGACCAGGAAAACGTCTGCAAGGAGTTCGTCACGCAAGGCTCGACCGACGTCGATTCTCCGCACGTGGGCGCGTCAGGCGGCAACATCGGCATCGTCACTTGCGATCCGGAAGACAAGCAGCGTTTCCGCGTGATCCAGACACTTGGCGGCTTGGGCCTGACCAAGACCTACGTGCGCTACGACACCGGCCGCATCATGGATGACCGTGCCAAGTTCTTCATCTCGGCTTCCTATGCCCAAGTCGATAAATGGAAAGGCGAAGGCGAAGCCAAGCGCGACCACGTCGATATGGGCTTCCGCTTCGACTTCGACCGCTTCAACTACATCACCGGCGCAGTGTTGATCAACCGCATGTTGAACAACAACATCTATGACCCAAGCCTGGCCGAAATGAACGCGCACGGCTATTACTACGACTATGCCAGCACCTTCTCGGGCCATATCCCCGGCGTCAATGGTTCGGCACAAAGCGACGTCAGCCAGAGCCCGGCTTACTACAAGCTCTCGCTCAACCCGTTCGAAAACGTCATCGCCTCGGCCACCGGCCACTTCCGCCTGAACGACAGCACCGAGCTGAAAGTCATGCCTTACCTCTGGTTCGGCTACGGCACGGGCGGTTCACAGGAAAAGCTGATGGCCGAAAGCGGCTTCCTCAACCCGGCCACGGGCAAGCTGCAGGGTGTGGATTTGAATGGCGACGGCGACACCCTGGACAAGGTGCTGGTTGCCTCGTCTTCCGTGACGAAGACCGACCGCCCCGGCATTACGACCTCGATCATCGAGACCTTGAACAACCACACCATCCTGGGGGGCTTCTGGTATGAGCAGGCGCACCACAAGCAAACCGCGCCGATGGAATTGCTGCCCAACAACGGCGACATTTCCGATCCCTGGTTCCGTGGCGGCTACGTCGATCGCGTTGACGGCTCGCCCTACCAGGGCCGCGACTGGCTGACGATCTCCGACGCCTGGCAATTCTTCCTGCAAGACACGATTGCACTGATGGACGACAAGCTGCGCATCAACATCGGTGTGCGCGACCCGAGCATCCGCCGCGACTTCACGAACTTGCCCAACGAAGGCAGCAACTCGGCGACCTATTACGAAATCAAGCGCACCTATAGCGACGTGTTGCCGCAAATCGGCGCACGCTTCGACTTCGACGCCGAAAATCAAGTGTTCTCCAGCCTGTCGAAGAACATGAAGGCGCCGCCGAACTTTGCCTTCTCTTCGGCAACCGGCGATGACGTCACCATCGTCAACGGCCAGCCTGTACTGTCCTCCATGGTCAAGCCGGAAACCTCGTGGGATCTCGACGTCGGCTATCGTTACCAGGGCAAGGCCATGATTGCGCAAGCGACCGTGTTCGACATCGACTACAGCAATCGCATGACCAATGCCTTCAATCCGAACACCTTGGAAAGCTCGTATATCAATGCCGGTTCGGTGAAGACACACGGGCTCGAACTCGAAGCAGGCAACACGCCGATCAACGGCTGGTCGGCCTACGCTTCGTTCGGCTACACCCATAGCGAGATCGAAGACAACATCCAAGTCAGCTCGACCGGCGTGCTGCCGACGGCCGGCAAGGAATTCCCGGTCACGCCAAAGACCAAGCTCGGCCTCTCGTTGCAATATGAAACCCCGGTCTGGTATGCCCGCTTCAAGGCACAGCACACAAGCAGCCAGTGGGCTACCTTGGTCAACGACCAGGAAGCGCCGGCCTATACGCTGTGCGACTTCGACGCCGGCTATCAATTCCCGAGCAGCAACACGTTCAAGAACCCGATCTTGCGCCTGAACGTCAGCAACGTGTTCAACAAGCAATACCTGAACCCGGCCTCGAACAGCGTGACCAATGCGACAACGATCAACGGCGTCGCGCCCGGCGGCGTGTATTACTACCTCGGCGCCCCGCGTCTGGTTTCCGCCTCGTTCCAGGTCGATTTCTGATTGAGCGCCCGATACGTTGACGGCAAGGCATGGCGAAACGCCATGCCTTTCGTTAACAATTGAACGTCAAATGTAAGATTGGGTAACAATTCGGGAACGTCCGGCGCACGCGCAGTATAGTGAAGCCGTCTATCCCCCCCATCCTAATGGGTTAAGTCCGCTGCCACCAAGGTCGCGGACTTTTTTTATGGTCGAATGTGTTTCATTGCCTGTTGTTATTTTAAAGACAACATTCGCTCAACGTAGCGCGCAATCAGATCCACTTCCAAATTGACCTTCTTGCCAGCCGACAGGTGCTTCAAGGTCGTCACGGCAATGGTGTGGGGAATCAGGTTGATCGAAAACTCGCAGCCGCTTGCGGTGTCATTCACGCGGTTGACCGTCAGCGACACGCCGTTGACCACGATCGAGCCCTTGTAGGCAAGGTATTTTCCGATCTCCTTGGGCGCTTCGATAACGAGTTCGTGCGATTCGCCCACCGCTTCGAAGCGCAGGACCTTGCCGAGGCCATCGACATGGCCCGACACGAGGTGACCGCCCAGGCGGTCGGCCAGCGTCAGCGCCTTTTCCAGGTTCACTTCACTCAAGCTGTCCAAGCCCACGGTCTTGGACAGGCTTTCACGGGAAACATCAACGCAGAAACCCACTGCGGTCTTTTCCACCACCGTCATGCACGCCCCGTTCAAGGCGATCGAATCGCCCAGTGCCACGTCGGTCATGGGCAGAGCGCCGGCATCGATGGCCAGACGCACGCCCGCGTCAGCGCCAGTGCCCAGCGGCGTGATCGACGTGATTTTTCCGACTGCGGCAACAATACCTGTAAACATAAAAAATCCTTAAACAAAACGCGCCAGAATGCGCAAGTCGGGGCCGATCATTTTGGCCTCGCGAAACACCAGATGGCGCCGCTCCGACAGATCTTCAATGGCCGGCAATTCGAACAGGCCCTGCGCGGCGCCGAGCAGGTCGGGGGCGAAGTAGAGCAGCAATTCGTCGACGCAGCCTTCGCGGATCAGCGAACCATTGAGCTTGTAGCCCGACTCCAGATGCAACTCGTTGATCTGGCGCCGCCCCAGTTCCTGCATCAGCGCAGGCAAATCGACCTTGCCTTGCGAATTGGGCAGCACGATGATTTCGGCGCCGCGATCGACGAGCGCCGCTTCTTTTTCCGGATCGCGCCGGGCGGCGATCACCAGCGTGCCGCCACCGTCGAGCACGCGCGCGGCGGGGTCGAGTTCAAGGTCGCGGTCGACCACGATGCGGATCGGCTGGCGCACCGTAGCGACGCCGCGCACGTTCAATTGCGGATTGTCGGCGCGCACCGTGCCGATGCCCGAGAGAATGGCGCAGGCGCACGCCCGCCACAGATGGCCGTCGGCACGCGCCTCGGGCGAGGTGATCCATTGACTCTTGCCGTTGTAGAGCGCGGTCTTGCCGTCAAGGCTGGCTGCTGCCTTCATGCGCACCCAGGGCTTGCCGCGTTCGATGCGCGAGAAAAAACCGATATTCATTTCGCGCGCCTCGTCTGCCAGCACGCCGCATTCGACGGCAATGCCGGCGGCGCGCAGCTTGGCAAAGCCCTGCCCGGCCACCAGCGGATTGGGGTCGCCGATGGCCGCCACCACGCGCGCCACGCCAGCCGCAATGAGGGCATCGGCGCAGGGGGGCGTACGACCGTAGTGGCTGCAGGGTTCCAGGGTGACGTAAGCGGTGGCGCCCTTGACATCGATGCCGCGCGCCGCCGCGTCGCGCAGGGCCTGTACTTCGGCATGCGCCTGGCCTGGCGGCTGGGTGTGTCCCGCGCCGATCACTTCGCCGTTTTTGACGATCACGCAGCCCACGCGGGGGTTGGGCGCCGTGATGAACATGCCCTTGGCTGCCCATTCGAGGGCGAGCCGCATGGCTTCTTGGTCGGTTTGGATCATGAAACCCTATGAACGGAGTTTGCGTCAGCGCTTGCGCTCGCGCCCCACTTCGGCGATGGCATCCTGGAATTCGGCGACGTCTTCGAAGCTTTTGTACACGGAAGCAAAGCGGATGTAGGCGATTTTATCGAGCCGCTTCAATTCACGCATGACCAGCTCGCCGATGTGCCCGGAGAGCACTTCGCGCTGGCCCAGCGACAACAGTTTTTCTTCGATCTTGTGGATCGCCGCATCGACCGCCTCGGCCGGCACGGGGCGCTTGCGCAAGGCCAGGGTCAGGCTGGCGCGCAGCTTGGTGGCATCGTATTCGCTGCGGCTGCCGTTTTTCTTGACCACCGACGGCATGGCCAGTTCGATGCGCTCGTAGGTGGTGAAGCGCTTGTCGCACGCGGCGCAGCGGCGGCGGCGGCGTATGGAGTCCCCTTCCTCGGATACGCGGGTATCGAGGACTTGCGTGTCTTCGTGCTGACAAAAGGGACACTTCATATGGACACTATACGCCGCCTTCAACGCCCCTCCGAGGAGGGGCTTGGCTCTTACTTGTGATTATTTACTTCTGGTAGACCGGATGCGCGTCGGTCAACTTCTTGACTTCCGCCTTGACGCGCTCGATGGTTGCCGCATCGTTCGGGTTGTCGAGCACGTCGGCGATCAGTTCGCCGACCTTGGCCGATTCCGCGGACCGGAAGCCGCGCGTGGTCATGGCCGGGCTGCCCAGGCGGATGCCGGAGGTGACGAAAGGCGTCTCGGGATCGTTCGGGATGGCGTTCTTGTTGCAGGTGATGTGGGCCGAACCGAGGATGGCTTCGGCGGCCTTGCCGGTGATCTTCTTGGGACGCAGATCGACCAGCATCACGTGCGACTCGGTGCCGCCGGAGACAATGCGCAGGCCGCGCGCGATCAGGGTCTTGGCCAGCACGTCGGCGTTCTTGACCACCTGTTCCTGGTAAGCCTTGAATTCGGGCTGCAGCGCTTCCTGGAAGGCCACAGCCTTGCCGGCGATCACGTGCATCAGCGGGCCGCCTTGCAGGCCGGGGAAGATGGCCGAGTTGATCTGCTTGGCGAACTGCTCCTTCATCAGGATGATGCCGCCGCGCGGGCCACGCAGCGATTTGTGCGTGGTCGAGGTGACGAAGTCGGCATGCGGCACCGGGTTCGGGTAGACGCCGGCGGCGATCAGGCCGGCATAGTGCGCCATGTCGACCATGAAGTAGGCGCCGATATCCTTGGCCACGCGCGCGAAGCGCTCGAAATCGATGCGCAGCGAATAGGCCGAGGCGCCGGCGATGATCAGCTTGGGCTTCTTTTCGTGCGCCAGGCGCTCCATCGCGTCATAGTCGATTTCTTCCTTCTCGTTCAAGCCATAGGAGACAACGTTGAACCACTTGCCCGACATGTTCAGCGCCATGCCGTGCGTCAGGTGGCCGCCTTCGGCGAGCGACATGCCCATGATGGTGTCGCCCGGCTTCAGCACGGCGAAGAACACGCCCTGGTTCGCTTGCGAACCCGAATTGGGCTGCACGTTGGCCGCTTCGGCGCCAAACAGCTTCTTGATGCGTTCGATGGCGAGCGTCTCGGCGATATCGACGAACTCGCAGCCGCCGTAGTAGCGCTTGCCGGGATAGCCTTCGGCGTACTTGTTGGTCAACTGCGAGCCCTGCGCTTCCATCACGGCCGGCGAGGTGTAGTTTTCAGACGCGATCAGCTCGATGTGATCCTGCTGGCGCTGGTTTTCCTTTTGTACCGCGGCCCACAGCTCGGGGTCGACTTTGGCGAGGGTTTGGTCTTTGCTGAACATGGTATAACTCCAATCGATCAAGGTATGCAGTGAGAGCTCAATCGAATGAGGGCCGGAAAATGTATCGGGGAAGCGATATCGACAATTCGGCAGCCTCAAACGGTCCTACCATCTTGGCTACCCAGGCGCACGGCTACAGTGAAATCTCACGCTCCCCGGTGGATGCCCACCTTACTGTCCGATAAATGACAAAAAAACAACAAATTCGGACATTTTCGCCAGTCACGTGAGACGAAATGGTGCATGGATTGTAATTTATCACCGCTATTTGGGCAAGAACCACCGGCCAATTTAGCGTTTCCTGCCTAATTAAAGCGAAGCAATAGAACGGCTCGTATAAAATCATAGACGAGACATCGCTCGCCGCGTTGTGGTCACAATGCTCGCCCTACTTGAATGCACAAATATCCGGATGCAGATTTTCGCAAGAAACTTGCCAGCCAAACAGAGACGCGGTGCCAAGTTCCGATTGTTGGGTCGACGCCTTATATTTTCTTTGCTGACGCTGTGGCTTCACGGCGTTACGCTGTTTTTCATTTCGTTTGTGCTGTTCAAAGGAGCAAGCAAGCTCGATACCGCAAGGGCACAAGCCTCCTATTCGCGCGTCGTCAACGTTACGTTACGAGCAGAAAATACGGAGAAACCGGCTGGCAATGTCGTCACGGCAGCCGATGAAGCTCCCGAAACGCCCGCGGAACAAAAAGACGTGGCTCTCGCCCCCGAAGCGAAGCAGGCCGACGCCCCAGCGAAGGCGGAGGGAATCTTGTCCTGCAGTTCCCTCCCGAAAAAGCCTGAACGCATCGTCTATGGCCCCGACGATGTTCAATTCCTGCCGGAAAAAAATTCTCCTGGCTATATGATTCTGCGCGCGACGATCAATCGTGAGGGAATGGTGGCGAATGTGACGGTCGAAAAGTCCACGATGGACCAGAAACTGGAAGCCCAGACGATCGCCTGGGCATACCGGAAAGTCTACCACCCGGGAGAAATAGACGGTATTGCCGTCGAGTGCGAACTTCGCTACCTGGTCTCAACCCAACCGCCTTGAACTTCACGCGGCTCGTGCCGGGTGTGGGCAGAAACCATCGCTACCAGCAACCCGAGGCCGTACCCGTAACGGTTTGCTGGCCTACGCTATTAATGGAAAAGCTCCCGCAAGCATCGCCAACTTGTCCATTGGCAGGCACGGCGGTGAACTGAAACGTGGCAGGGGTGGTGGTGGTCGTCGTCGTTGTTGCCGCCGCGATGGTCGGCGCAGCGATGGTGTATCTCGTCGAACCGCTGTTCAACGGTATCGACAGCGGGAAGGTCAGTGTGGTGGATGCTCCATACAGGTCGGTGATCGTGCTCGAATACGCATTATTCAACGAAAAATATTTCTCTTCACGTGCAGCCAAATCCAGCAGCGCTGTTTTTGCCGCACCGCGATTGGATCGTTGAACTGACTTGCTATAAGAGCCCATCGCTATTGCGGCCAAAATACCGACTACCACGACCACGATCATAATTTCGACCAGCGTGAACCCAGACGAAGCGGCGCGACCCAGCAGCCCGGACCCATGTTGAAAAACATGGTACCGGGCGGACTGCAATTTCTTGGCAGACGTAGACATTCTATTGATCCCCTCTCTCATCAACGCAATTCCGTCCAGTTCAATCTCAAGGACATCCCGCCTTGGAAGTTAATGCCACTGACCGTGGCGCCATTGTTGAGCGTTTGATTAATCAGGTAACTCGAATTGTTGGCATTCACCACAGCTCCGCTACCCGAGGCATTGGTCTGTATTTGGCTCTCATTGACATTCGAACTGTTGGTGAAAACCGACTGAGGGAACGCCCCTCCTGTGGCCGGGTTGAGCGCCATGGTCCATCCCGTCGGCGCGCTCACGGTACAAGCCTGCAAGCTTGCCGGTATATAAGTGTTCGCAAAAAATACGCCATTTACGACTTGCGGATTGAACACGACCTGCTCTCCGACCGCAGGCGCGGTGACCGCCCCGAACGAATATGTCCAGCCGTAGACACTGCTCGTCGAGCCGCTCGGGCACGTGGTTGTCAAGTCAGCCCAGCAAACGGTATTTGACGACATGACCCGATAGTTCTGCAATGCGCCGTTATTGGTAATCGACGAGGTTGTCGTAACAGTTTGCGTTTGCAGTTGCGAAGTGGTCACCATTGCAGTCTGCGTTGACGGATAAACATCAAACTGATTGGCAACGGAAACATTGGTATTGGCATTCCAGGTCGAGAAATTGCCGTCCCAAATTCCGTACACCGCCTGCGTGCCCGGGGCGTATGTGGTGGTAGTGGGGGATTGGAATTGGTAGCCTGTGCCGAAATCGACCACCAGCCGCTGCAGACCGCCAGGGTTCGGTATGGACAGCACTTGCACCTGCGTGCTGATCGGCTGTACCCCTGCCGGTGTGACGGCAGTATTCTTTGCAGTAAATATCTGTTTCAGCGAAGCAGCGGCCTGCCACGTGGCGGGCGTGGCGCTAGTCACGTCCCAACGCCACACATTGCCCTGCAAGTCGCCGGCATAAATATAATCGACGACATGGTCTCCGTCGAGATCGGCGGATTCAGCCGAAAAAATGCCATTTTTGCTGGAGGTCGACCCGGTACCCGTGGAAAGAAAATAAAAGGTCGGCGCACCTGTGGTTTTATCGAGCAAGGCCACGAAAACACCGGCGACCCCATTGGCCGATTGATAGCCATTCCCAAATATGATCCCCCAGTTGCCGCTATGGAAACGCCTGATCAGCGGTATCCCGTAGGTTTGTCCCAGGTTGGAACCCAAGCTGCTCGTCGAGGTGTCCCATTCGCCGAGAACGACGCTGGTTGCGCTTTCAGAGAAACCCGTTGGGCTGGTGATATCCAGTGCATAGATCGCCTTCCCACCCGCGCCCAGGCCGCCCACCAGCAAGGTATGCCAAGCGCCGCCATAATAGACGTCGCCGGTGCCAGGCGTTGCATCGACATAGTAATTGCGCGAATAGTTTGGCGAGGAATAGTCCAGCGATTGATTGCCGGAGTTATGAATCGTCGACAACACCGCATTGGGCATGTAGGCAATCACTTCCTTGCCATCGTTCTTCGTTGCACTAAATACGGTACCGGTGCTGTCGTAGGAACCTGCCTCGAATCCATGCAGCATGCCATCGTTGGCACCGGCATAAACGACATTAAGGCGCGTGGCATTGCTCGACTGGAACGTGCCATAGCTGACGGTATTTTCCGGCATCGTCGCAGTCGGATATAGGTTATCCACCCACGTCGTCACGCTGTTACCCGCCGAACCTGGATACGGATCGACCGGCGCGCCAACCCAGGTCGGGCTGGAATCGACGATATCGCCCAACACGCTGATACGCGCGCGGTACAGGCCCGTCGTCGTCTGCGTCGTCGCATTGTAAGTCGTTTCATTGCTGCGATCGCCGCGCAAATAGGACAGCCGTGTCGACCCGTTACTGTCGTCGTTAAGCCAGCCCTTCTGCGTCGCATTCAAACTGGCATATTCCAGTGGAATACCCGCCGGCGTGCTTGCGAGGGGGTCGTATGTCAAGATTTGCCGTCCTGACGACGTAGGCGACTCAGGGCTGTCCGACGTCGATCCGGTCGACGGGCATGCGCCGGCCGTGGTTCCACCAGTCAGCGTGGAAGTCGCGGCACCGGAGGAATCGCCCGTCAACACGCACGCGCCATCCCAATTTGCAGTCGAGGCGATCACAAGCGTATTGAGCGACGTGCTGAATGTCAGATTTTGCGAAGTCAACTGTCCCCACCAGTCGGTGGTATGGTAATAAGCCAGATAAACCTGCGTACCTGTTTTAACTTCGCCCGTCTGGACGACGTTCACCGCCGCCGAGCTATCGGAATCGTCGGCAGGCGCGGCTTGGAAACAGGTAATTTCGTGGATGTTGTTGGAACCGCCCGTACCGGCCGAAAAACCGAACTTGAACGTCGCAGGCAAGGTGCCGTTGGACGCGAAAATCGGCGAATTCGTCAAGACCGGAACCGCATTGCCGGGAACGCCGTTGCTATCGTCGATGGCGTAGCTCAACGTCAGCAAACCGGTCGAAGTGATTTTCAAATTATACGTGCGCGATATCGCCGAATTGCGCGGACCCGCGCCGCCTTGCTCGGTCGCGATCAGCGAAGAGGTAGGAAGCGCAAGGCTGCCTCCGGTAAGTGGCGCGTAGTCGGCAATCGTTACGGGGTTACCTCCGGACGTGACTTGTGTCGGGCTGCTGGCCGAACTCGAATAATTCCACAAGGTCCCGGTCTTACATGTCTTTTGCACCGCGGACTGCTGCTGCGAAGACGACAAGGAGCTGGGGTAATAAGTAGGATAGTTGGCGTTCAGTTGGGTCCAGTTGATATTGCCCGCTCCGCGCAAACCAATGCGATTTCCCTGGTAATACGGGCCCGAACCCGATGCGAGTGTGCTTGAGGTGCTGCAGGCGCTGACGGAAGAGTTACAAGCCACCCCGGTAGCGGTATTGTCACCGGGGTTCAGGAAGTTGCCATACTCGTCAATGCCCAGACCGATATATGCGCCCGTCTGCCCATCGTAAGGATTGTTATCGTCCGAGCAAGAATATCCCAAGCTGCCGCCAACGGCGCCAATGGTTGGGGTGACGGAACCGTTAAGCAGGAAGAAACTCAATCCGTCCGCACCATCCCCGACTGCGCCGCCGCCATCGCCGTCGTAGGAAACGGCAGTGAAGGTGATAGCGATACCCAGGGTGGATGGAAACGTGTTGTTGTACACGATCGCACCATGGTCGGAGCCTGTCGCATTGGTCAGGCGCAGCGCACCATTGCCGACCGGGTCCTTCACCCCTGCCGCCAGATAACCATTCGTGTGCGTGGAATCGCCATATCCGCCCTTTTGGCCTCCGTCGCCAGTGGGGGAACAGGCTACAATCTGTCCACTGGAACTGGACGAACTGGTGCCCGCCGTCAGGCAAGCACTGCCCAGCGCCTGCCAGCTCAACGAATTGGTCGCGCCGGTGAAGTTGTCCGTGACGGTCAATTGCGCAAAAACGTTCCCTGACGCTGCTGCGCATACAAGCCCCGCCAGGACTGCCCGCACTGTCAATTTGTGTCGGCTATTTTTCATTTCAAACCTCCTGAATTTTTCATTCCCTACCCCACCAAATCAATCAATGGAGCCTAGCAATCACGGTCCGCCCAGCGATCTCGCGCCCGCCAATGTCACAAATGTGCTCTGCACAATCGATACGGAGTTGGATGTCCCTCCGTAACCATATGCCGTAATCAAATAGATGTAATCGGAATTGCTCGTGTCAAGTCCGAGGAACTGGATATATAAACCCGGCTGGGCATAATAAGTGTCCTGCCCGCCGGTGGTGCTCACGTTCAGATAAGAACTCGTCGGCGCCAGGAAATAAGTCCCGAACGGGGTTTTTGAATTCAAGTTGATAGTGGCCGCGCCGGAAAGGTCATTTCGCGACACCGCATTGGTGCAGATAACCGGATTGTTTTGCTTGCCCGCCGTGGAGCATGCGGTTCCGTAGCCAGGATGGTTCGTGATATACCATTCGCCATATGTCAAGGCCGCCTGCGCGGCATTGAACGACCGTGTCTTCTCGCGCAAATTGCTGGCCATTCCCTCTTCCAGGAAAAAACTCTTGGCCATGGATACCGACATGATCGTGATGATGAGCAAAATCATCATACTGAGCATCATGACGTATCCGCCCTGCCGCTTGGAGAGTCGGCGCACAGGTTTTGGAGAACCGATTGGGCGATCAGGGTACGGCATACATCACCTGGAAAACTTGAGTGTAGGGTGTCGGGGACGCGATGTTATTTGTAGCGGCAAATGTGAGCGATAGCATGATTGAGTGAATATTCATCCAACTCGTTGAAGGAACATTCGTGGCAGAAAGATATTCCGTCACCGATCCACTCTGGCTTGAGCCGGTCACGTCCACGCCATAGTAAATAGTCATCTTGGATACGCCGTCGATCACGATGACAGGAGTGCCGGCGGTTGTGGTCGTTACCCCGCCGACAGTCTTTGTGGTGTAAACGTTGCACATCAAGTTACCGCCGCTGACGTAAAACACGCTTTCAAAGATATACGATGTCGATGCGGTAGTTCCAGGCACCCCTCCCTGGCAGTTGGAATTTTGAGCCGGATCTGGAGTCGTCGCGGAATTGCTCGACTGAAACCGCAAATTCAACTGATCGGAACCATTCTGACCGGTACCGGTACTGCCGGAAATGGCTTGAGCGGAAATGTAGCTCACGCTCTGCCCGCCCGCCGAACTCTGCGCAGGAAGTGCACCGACAATCGGGTTGGGCAGGGTAAACGTCACAGGCAGGGTAACGGTGTAATACCCGGCGGTTTGAATATTGTTGCCAAACAGCGCACCGGCAAATCGCTGCTTGTCGCTCACGCCGGACAAGTCCGTTTGCGTAGAGTACGTAGATTGCATATTTCCAATCATCAGCATCAGGCCGAGCACCATTACGGACGCAATGGCCATGGAAATCATCAATTCGATCAAACCGAAACCCGACGCCTTCTTTGCTTTGATAACGGCATCCCGGAGCAGGTGGCGGGGGTGCGCAAATGGAGGAATATGGCGGACAGCAGAGAATCTCATGGCTGCACCTCCATTTCGAAATCATATTGGCTGCTTGCGGTGGAGGAAGCGCCGCTCGCTTGATTCTGTGCGTACGCTTTTTCGCTCCAATAGATATAGATCTGGCAGGTAACCGGTGCATTGCTGGGCTGCACACAATTGATCGTGCCATATCCATTCGGCAAAATGGCTTTCAGTGTCTTGCCCCACGTTTGAACGTCGTATGCGGCCATCTGGGGAGAGCTGCAGATACCCGCTGTGCAATCCGTCGAAGACGTACTCATTCCACCCGACAGGGTCGAACCGATCACCGTGACGGTCCCCGGTGCCGAAGGCGTTTGCCAATACCCTTCGTTTGCAGACATCGCCGCGGCAATGCTCGAGGCCTGCAAGGCGGCGATACTGCGCTGCTCGGCCACCGCAGTATTGCCGACAGATAAAGCCTGCATCCCGGCGACGCCAAGCAACCCGAATGAAATGATCAGCAGTGCGATCAACACCTCAATGAGCGTGAAGCCTCGCCTGGATTTTTGCGACATTGGCAATTTCGACTCGATTAACATAGTTGTGCTCAAGTGCAGGTTACGCCTAACGCATCGTTACTTCCCTGTGTCACGACTTGCACGTGACCGACCCCGGAAACCATTGTGCAGCGCTGTTTCTTCGCAACGGCAGGACTGCTCTTGAATGTCACAATGCCGGTGTAAGCAGCATAGGAAAACCCCATTCTGGTGAAGCAAAAGCCGATGTTCGTCGATCCGGAAAATGTGGCCGTATCCTTACTGGAAAATGCCTGCTGGGTTTGCAATACAACGTCGCCATTGCTGGTAGTACCGGTGGTTGTCGTGATCGTGCAAGTACCTGTGCCCGATGCCACTACCAACCAGCCTGTGCTCCACGAGCTACCCGTGGAGCACATGGGTGCCGATGCCGCTGCATTGGCGGTAGGGCAGACAATAACCGACTGCCCCTGCTTGACGGCGGCACTACGCGCATACTGCAGAGCGGCGTACAAGGCATTTGCCTCCGCCGTCGTGCTGGTGGTCTGCATGGCAGGCAACGCAATTGCCGCCAAAATAGCGACGATTGCCACGGTCACCATCAATTCCACGGCAGTAAAGCCCCGACTCATGCGTTTGATTTGCATATCAAGCCTTATTGCGCAGTTGGCATATTGATTTGTCATGTTCACGTAAATTAAATCCCAATTCGACTTGCTTGCCAGCACCGTCCTAGTGAAAGAACCCGCCTGCAAACTCATGCACGCCCCCGGCAGTCCATGCAATGTCCGCCAGTAAATGTATTTTGCTGGAAGAGTTATAGCATTACTGCTTTAAAGAAATAAATGACTTTCCGACGAATGGCGGGTTTTCCAGAAGGAATGGCGTCGCACAAGGGGAAAATCGCCACCATTATCAAGCTGTAAATCCGCGCTTCCGATCGCTGCCTGTTTTCCAGCTACAATTTCGACTTGCCAATAGCACTCGATGAGCAAATACCATGATCATTTTCATAACAGGCGCCACCTCCGGCTTCGGCGCAGCGATGGCGCGCAAGTTCGTGCGCAACGGCCATCGCGTCGTCGCCACCGGACGGCGCAGCGACCGGCTGGAAGAATTGCGCAAGGAGCTGGCACCCAATCTGCTGCCTGTCACCATGGATGTGACGGACAAATCCTCGATCATGGCCGCGCTCGATGCGCTGCCGGCCGATTGGCGAGCCATCGACGTGCTGGTCAACAATGCCGGGCTGGCCCTGGGGACCGAGCCGGCGCAGGATGCTTCGCTCGATGAATGGGAGACGATGATCGCGACCAATTGCAAGGGTCTGGTGACGATGACGCGTCTGGTGTTGCCCGACATGGTCAAGCGGGGTTCGGGTACCGTCATCAACATCGGCTCCACGGCCGGCGCCTATCCCTACCCCGGCGGCAACGTCTATGGCGCGACCAAGGCCTTCGTCGATCAGTTCACGCTCAATCTGCGTGCCGACCTGGTCGGCACCGGTGTGCGGGCCACCACGATCGCGCCGGGCCTGTGCGGCGGGACCGAATTCTCCAACGTGCGCTTCCGCGGCAACGATGCGGCGGCGGCCAAGGTCTATGAAGGCACGGTACCGTTGAATGCGGACGACATCGCCGAAAGCGCCTACTGGATTGCCACATTGCCGCCGCACGTCAATATCAATTACCTGGAAATGATGCCAACTTGCCAAGGTTTTTCACCTTTCACCATCAAGCGCACCTGATTTCCATCAAAACAAGAAAAGATGGCCATGCGGCCCGCCTGACCTGCCATGCACACTGAATTCAGCTGGAACATACGCGTATACTACGAAGACACCGATGCTGGCGGCATTGTCTTTTATGCAAACTATCTGAAATTCTTCGAGCGCGCACGCACAGAGTGGCTGCGCGCAGCCGGCGTCAATCAGCACGAATTATTGGAACAGCATGGCGTGATTTTCGTCGTCAAGAATACTGCCGTCGATTATCATGCTCCGGCGAAACTTGATGATGAACTAAACGTAACAGTGCTTGTCCGACGCTTGGGACGGGCGTCGGTCGAATTCAGGCAGGAAGCCTGGCGTATGGGGAAAGACGGCGCACGGCAGTTGCTGGCGACCGGCGACATCAAGGTCGGCTGTGTCGGCGTGAAGTCGCTGCGTCCGAGCCAGATCCCGGATGAAGTTACCAAGAAAATAAGAGCGGAACAAGATTAACCACGCCTGGCGCGCACGAAAAATCCATAGCAGTATCCCCTGCCTGCATCGAACCGGCCAGGGCACGCCGCAGCAATTGCATCGAAGCCATCCACACCAAAAACCAGAGCCACTCTCTCCATGAACGTCACAACCGACCTGTCCTTCCTCAACCTGATCACCGAAGCGTCGCTCTTGGTCCAGCTCGTGCTGGGCCTCCTGGTTGGCGTATCCGTCATGAGCTGGATGTATATCTTCCGCAAGATGTTCGCCATCAGCGCGGCGCGCAACCAGACTGAGGAATTCGAGCGCAGCTTCTGGTCGGGCGGCAATTTGAATGCGCTGTATCAGGATGCCTCGTCGAACCGCCGCCACAGCAATGCCAAGACCGGCGCGCTGGAGCGCATCTTCGAAGCAGGCATGAGCGAATTCCACAAGACCAAGGCGACCCTGGTGGGACGCGCCGGCAATGGTGGCGACGTCGGCCTGGCCGTCGACGGTGCGCGCCGTGCCATGCGGGCGGCCTACCAGCGCGAGATGGATGCGCTCGAATCGCACCTGGCTTTCCTCGCCTCGGTCGGCTCGGTGTCTCCCTATGTCGGCCTGTTCGGCACGGTGTGGGGCATCATGAACGCCTTTCGCGGGCTGTCCAACGTGCAGCAGGCTACCCTGGCAGCGGTTGCGCCCGGTATTGCCGAGGCGCTGATTGCGACCGCCATCGGCCTTTTTGCCGCGATTCCGGCCGTGGTGGCATACAACCGCTATACGCACGACATCGACCGCCTGGCGATCCGCTTCGAGAGCTTCATCGAAGAGTTCACCAACATCTTGCAGCGTCAATCGAGATAAGCCATGGCAAGAACCTCGAGCTTGCGCGGCGGACGCCAGCGCTCCTTCAAATCCGAAATCAACGTCGTGCCCTATATTGACGTGATGCTGGTGTTGCTGATCATCTTCATGGTCGCCGCACCTTTGAACGACCCGGGCGTGATCAACCTGCCCAAGGTGGGCAAGACGGCAACCCCGCCGCCGGAATACGCCGAAGTCACGCTCAAGGTGGATGGCAGCAACACCGTCACGATCAAGGGCAAGGGACATGGCGCAGGCGACACGGTGAAGGTAGCGTCGCGCGATGACCTGGTGGCGCAAATCCGCCAATTGCATGGGCAGGACAACGATATGCCGGTCATGATCGCCGCCGAAAAAGACGTCAAGTATGACGATGTGGCACAAGTGTTTTCTGCGGCGCGCAAGATGGGCGTGCCCAAGGTCGGTCTGGTGGTGATCAAGGAATGACCAGCGATACGCTACCCTACACCGTTCCGCGCGAGCCGGGGAGCGCCAAGGCCATCATCCTGGCGCTGGTGGTGCATGCGGTTCTGTTCGCCTTCCTGTGGGTCGGCATCAACTGGGTCAATCAAGCGCCGCAAAGCATCGACCCGGATTACGTCTTTACCCAGCCCGAACTCGACAGCACGCCGCCCGAGCCGACGCCGGTTCCAATACCCAAGGTGGAAGATCAGACGCCGCCGGTGCCGGACCCCGATATCGCGACCGCCCAGGAGAAGAAGCGCCTGAAGGAAGAGCAGGAGGCGAAGGACAAGATCGCCGCGCAAAAAAAGATTGAAGAACAACAGAAGGCGGAAGCGGAAGAGAAACGCAAGGAAGAGCAGCAGGAAGCCGAAAAGAAGCGCCAGGATGACTTGAAGAAGGCAAAGGCTGAAGCCGAGGCCGACAAGAAGCTGCAACAAAAGTGGCGCGATCAGGACCGGGCAAACATGACCGGAGCAGCACCCGGCGCGCCGACCAAACCCGGAAAGCCGGGCAACCCCAGCGGCCAGGGCGACGCCGCCTGGGTTGGCAAAGTGCAGGCCAAAATCAAGAGTTTGATCATCTTCAACCCGTCGCCGGGCGCCGACCCCGATGCCACAGCACAATTTGCGGTAGCGCTTCTGCCGACCGGCCAAGTGGCGTCGGTGAAACTGACCAAGTCTTCCGGCATTCCCGCCTGGGACGACGCGGTCAAGCGCGCCATCGAGAATGCCGAGCCCTACCCGGCGGACAGTTCCGGCACCGTGCCGCGCCAGTTCACCAGCTCGCATCGCCTGGGAGACCAGAAATGACTCGCTTTTGCCTGCGCATAAATCATTCCATCTGAAAGATCAGCCACCATGACGAAACATCTCATTCGCTTCGCCGCCCTCTTATGGCTGGCCTGCGCCCCGATGCTGGCTCAGGCCCAATTGCACATCACCACGGAAGGTGTCGGCAACAAACGCATTCCGATTGCCATCGCCGATTTCGCCGACGAAGGCCAGTCGCCCGAGCAGATCAGCGCCATCATCAAGGCCGATCTCTCGCGCAGCGGCTATTTCCAGATCATCGACACCGGCAGCGCCATGTCGGAAACCAGCGTCATCAACTATGCCGACTGGAAATCGCGCGGCGCGTTTGCGCTGGCGGTCGGCAGCGTGCAAAAACTGGCCGACGGCCGTTTCGTGATCCGCTATCGCCTGTTCGATATCGGCAAGGGAGAGCAAATCTCCGGCTTTGCCGAAACCGTCTACCCGGACCGGTTGCGCCTGGCGGCGCACAAGATTTCGGATGACATCTATGAAAAACTGACCGGGATCCCGGGCGACTTCTCGACGCGCATCGCCTACGTCACCAAGGAAGGCCGCACCTACAAGCTGATCGTGGCCGACGCCGACGGCAAGGGCGAAGTCGCCGCGCTGAACTCTGCGGAACCGATCATCTCGCCGTCCTGGTCGCCCGACGGCACCCATATCGCCTGTGTTTCCTTTGAAAAACGCAAGCCTATCGTGTACGTGGTGGACCTGATCCATGGCCAGCACCCCGAAGTCGCCAACTACAAGGGCAACAACTCGGCCCCGGCCTGGTCGCCCGACGGCAGCAAGCTCGCCGTGGCGCTGAGCCTGACCGGCAATACCCAGATCTACCTGATCAACGCCAGCGGCGGCGGCGGCACCCCGCAGCGCCTGACCTCGTCTTCCGATATCGACACCGAGCCGCGCTTTTCGCCCGACGGCCAGACCATCTACTTCACCAGCAACCGCGGCGGCGGGCCGCAGATCTACAAGGTGGGCGTCAATGGCGGTGCGGCACAGCGCGTGACGTTCAACGGCGACTTCAACACCAGCCCGCGCATCTCGCCGGACGGCAAGACCCTGGCCTATGTCTCGCGCCGTGGCGGACAATTCCAGCTTTATGTGCTGGACTTGGCAACCAATCAAGAGTTACGCTTGTCCAACGGCAGCATGGATGAGGCGCCGAGCTTTTCGCCCAATGGCCGCTACATCATGTATTCCACCGACGTTGGGCATCGAAAATCGCTGGCTGTGGTGTCGGTGGATGGCAGTGTAAAGCAGGCTCTGATGAACCAGGCGGTCGATATCAGCGAACCCACCTGGGGTCCGTTTATGAAATAATGGTGTGTTTATCAAACAAGGAGAAGAAGATGCGTCAATATTCAGCAATCGCCCTGGCCGTTACCGCCGCCCTCACGTTCGCCGGCTGCTCGTCCACCAAGCTCGACGACAAGCCGAAGATCGACGACAAGCCGGTCCAGGCACAGCCGCAACAGCAATCCGACAACCGCAGCGTGACGCCGATCAACACGACGCCCGATACGCCGGCACCGACCGATGCCAATCGCAGCGTGTATTTCGATTTCGACAGCTACGTCGTCAAGGATGAATTCACCCCCGTGATCCAGGCCAACAGCAAGTTCCTGGGCAGCAAGCGCGACCGCAAGGCGACGATCCAAGGCAATACCGACGAGCGCGGCACCGCCGAATACAACCTGGCGCTGGGCCAGAAGCGTGCCGAAGCCGTGCGCAAGTCGCTGGCAACAATGGGCGTGCCTGATTCGCAAATGGAAGCCGTGTCTTTGGGCAAGGAAAAGCCGAAAGCTGCCGGTCACGACGAAGCCGCGTGGGCACAAAATCGCCGCGCCGATATCGTGTATTGAGCGTTTATTGATCGCCTAGCCTAAACCATGTCCATTTCCAAGACCGCAATTGTTGCGGCCCTAGCGGCCGCATTCTCGTTTGCCACGCTGCCGGCGCACGCCGGTATTTTCGACGACGACGAGGCGCGCAAGGCCATTCTCGACTTGCGCACCAAAGTCGGCGACCTGCAGCAGGAGATCGACTCCAAGATGGCGGACAAGGCAGACAAGAGCGGCATGCTCGATCTGCTGAACCAAAACGAGCAATTGCGGCAGGAAATCGCCAGGCTGCGCGGCCAGATCGAGGTATTGACCAACGATCTGGCCGAAACGCAAAAACGGCAAAAGGACTTTTACGTCGATCTGGACACGCGCTTGCGCAACATCGAGCCGAAGAAGGTCACGGTTGACGGCCAGGAAGCGGAAGTCGATGCGAACGAGCAAAAATCGTATGACAATGCCCAAGGCCTGTTCAAGGGCGGCGACTACAAGGGCGCAGCGGCCGCGCTGCAGGACTTCCTGCGCCGCTATCCCGGCTCGGCGTTCGCCGCCGACGCGCAGTACGCGCTCGGCAACAGCCTGTACCTGCAAAACGACTTCAAGGGCGCACTGGCGGCCCAGCAAGTCGTGGTCCGCACCTATCCCGACAGCGCCAAGGCGCCGGAAGCCCTGCTTTCCATCGCCACCTGTTACGTGGAGTTGAAAGACAAGGCCGGGGCCAAACGGGCACTCACAATGCTGGTCGACAAATATGGCAATTCGCCCCAGGCGTCGACGGCCAAAGAGCGTTTGCGCGCACTGAAGTAACACCGCCAAGCCAACATAATTGACAGCAAAATAGATTCCATACTACAATAGCGGACTTTTCCGGGTCGTTAGCTCAGTTGGTAGAGCAGCGGACTTTTAATCCGTTGGTCGCAGGTTCGAGTCCCGCACGGCCTACCAGAAATTCAAAAAGGGGTTGCATGCAAATGCAGCCCTTTTTCTTTTTGCGCGTCAGCAAGCGAATTGACCGGTCACGGTGCGGTGCATTTGCGCACCTCGGCGCGCAAAGCAGGCAGCACATCGGATTCGAACCAGTCGTTGTCCCTGACCCATTTCGTGCTGCGCCATGAAGGATGCGGCAACGGAAAAAAGTGCGGCAGAAATGAACGGAATGCCCGGATTCTGTCGGTCATGCTGCGGCCGTCGCCGCGCAGGTAATACGCCTGGGCATGACTGCCGACCAGGAGCATCAGGTGCGCCGCCGGCAGAAGCTTGAGTATGCTGTCGTGCCATTCTGGTGCGCATTCCTTGCGCGGCGGCAGGTCGCCGCTGCGGCCTTTTCCCGGATAGCAAAATCCCATGGGCATCAAGGCCACGCGGGAGGCATCGTAAAACGCGTCGTTCGACAGACCAAGCCATTCACGCAGGCGGTCGCCGCTGTTGTCGTCCCATGGCACGCCGCTCTGGTGCACTTTCGACCCCGGCGCCTGTCCCACGATCACAAGCCGCGCCGAGGCGCCAAAACGCACGATCGGGCGCGGCCCCAGCGGCAGATGGGCGGCACACAGGCGGCACGCGGCAATGTCCTTATGCAGGGTGGATATGGGATCGTTTTTCATCATCGTGATGGGCATTCATTGCGCAACAGTTTCTTAGAAATAAAACGAGAACTGACCCTTTATTAAACCACTTTAATTGCAAAATCCGGCACGCGCGTTCGTTCAAAAACATAAAAATAACAATACCACTTGCCTTGCACCTGCAAGAAGGAAAATCCCCAATGTTGCATACCAGAAGGTCTGGCCCCATAGTCCAGCGCCATGCCTGTAAACAATTGTTAAATCTCTGGTTATTCAAGCAAGCCAATATTCAATTCAATTTATAATCGATACATCGATTGCCCGCATTGTTTTTTGATGCAGGGCGTCAAGCACAAGAATCGGCGTAATGTCGTGCAGCGGTGAAAAGCCCTGTTTCGACATTTCATAGACCGATAGAATCCCGACGGAGAATCGTCGGCCTGGATTCGAAGAATAAAAACCGGATGCCCTGGACCCAGATGGAAGCGACGAACGAACAAATCGACCGTAACGACCTGCTGGCCTCGACGCGCGCCATCTTTGTGCGCGCCTTCGTCGATGGACTGGAATCCGTGATCAAGCAAAGTGCGGAGAATCTTTTCGCCAAGGCCGAGCGCGCCAGTACCTCGCAGGGGCAAAAACGCATGATCGAGGCGCGCGGCGTGCTGGAAAAAAAGAGTTTCGATCTCAAGGCGCAGGCAAAAAAAGCAATCGAGAAGCTGCTGCATCGCAGCTTCCAGACCACGTATAGCAATTACCGGCCGAGCTTTTCCAATAGCATCATCGACGGCCCGATCTCGCTGATCGACACCTCGGCCTTCGAGGACGAATTGCGTTTCAACAGCATCACCGATCGCTTCCGCAACGAAGCCGGTGAACAACTGCGCGACTTGAACATCCGCATCGCCCTCTTGTTCGAGCAGGACAACATCCGCGAACGCGAGAACCCGTTCCGCCCTTACCTGTTTTCACGCGCCATCGCGATGGCGGTAGAGAACGTCGATGCGCCGCCTGAATTGCATGTCGTGCTGACGGACCAGTTGGCGGAAGACTTCGCCAGCCAGGTGTCGTCGATCTATGCCGCAATCAACAAGCACCTCGCCGAAAACGGTATCGCCGCGCAATTGATGCTCAAGCCCAAGCGCTCAGCCGAGACGCGCCCTGCCCACGATGACAACCCGGACGACGAATTCCAAGGCGATGTTCCACCTGTGGCGCACGGCGGGGCCTCGGGAAGGCAGGCGAATCGGGGACAGGCCGGTGCAGCCAATCCCCACGGTTCGGGGGCCTATCATGCGGCGGGCCATACCTCCAGCGGCGCACAAGGCGGGCCGCGTCAGGGCGGCGGCGCAGCCCGGGCCGACAGCAGGCAGCAGCCGGCCGCGCAAGTCAGCCCGGTGGAGCGTTTGTTCAGCTCGGTCCGCGCACTGGCAACGCGGCCGTTCCGTGGTGGCAGGACCGCTTCGCAGAATCAGGCGCGAGGCAAACTCGACGTCGATACCGGTTTTCCGCAAGGCGGGTTTGAGCCTTCGGACTTTCCGCAGCATGGACGGCATGGGCATCACGGCGCGCCCGGCCCTTCCGAGACCGCACAGGCGGCAGGCTCGTTCGACGGCGCCATGCCGGGCGCGTCGTCGGAACACGGTGCGCAGGACGGCGGATCTTTTGCCGGAGCCGGGCAAGACGGCAACGTGCAGCGCGACAGCACGCCGGCCCGAGGATCGGTCAACACTGGACATAGCCGCACGGGTTTGGCGGGAGGACAATCGCAGGCATCTGGCGGCTTTGCCGACGGCGCAGCTTCAGGCCGAGGTGCCGGCGCCGCGCCGGGGAGCTATGGCGCAGGTGCTGCAGGTGCTGCAGGTGCTGCAGGTGCTGCTCACGCTGGAAACAATGCGCCGGGATCGCGCGGCATGGCGCCGGCCGGTAGTTCCCAAGGCGGCAATGCCGAAGGTAGCGGCGGACTTTCGGGCGGCGGCGTTGCTGCTTCGGATGATGGCAGCGGGCCTAACGGCGTCGCCGGCCGGCCGCAATCCAGCAACAATACTCAAGACGCTGGGCAATATGCGGGCGACGCGATGGCCGACGGCCAGAATGACAGCGACGGCGGCGACGACGGCGGCGATGGCGGCGACGACGGCGCCGAACAGCAAGGCACGCCCGACGGTTCCCGGCCAAGCTGGCTCTCGGGCAAGAAGGCGGTAGGCGACGTGTTGCGCCGTTTCTTTGCCGGCGGCACTGCGTCCGACGATTTCGATGATTTCGATGAAACCGGCGAGGGGGAAACGGCGCCCGTGCGCGCCGCGCCCGGCCTGCTCGCCGGCACCGTGCAGCGCCTGATCCGCCACAGCACGCCGTCGACTTCCGACATGTATTCGGAAGGCGGCGAGTTGCGCAACCTGATCATGGAGCGCCGCTCGGGCTTGAACGAGATGGCCTCCAACCTCAAGGAGCAGATGACGATCGATATCGTCTCGATGCTCTTCGAGTTCATCTTGCGCGACACGCAAGTGCCGGCCGAGGTGCGCGCCCAATTGGGCCGGCTGCAGTTCCTGGTACTCAAGATCGCGCTGCGCGACGAATCGCTCCTGACGACCAAGGCCCACCCGGCGCGCATGCTGGTCAACCGCATCGGTTCGATCTCGCTCGGCCTGAAACAGGTCGACCCGAGCGGCATCGCGGTCACGGAAGAAATCTGCCGCATCGTCGAAGCGATCCTGGCCGACGAAACGGAGAATCCCAACCTGTTCCTGAAGATGCTCGACGATCTCGACACCTTCATCGCGCGTGAGCTGCTGACGCAGGAAAAGGGTGTGGCGACGGCGGTCGAGGTGGCGGAACACGCGGAGAGCCGCACGCTGCGGCTGGCGCACACTTGCGCCCAGGTCAGCGAGGCGCTCCAGGGACTGAACATCAACGAACATTTGCGCGACTTCCTGGAAAACGACTGGGCGCGCGCCATCGAATATGCCGAGCGCAACAACCCGGCGATCGCAACAGAATACCGCGCCCTGATTCCCGATCTGCTGTGGAGCGTGCTGCCCAAGGTGAACGAGGAAGACCGGCAGCAATTGCTGGCCCTCTTGCCCCCCATCCTCAAAACCATCCACGGCGGCATGGAGCCGATAGGCTGGCCGGCAGCGAACAAGCAGACTTTGATGGATTGGCTGTTCGATGCGCACACGCTGGTCTTGCGCGGCAACAGCGCCACACCGCCGCCGATCACGTTCTCGGCCATTCACGCACACTTCAAGAAGTTCGTCGACAATCCCGAGGCCGTGCAAATCACCGTCCTGGGCAAGGTCACGCCCATGAATCGCAAGGGCTATCTGGAAGAGGCGATGCGCGAACTCGATGCGCGCATCAACATGCTCGACCATTTCTTCGACGACGACCCGGAACTGCAGTTCCAATTACAAGAGCAGGAAAACACCGAAGCGGAAGCCGCGACTGTCGCCGAGGTGACGCAAGAGCAGCCCGATATCGCCGAACGCCTGCGCGTGGGTGTGGCCATCGAGGTGAACTTGGGCGGCAAGCCGAGCACCGGACGCCTCAACTGGATCAACCAGAACGCCTCGAACATGGTCCTGACCTTGACCGATCAGAACGAACCGTCGATGATCAGCGCGCGCATGTTCCAGCGTCTGCTGAAGAATGACCGCGTACGTTTCCTGGAGAGCGAGCCGATTTTCGAGCGCGCGGTGGAATCGCTGCTTTCGGCAGCGGAAGCCTGACTTTCGCACCTGATCAGTGCGCCCTCCCCAGGCGTCGGTGTCCACGCACGCCACACCGCCAAGCCCTTGGCAATGTGACAAAACCATGCCTGCGGCTGCGCTTGCGCCGCCTGTCGCGACGAACTTCGGCGGCGCACCTGTTCTATTGCCCGCATCAGCACACGCAAGTATGATGCGTGAGAGCTTGTAAAATTAAAGCGTAACCAACTATCGGTGATACGGGTGGCGATTGAAACGCACTAGCCTGCACGATCAGTTCTTTGCAGACCTCGACAACGCCAGGACCGCTGCGTGGGCGCCTTGGCTGCGCTACAGCGTCGTGCTGCTCCTGGTCCTGTGCGCAACTGCCGTGCGGCTGTTCCTGCTGCCGCCGGAGCCGGAATTCGGCTATCTGCCGTTCTATCTGACCGTGGTGCTGGCAGGCCTCTTGCAAGGCACCGGCCCCATTGCCTTTGCCGCCATCGCCAGCCTGTGCGCGGGCGATTATTTTTTCGCGTCGCCGCATCTGTGGTTCGGCAGCGGCCGGGAGCTGCCTTCGATCCTGTTCTTCCTGTATTGCGTCGTGGTCTATGTGCTGCGCCGGCGCACCTTCAACGACCGGATGCAATCGCGCGCCAGCCGGCGCCTGCTGCAATCGATCTTCGAATCGAATCCCGATGCGCTTCTGGTCATCGATATCGAACGCGTCATCGTGATGGCAAACCGGCAGGCCACCGTCCTCCTGGGCTACGAGCCGGGCGAATTGAACGGCAGCAAATTCGAGGCGATTGTGCCGGATCGCTTGCGCGCCAGCCACGCGCTGCTGCAATCGGGGACGAAAAAAAAACCTGGTGCGCGGCCGCCGGTGCAGCCGCAGGAGAGCCTGATCCTGCGCAAGGACGGTCAGGAAATCGATGTGGAGATCAACGTCAAGCCGGTGCGCACCGACCATGGCCCGCTGATCGCCTGCACGCTGCGCGACATCCGCGCGCGCAACCGGGCTGACGCCGAACTGCGCATTTCCGCCACGGCATTCGAATCGAACGACGGCATCGTCGTGACCGACGAACGCGGCGTGGTCCAGCGCATCAATCTTGCCTTCACGCGTATCAGCGGCTTCTTGCTTGCCGACCTGGTCGGACGCACCACCGATTCGCTGCGTTCCTCGCGCCACGACCAGGACTTCTACCGCGGCATTCTCGACCATATCCGCGAGACCGGCGGCTGGCAGGGGGAGATGTGGGCCAGGCGCAAGAGCGGCGAGGAGTATCCGGTCTGGCTCAATATTTCCGTGGTGCGCGACAAGGATGGCAAAGTCACGCACTACGTCGGTTCGCACGCCGACATCACCGAGCGCAAGCAGGCCGAGGCCGAGATCAAGGACCTGGCATTCTTCGACCAGTTGACCGGCCTGCCCAACCGCACCTTGTTCAGCGACCGGTTGAAGCAGGCGATCCGCGCCGCCGACCGCAGCGACAGCTATGGCACGCTGCTGTTCATCGATCTCGACAATTTCAAGGAACTCAACGATACGATGGGCCACGATATCGGCGACAAGCTGTTGCGCCAGGTGGCCAAGCGCTTGATTTCGTTCGTGCGCGAAGTCGACACCGTGGCGCGCCTGGGCGGCGACGAATTCGTCGTGATCCTGGGCGACTTGAGCAAGGAGGAGCGCGAAGCGGTGAACCTGGCCGAAGCCGTGGCGGAAAAAGTGCTCGATGCCTTGCGCGAACCGTATCACCTGAGCGAAGTCACGTATACCTCGACCGCCAGCATCGGGGCCACATTGTTTCGCGACAAGAGCGGCACGTTCGAGGAATTGATGAAGCAAGCCGACCTTGCGATGTACAAATCGAAGGCCGTCGGGCGCAATACTGTGCGGTTTTTCGACCCCGCAATGGAGGCGGCGATTCTCGAACGCGCGCGCCTCGAAAGCGATTTGCGTCACAGCCTGGCGCACGAAAACTTCGTGGTGTTCTACCAGCCCCAGGTGGCCGGCGCCGGGCGTCTGATCGGCGCCGAGGCGCTGGTGCGCTGGCGCCATCCGCAGCGTGGCCTGATTTCCCCGGCCGGCTTCATCCAGGTCGCCGAGGAAAGCGGCTTGATCCTGCCGCTGGGCATCTGGGTCTTGAAGACGGCTTGCGCGCAATTGGCACGCTGGGAGCGCGAACCGCACAAGGAACATTTGACTGTGGCGGTCAACGTCAGCGTCAGCCAATTCCGCCAGCCCGGTTTCGTGCAGCAGGTGATCGACACGCTGGAGTCCTCCGGCGCCAACCCGGCGCGGCTCAAGCTGGAATTGACCGAGAGCCTCCTGGTGGACGACATGCCGACCGTGATCGAAAAGATGAATACTTTGAAGCGGCGCGGTGTCGGCTTTTCGCTCGACGATTTCGGCACAGGCTATTCTTCACTGTCGTACTTGAAGCGCATGCCGCTCGATCAGCTCAAGATCGACCAATCCTTCGTACGCGACGTGTTGACCGACCCGAGCGACGCCGCCATCGCCAAGACCATCGTGGCGCTGGCCCGGAGCCTCGATCTTTCGGTCATCGCCGAAGGCGTGGAAACCCAGGCGCAGCGGGAATTCCTGGCGCAAAACGGCTGCCATGACTATCAAGGCTACCTGTTCTCCCCGCCCTTGCCGATCGACGATTTCGAGCGGTTTGCGGCTCAGGCGGCTTGACGCCTACTCCCATCGCCTGCGAGCTAACCATTCGCCGCAAGTGCATGCGCGAGCCTGGAACCCCTCGCCCGCGGGCGGGAGAGGGGCAGGGGTGAGGGAAGTTGTGAGCTGACTACGCTTGATCGAGGCGCAAAAGTCACACAAAAAGGAGATTTGTTTTTCCCTCAAACCCAGGCGGCTTGCTAAGTCCCTCACCCCCCCTCTCCCGCCTGCGGGAGAGGGGAATTTCTCCGTCGCTCGGGCAAGGGTAGAACAAGTAAGCCGCTGCAGACTACACATAAAAAAAGCGGGAGGATTTCTCCCCCCGCTCTGCCTTTGAAGGCTGAACAGCCGGCTTGTTACGGCATGGTTTTCACGTACGGCGCCACGGTGTTGACCCAGTTGTTGCCGTTGCTGGCATCCCATGCGGTCGACCAGCTCATCGCGCCGCGCAGCGCCGGATACTTGGCGACCGGGATGTAGCTGCCGCAATTGGTACCCGCTGCCAGGCAGGACAGCGCGTTGTTCACCACCGAGGGCGATACGTAGCCACTGCCGGCGGCCGAGCTCGAAACCGGCAAGCCGATACCGACCTGGTTGGCAGGCAGGTGCTGCAGCACGGCGTCGGCTTGCGAAGTGATGAAGTCCACTGTGCCTTCGCTGTAGCTCTGACCGTTCAGTCCAGGCATGGAACCCGAGTTGTAGTACTGCGTATTGACCATGGTGATGATGCCGCCGAGGTCTTCCGCAATTTTCAGGTAATTGGCCTCCGAAGGATAGGCCGGCAGCATGTCGATCGTCTGCGGCGCCATCGTCACGATCAGCTTCGACCCTGCGAGCGAGCTCAACTGCCTGAGCGCGGCTTCGTAGTAGGTGTAGTTGGCCGAAGTGACCACGTTCTCCATGTCGATGTCGACGCCGTCGAAGCCATATTGCTGCATCAAGGCATAGGCGCTGTTGGCGAAGTTCGTCGCCATCGTGCTGGAGGTCAGCTGGAAGCTGCCGTTCTGGCCGCCGATCGAGAGCACGACGATACGGCCCTGGCTGTGCAGGGTCTTGATGTCGGCAGTGAATTGCGCCGCCGTATAACCGCCAGGTATTGCCGATGCCAAGCCGGAATCGATCGAGAACGTGACACCGCCATCCTGGGCAGCATCGGCGTTGGCGAAGGCGACTGCCACCACGTTATAGCCGCTCTGCACCTGGGCCAGGGTCTGCACGGTCGCGCCGTTGTTGAAGTCTTGCCAGTAGCCGACCGTGGCGTGCGTGGGGAAGGCGTTGGCCGGCGTCGGCGTCGGCGTAGGCGTTGGTGTAGGCGTCGGCGTCGGCGTAGGTGTTGGTGTAGGCGTCGGCGTTGGTGTAGGCGTCGGTGTGCCGCCGCATGAAGACGCTGTCACCTGGGTCCAGGCCTGGGTCCAGGCGGAACCGGTGCCTGGCGCATAGTACGACGCAGCGGTCGATGAGCACCAGCCGGCGATCGTGCATTGATAGTAGCCACCGGCGTTGGTCACAACCTGGCCTGCCGAGTACGACGTGCCCGCGACGTAAGCTGCGCATGCCGGAGTCGGAGTGGGCGTCGGCGTTGGCGTCGGGGTTGGGGTTGGTGTGGGAGTAGGTGTCGGTGTCGGAGTGGGCGTCGGAGTGGGCGTCGGAGTCGGAGTCGGAGTCGGAGTCGGAGTCGGAGTCGGTGTAGGCGTCGGTGTGCCACTGCCACAAGCGCCGCTCGAGGTCCATGGTTCGCCGCTGCCGGAACCGCCGTTATTGGTCGATGGGTTGTTGCCCTGGGTCCACCAGTTAGCGGTGTAATTCACGCTGTTGTAGCTGACCTTGGCGCCGCCGTTGTATGCCGTGCTGGAGCTCCATACTGCGCTACAAGCCGGCAGCGTCGCCTTGACGCTGCGCGTCATCACCTTTTGCTGGGTGTTGAGCGAATCGCTCGAACCGCCGCCGCAACCGGCCAAGACGGTGCCTATCATGCCCAGTATCAAACTGTTCGCTACCTTGATCCTCATGCTTCCCTCCTCGAGTTGTGTCGATTTATGCTACGTGGGGAACGGGTGGACGGACGAAATGGTGTCGGTTTTCATCCAATTTCGTCCACGGGCCCCCAGGTCTCTATTGCCGCTGCAACGTCATGGCAGCGATCTTTTTCGGCTGCACTGATCGTCAGCTTGATTCAAGAATGGGACTGGCCAAAATGAGCGTCAAGTGGTTTTAACTATCCAAAACCAATTGCAGACCAGTCATGCAGGAAGCACCACACCGGGCTGGAAAATGGTACGGTTGCAGGAGGCCACAGAATACTTTTCCCGCGGGCAATTGACGTCTCAGAAACGTTCGACTCGCCCTTGCGTCGCGGCGGCCGCAAAAGCCGGCGCCGTGTTATGTGCAGCGCAAAAAAATCGACCATATAATTAAGACCACTTTCCGCCGGGGATCAGGTGGTCTTAGAACAAAATATGCTCTTGTGCGCTGCAAATGCGCTGGCGCGGCGTTTTGCCGTACCATCTTGGCTTCACGCAACGTCCCGCCTGCACCCATGTCATCGAGCCAGCCGCCAAGTATCCACGACACTTTGAAACTGGCGGTGTCGCGCCACGAAGCCGGCGACTTGCGCGAAGCCGAGCGCTTGTACCGTTTGGTCTTGCAGGCCAACCCGGCACAGCCCGACGCGAACCACAATCTCGGGACACTGGCGCGGCAACTGGGGCAGGATGCCGCCGCACTACCCTATCTTGAAGCGGCCCTGCGCGCCAACCCCGCTTACGAACCCTATGCGCTCGCATATGCCGAAACCCTGATCAATTGCAATCGGTTCGACGAGGCCATCGGCACGCTGGAAGCGGCGCGTCGGCGCGGCATGGGTTCAGTCATCCTGCAAGAGTTGCTGGCACATGCGCAAGCAAGCGCGCTCACGATGGCGGGCATCCGCGACATGTTGAGTGAGGACGAACGCGATCGGATCGTGGCGATGTTTCGGCGCGAGCAATATGCCGAGCTTGAGCCGCTGCTCGGCGCGCTGCTGGCGCGCCGCCCGGAGGCAGGATTCCTGTGGAAATTGCATAGCATCGGCCTGGCCAGGCAAGGCAAGGATGCGCGGCACGGGTTTGAACGCGCCGCCGCGTTGCTGCCGCATGACGTGGAAGCGCAGCGCAATCTGGCGCACTATCTGGCGCAAGGCGGCCACTGGCAAGCGGCAGCGGAAGCGGCGCAGCGCGTGTGCGCCCTTGATCCCGCCGGCGGCGCCGCCCGGGCTTCGCTGGCCGACGCCATGCGCGAACTTGGCCGCCTGGGAGAAGCCATTGCGCACTATCGACATGCACTTGAACTCGACCCCACCCTGCTTGACGCGCACAACAATCTGGGCAATGTGCTGAAGAATGCCGGAATGCCGGAAGAGGCCGAAGCGAGCTATCGCCGGGCCATTGCATTGAAGCCCGATTGCGCCGAAGCCTGGTGCAATCTGGGCCTGTTGCTGAAATCGCTGGCGCGCAATGCCGAAGCTGCGCAAGCCTGCCGCAACGCACGCGAAGCCGCTCCCATGCTGGCCGGTGCGATGGTCCTGGCCGGCGACCTGGCGATCGACGATGGCCGCTTCGCCGAAGCCGAAGCATTGTTCCGCCAGGCGATCACCGGTGCACCGCATATGCCCGAAGCGTGGGCCGGCATTGCGCGCACACGCAAGATGACGCTGCAAGACGAACCGTGGGCAAGCGGCGCCGCCGCACTTGCCGACTCGGGATTGCCGCCGCACCTGGAAGTGTTTTTGCGCTTCGCCCTGGGAAAATATTTTGACGATACACAGCAATACGACGCGGCTTTTGCGCAATACCACCGCGCCAATGAATTGAACAAGCTCGCCCTGCGCTCTCGCGGGCAGGCGGACTATCAGCAAGGCGTGCACGGCAGCTTCATCGACGGCCTGATCCGGCAGTTTGGTGGCGCGGGTGCCGCGCAAGCACACCCTGCCGGCACCTCAGCGCTTCCGGTTTTCATCATCGGCATGCCGCGCTCGGGCACCACGCTGGCCGAACAGATCCTGGCTTCGCATCCCGCCGTATATGGTGCCGGTGAACTGCTGCTTTGGAACAAGGAGATGACGCAATATCGCCAGGACGCCCAGAAGCCATGCGACACCGGCGCGCTATTGGGCGGGATCGGCGCACGCGTACTGCAGCAGTTGCAGGCACTCGCGCCGCATGCCGGCCGCGTGGTGGACAAGATGCCCAACAACTTCCTCCATGTCGGGCTGATCCACGCCGTGTTCCCCAATGCGCGCTTCATTCACATGAGGCGCAATCCGCTCGACGTCTGCCTGTCGATCTATTTCAATTCCTTCGCCGGCTCCCAACGCTACGCGTGCGATCTGCATCACCTGGCGCACTACTACCGCGAATATGAGAGGTTGATGGCTCACTGGCGCGCCGCGCTGCCCGAAGGTACGATGCTGGACGTGCCTTACGAAGCGCTGGTGCAGGAGCAGGAAGCCTGGAGCCGCCGGATGGTCGAATTCATCGGCCTGCCCTGGGATGAACGCTGCCTGCGTTTCCACGAAAATGCGCGCGCGGTACACACGCCGTCGAACTGGCAGGTGCGGCAGCAGATTACCAAGGCATCGGTCGAGCGTTGGCGCAACTATGAAAAGTTTGTCGGGCCGCTGGCCGGACTGCTCCAGCCGGCCGCGTGAAACGCATCGCTCAGAGATTGGTTTCGGAGACGATCTTCCACTGTTTGCCTTCAAGCGCCCAGTATTGACGCTTACGCACCGACACGTGCGACTTGCCGCTTGAGGCTTCTTCGGTGAAGGTGCTGACCATCATTTCCTGCGGGCCGGGATAGAGGAAATACGTCGCGTCCTTGAGCGCAAGCGTGGCCGCCCCCGTGCCGGGCGCATATTGCGCCTGCTTGCCGAACCAGGTGTTGAGGTCTTCCCCGGCCGGGGACTTGAAGCTGTGCGAATAATTGGCGACGATGCGCGCGGGATTGGCGCTTTCCACGTCGCGCCGCCACGAATCGACCAGTTTGGCCGCCGCGCTGCGGTCGCTGATCCAGGCTTCCTTGCTGACGAATTGGACGTGGTCGGCAATGACCACCGGGGTCTTGCCCGGCTCGATCGATTCGTAAAGCCGGTGCAGGTCGGGGTTGGACAGCACCACGCAGCCGTCAGACGAGAGCGGCGGGCGCATGAAGCTGTCGTGCGGCGTGCCGTGCAGCCAGATGCCGGAACCGCTGCGGCCGTTGACGCGGTCCCATTCGTTGGGATAGTTGATGGGCAAGGCGCCCACGCCGTAAAAATCGGGCAGGCGCGCGCCGGGCAGGCGGCCGGTGATGTAATACACGCCCAGCGGCGTCTTCTGGTCGCCGGCGGACTGCTTGTTCACGCCGAGCTTGCCCTGGCTGATGTAATAATCGTCCACGAACTTCAACTGGCCGTTGACGTTTTCGTAGATGAACAGGCGCGACAGGCTGGCATCGACCAGGAGCACGTGCTTCTGGTCTTCACGCAACTGCAACACCAGGCGCGGCACCAGATTGGGGTCGGGTTTGGCGCGCATGGCGTAAAGGTGCGCAACGGCTTCCTCGCGCAGGCTTTTGAGCTTGTCTTCCGGCGCGTTGGGCACGTCGCCCAGCGTGCTGACGACGTGGGTGTTCATCATCAGCAAATCGCCATAGATCAACTGGCCGAGACGAAAGTTGGGATAGTCCGTGACCAGCGCTTCGGCCTTTTCCTGCGCCGCGTGCAAATGGTCGCTGCCCAAGGCCTTGTAGACCTCGATCAGCATCAATTCGGGATCGGGCTTGGCGCCATGCGGCTGGCCGACGGCCGCCGCGCTCGTTGCGGGAATCGCCAGGGCCAGCAATAACGCCGGCAACAAACCAGCGGCGCCACGGAGCCGCGCCCACCCGAGAGGTGTTCCCCGCGGGCGGGAAGTGAATACCTTGAACAACATCAGCTACCTGCATGCTCCTCTTTGATCAGCCACTTGCCGTTTTGCTTGGTCAGCGTGAGCACCTTGCGGCTGTCCGCCTTGAGTCGGTCGGAAGTATAGATCTGGCGGAATTTCACCGTTGCAGTGTTGCCGTTGATGTTGACCACCGGCGACTCCACCTTGACTTCGATGCGATTCTTGCCTTCAATGCGCTGGCGCCGCTCGTCGGCCCAGTCCTTGTGCGATTCGCCCTTGGGCGTATCGAAATCATTGCCGTAGTATGCCAGATATGTCTTCACGTCCTGGTCGCTCCAGGCCTTGGCCCAGCCATGCACGGCGGTGAGGATGTCGTCGGTGTCGATATCGACGGCTTGCTTGGCTGCGGTCTTCTGGTCAGGCTTGGCTTCCGGCTTGACTTCAGGCTTGGCTGCCGCTGGCGTAGGTGCTGGCACTGGTGCCGGCGTCGCAGCCACGGCCGGCTTGGAGGCCGCAGGTGCCGGTGTTGCCGTCACAGCGGGCTTGGATGCCGCGGGGGCTGGGGCTGGGGCCGGTGCAGGAACCGGGGCCGGCGCGGACGCCACCACAGGTGGTTTGACAGCCGGCGCAGGTGCCGGGGCAACCGCAACAGGAGCAGGCGTTGGCGCTGGTGCTGGCACGGTCGCGGCTTGTGCCTTGCCGAAACCTGCGCCCGTCAGCGACTGCAGCATGGTCAGCTTGGCCCTGACCGACGTATTGCTCGCATCGAGCTGCAAAGCCTTATCGTAAGCCTGGCTAGCCAGCTTGGCGTGCACGTCGCCCAGGTTGACATAAGCGGTGGCATAGGCCGGACTGGTGCGGATGGCATTTTCCAGCGCCAGGCGAGCCTTGTCGTACTGGCCGTTATCGGCAAACAGCACGGCCAGGTTGTTGTACGGTTCCGGATATTCGGGATAATCCTCGGTCAACTTGACGAATACGGCGATGGCCTCGGCCGACTTGTTCTGCTCGTGCAGGATCACGCCCTTGAGAAAGCGCATCTGCGCGTCGCGCGGGTGCTTGGCCAGGTAGGCATCGGCCTTGGTCAATGCCTCGGGATATTGCCCTGCCCGCATCGCCTTGGTCACATCGGCCAGATCGTCGGCATGCACCGGGAACGATAAAGCCAGCAAGGACGCCACCAGCCCGGAAACAGCAAGCGCCTTCTGCAGCGAAGAACGCAGGGCGGAACCGGATTGGGGCAGGGAACGCGGAGTGGGCGAAGTTTTCATCAGTATTTTTTTCGCAAAAAACGTATGGTACACCGTAGCCGCCGTCTCGAAGCAGCCCTAGTGCCTGATTTTGCCCGAAAACCGGGCCGGGGGCGATATTTGATGCGGGATTGCAGGGGGATTTGGCAGGATTGTTATGCGATGTTGCAACAATCGGGCTGGCGGGGAAAGGAACTCCCCTCTCCCGCAGGCGGGAGAGGGGCGGGGGTGAGGGAGGTAGCGATCTGCATTACGCTGAATAAGCGCAGACTGACCGCAACTTCTCTCATCGGGTCGCCGTCCGCTACCCCTCTCCCGCCCGCTGGAAAGGAGTCCCAAGCCTTTGCATGCGCTTGTCGGTAACGATTAGCGCGAAGGCGGGAATCCAGGCGCGCCTATCAAGCCGCCAATTGATTCTCGGGACTCAGCGCATTGAGCTTGGCAATGGTTTCCTCATCGCGCACGAAGGCCTTGGCCGACGGGATCACGAGTGTGGTGATCTGCTTCAACGGCGCCGACGGCAAATCGCGCAAGGCAAGCCGGTCGATGCGGGTTTTCTCGAACGGGTTGGTGGCGGCTTCGTACAGGATCACCTCATGGTCGAGCGGGTAATAGCGCGCCAGCTTGTCGACCAGGATTTGCAGGCGGGCCGGTTCGGTGTCGAAACGCTTCAGGGTCAAGTCGCCGGCAATGCCGGGCTGCCACAGAATGAACAAGCCGCTCGGGTCGATGGGGCGCTGGTAGATCATGAACTGCGTCGCTTCCATCGATTGCATGCCGCGCGCGCCGGGATCGATGCCGATGTCGGCGACCAGGCAATCCTCGGCGGAAATGCCGGGTTCCATGTGGGCTTCGAAACCCTCTTCCCGCGCCTGCTTGATCGCCATGTTGGCAATGCAGGCGAACACGCCGGGGTGGCCATAGAAAGCGGCGCAGACGGTTTTGCCGGCGCGGACTTGCTCCATGATGGTGGCGGTCATGTTGCGGTAGGTGTCCTTGCGATTCTTGCCGTCCTCTTCGACGATATCGTAGTGACCTGCCAGGCAAATATATTCCCGAGCGATGCCTTGCAACCATTTCCGTTGGAAGATGTTGGACGCAGCCGCCACGACCACGTCGGAGGTTTCAATGTAACTCTGGGCAATTGGTGTAATCTGGCCGGCCAAACGCATTCCTGTGCCGACGCAAACTAAGCGGCCTGTTTTTTCTGAGATCATTATTGATACAAAATTACGCAATAGGAGGAAGACTAACTTCGCCTTCCAATCCTTAGGTTTAAAACCTCGTCAATTGACAATCGTTTGTGGAACATGAATCACTTGGAGCTGGGAAATCTCATCCGACACGATCCCAACTGCGCCGGCCAATTGCTTGAAGTCCCCAGAGATAACCGCGTCTTGCTCATTTTCTGCAAGTCCAAACCTTGACATGCTGCCCGTGGGGTCCAATTGGTGGGCCGCGCGAACTGCAGCGTTTTTATCCACTTCGTTGAAATAGTCCATAAGTCTCGACATAATCAATTCACTCCAAAATTGGTTTCAGCGATGAAAAACCCAAACGAGAATTAATGTTCCTACTAGACGCGACTTGCAACGAAGCGCCCACTACTCGAGTCCTTTGTTGCGCGGCCAGTATCGTCGAATGACAAATCGTTGTCAAATTGATTGGTATCGATTTGCTCCAATGATTCGTCAAGAGAATCTTCTCGCTTACAACGCACAACTACGGCACCAGCGGAGCATGTCCCGACACTTCGCCATACGGCACGATACGATTGCGACCCAGGTGCTTGGCTTGATACAAAGCCCGATCGGCTGCAGCCAGCACCTCCTCAAACGCGGCAACACCGTTTGGAGGGCGAATTGCAATGCCAAAACTAGCCGACAATGAGAATTGGTGTCCGCTAGGCGACGAGTCAATCCCTTCAATTGCAACGCGACAGCGATCCGCCAAAGAACTTGCCTCCTGCTCCGAGGTATGCGGAAGGCAAATAGCAAACTCCTCCCCACCAATGCGACCAAACAAATCGTGGGAGCGCAAACAGCTCGCAATGGTTGCGCTTACGGTCTTCAACACCCAATCGCCAGCTGCGTGGCTGTAAGTGTCGTTAATCAATTTGAATTCATCCATGTCAAACAGTATGACAGAGACACTCCCTCGGGCATCTGCAAATACTCCGTGTGCGCAAGCGATGAAGTGGCTGCGATTGCTGATCTTGGTCAATCCATCTATTTGAGAATATGTCCTGAAGTCGTTCTTTTGCCGCCAAGTCCGCATCAGCCAGACAGACACAACAGACAACAGCACAGCAGACACAGCAACCAACATTTCAAGCACATGCTTATTACGTTCTTGAAGCTCCCGCTCACTTACCAGCAATTTGTTGATTTGACTTAGCAGTTGCAACTGATTGGTTTGATCTTGCGTCTGAAATTTTATGCGCTGGTAGGCAATATCCTTCTTAGATCTTTCCTCCATGAGCTGAGCCCACAAATTACGGCTTGCATCAAAGTGGACAACCGCTTGCTCCATCCGCCCTTGTGCTCGCATAATCGCGGCCATCGTTTCATTGACTTGTCTTTTCAACGAAATAGCATTACCAGAATTCACCCACTGACTCGCATTATTCTCGTAAAGCTCAGCTTTGCTTGCCTGACCGATTTTCAGGTAACGACGTGCAATTGCATCTGCAAGCTGAACCGCATAGTCGGAACGATCCTTGATCTTCGAAAAATTCTCGAAGAGACCGACTCCGTTGATTAAATCCTTCTGGTCCGACGATGAATTCAATCGATCAACAGCATCCAGCGCTTGTATGCTTCGACTAATTACGAAATGCCCTCCCGCATCGCAAATTTGCAATGCCTCAGGCAGAATCTCTCTAGCTTTAGTAGATTCATGACGCAAAAACGCAATTTCAACTAGGTCGCCCTTACCCAAACAAGCGGCAACCGTATTATCGCCAGCAGGTAATGCGGCCAAACGCTTCGCAAACGACGTTGAGTCATCATAGGCGCCAAGTGAATTCATAAGCGAAACCGCAGACTGAAGCACATCCATTTCGGCTTCCAAGTCGCTCAGCTTTGGCAACAAAAGAAGATTCTCGTTGACTGAAAGCAATGCCTTTTCATACTCTCCCAAACTGGCGTAACCATCGGTCAAGTAGTAGAGAAAAATCGCGCGCGAATTGGGTTCAATCGCCTCCTTCAATGCCTTTTCACTTGCCTCGACTTGCTCCTTGTACATTCCACGAAATGCGTAGGAGGAGATTAGAAGCTTGAAGTATCTACCCCGCTGCGCCGGGGTCAAAGTTGGTTCGATGGACGCAAGTGCTTCCAAAGCTGGCTTAGCCGATTCCGGGCTATTGCTAAGCTGCGATCCCGCTTGCGTAAGGAGCGCTTCGGGATTAACTTGCGCAGAAATTGCACGCGACATGACCACAAACGCAGCAACAAGCAAACACGCAAATTTTGCTCTGCCCCACCGCTGCGAAAGTGGCCACGCAATCCACATCGCTCTACTCTTTAATAAGGAGAATTTGGTGTATGCAGCGTTTGAACTTGATCTACTGGCACACCACAAGCGTCAGCAATACGTTGCTTATCCCCCGACATCAACGCATCCTGCTCATCCTGCGACAATCCAAAATTCGTCATGCTTCCAGCCGGGTCGGCCGCGTGCGCGTCGCGCGCGTCGGCATTCTTATCGAGGTGATTGAGGTAATCCAGGAGTTTTGACATGGCAGTAGGTATATTTTGAAGGTTGGAAAATTGGGCAAATCGTTCCACAACATGAGGAATACTTGCAAATCAGAAAGCTTTCCCCGACTGAAAGTATCCCTGAGGCTATACCCACTGTCAAACGGTCAATTGTGTCATAACTGCACTTGTTTCCGGCCACAATTTTCAGATTGGCATGCAAGTGGTTCGATACCACAGCATTTTGCATTGCCGGCTGCCCGAAGCGGTAATTTGCACGCTCGGGCGCTGGTATTACACCATGCTGCGGTGCTTGTCATGCGGCACGCAAGGATGCAAAATCCATGCACGGACTATCATTGGAGACACCATGGAACAGGCAGCAGCGGCGAGGAAGATTGCGATCAACGACGATTGGCGTCGCTGGATTGCGGAAAACCTCATGCTCGATAACGATCCGCAGGGGATGTTCCAGGTCATGCTGTCCAACGGGGTGGACCCGGACGAGGCGGGGCGCGAATTGCAGGCGGCGATGTCCAACCCCTATCTAAACGGCGCACGCCAGGCCGGGCAGCGGCTGAAGAACAAGCTGAAGAAGCACGACTGGATCCTCGATATTCACCGCAAGCTGGCGCGCCAGTCGCCCAATTGCACCGAAATCGAGCGGCGCGAGAAGCTCTCGCGCGCGGAGTTCTACGTGCGCTACTACCTGAACAACAAGCCGGTCATCATCACGGGCATGCTCGACGAGTGGCCGGCGCTTCAAAAATGGGATTTCCAGTACCTGAAGGACAAGGTGGGCGACGCCATGGTGCAGGTGCAGATGGGCCGCAGCAAGGATGCGAATTACGAGGTCAACACGGAGAAGCTGCGCGAGACGATGCCGATGCGGCGTTACGTGGAGTTGATCGAAAACGCCGGCAACACCAACGATTTTTACATGACGGCCAACAATACCTCGCAGAACCGCAAGGAGTTGGCGGCGCTGTGGGAAGACATCGGCGGCATCCCGGAATATCTCGATGCGAATTCACCGGACGACGGGTTCCTGTGGTTCGGCCCGAAGGGGACGTTGACGCCCTTCCATCACGATCTGACCAATAACTTCATGGCGCAGGTAATGGGCAGCAAGCGCGTGCGCATGATTCCCGCGTGCGAGCTGCCTTACGTGTATAACAATTTCCATTGCTATACGCCGGTCGACGGCAAGGAAATCGACTACGCGAAGTTCCCGATGATGAAGGATGTGCAGGTGATCGATTGCATCCTGAATCCGGGCGACGTGCTGTTCATTCCGGTGGGATGGTGGCATTACGTGGAAGGTTTGGCGACGTCCATCACGGTGTCGTTCATCAACTTCCAGCTCGATAACAATTACGCGACGTTCTATTCGACGTATCAGGACGTGTAAGTTCTCGTCGTCGCCCCAGTGGGGCGGCCATCCGATTCGCGGGAATGACGGATCAAAAGAGTGAAGTTGCAGGTTGGCGCTGCGCGCAAGCGAAGCCAAGCAAACCTGCGTTTCCATTGCAACCGAAGATGTAGACATCCCCGGCCGATGTTGGGCATCGCTTGCGCTTGGCACCAACCTGCCGAACCTGCCTTATTGATAGGCTTCGGCCATGCTCATCACGCGTGGCGTGACGGTGATGTTGAAGCTGCCGAGCATGGCTTCGATGGCGGCCAGGTTGGCTTCCTTTTCCCCATTGGTCCAGCCCTGGAACAGGTCGGTGCCGGGTTTGTGATAGATCACGTCGAGCACTTTTTTGCCGTCGCCATGGGTGTAGGTTTTGGATTGGGAGCGGGTGAAGCCGATGCCTTCGAGGGCGGAGAGAAACGCTTGCGGCGGGTTGTCGCCGTCGAGCGCGGCGATGACGTCGAAGGTTTTGCCCGGCGGCTTGGCTGCCACGTCGACCAGGAAGACGCCCTCGGCCACCGTGATGTGGGTATTGCGCAGAAATAGCATGGCAGTCCTTCCCTCGTTGAGGACGTTGTTGGCAACGCAACGCTTGCACTTCCCCCGGCGTTGCGTTGGCTCGGCCTGGATTCGCGGCCTCGATTTGCCTGAATGCATCCTACGATACCCCCGATTTTTCGGGATGTAAACGTTTGGCACGGTTTGGCACGGGTTTGGCATGGGCAGTTGGGCGGCGATAAGGCGTCGGCGCAACGGCTTGTCGGCCAAGCGGCGCAAGGGGAATTGTTAATTTTCCGGCGTCCAACCCCATTTTCGTTTTTCGGCTATGCTTGCTCGAAATTTGCATCCGGCCCTGACCATGACCCGGCGAATCTTTCCTCGCCAACATGTCGTGCCGGCCGATTGTGCATCAACGATTATTCAAAGGAAGTCTCTTGAGCGACCTGCTGAAACGCCGCCTGGACCTGCTCGCCGCCAACGCCAATCTGCCTCTCATGGGCCGGGGTTTGCGCGGCATCGAGCGCGAAACCCTGCGTGCCGACGCCCAAGGCAAGCTGGCCATGACGCCGCACCCGAAGGGTCTGGGTTCGACGCTGACCCATCCGCAAATCACGACCGACTATTCCGAGTCGCTGCTCGAATTCATCACACCGACCGAGCACGACATTGCCGACGTGCTGCGCGACCTTGATCTGATCCATCGTTTTACCCACACGCAGTTGAACGGCGAACTGCTGTGGAGCCATTCCATGCCGTGCCAGTTGCCGGCCGACGACGAGATTCCTATCGCCTGGTATGGCACCTCGCACATCGGCATGTTGAAGCACGTGTACCGGCGCGGCCTGGCCTTGCGCTACGGCCGCACCATGCAGTGCATTGCGGGCATCCATTACAACTATTCGCTGGCGGAAGACTTGTGGCGCCTGCTGAAGGACCAGGAGCAGGCCGGCGGCAGCGAGCGCGACTTCCAGTCGGAGAGCTATATCGCGCTGATCCGCAATTTCCACCGCTATAGCTGGCTCTTGATGTATCTGTTCGGCGCCTCGCCTGCTTTGTCCACACAATTCCTGCGCGGACGCCAGCATGGGCTCGATACGCTGTCGGACGACACGCTTTACCTGCCGCACGCAACCAGCCTGCGCATGAGCGACCTGGGCTACCAGAACAATGCCCAGGCCGGGCTGGTGCCGCCCTATAACACGCTACGCGAATACATGACGAGCTTGACGCGCGCCGTGCAGCAGCCCTACCCGCCTTACGAAGCGCTCGGCACCAAGCGCAACGGCGAATGGTGGCAGATCAACACCAACGTGCTGCAAATCGAAAACGAGTTTTACGCCACGATACGGCCCAAGCGCGTGATCAACAGCGGCGAGCGCGCAGTGGAAGCCTTGTGCGCGCGCGGCGTGCAATACATCGAAGTGCGCTGCATGGACGTCGATCCGTTCGAGCCGCTGGGCATCAGCCTGGAAACGGGGCGCTTCCTCGACGCTTTCCTGTTGTTCTGCGCGCTCACCGACAGCCCCGCGACCAACGAAGCGGAAAGCAGCCGCAACCGGGAGAATTTCTCGCGCACGGTCAAGCGCGGGCGCGAACCCGGTTTGACGTTGAGCCGCGACGATGGCGAGGTAAGCCTGCAGGAATGGGGGCTGGAATTGCTGGAGAAGATTGCCGCCGCCGCCACCTTGCTCGATGCGGCCCACGGCGACAGCAGCCACACGGCGGCGCTGAAGACGCAAGAACACAAGTTGCGCGATGCAACGGCCACGCCTTCGGCGCGCGTGCTCGATGCCATCCGCGCCAACGGCAATTCCTTCGGCCGCTTCGGCCTGCAACAGAGCGCAGCGCATGCCGCGGCGTTCCGTTCGCATCCGCCTTCGACCGAGGAGGCCCTGCTGTTTTCCCGCATGGCGCATTCGTCGATCGCGGAACAGGAAAAGATGGAGCGCGAGCAGTGCGGCGACTTCGATCAATTCATCACCGCCTACCGCTCGCGCACGCCCAAGCAGTTGTGCGATCAGTGAAGCCGGCGCGAATCGCAAACGCGATAAGAACGTCAGCGCGTGGGGTGGAATAGCCGAAACGTGCGACGCCCAAGGCATCCCGTCATGGGCATCAAACGACGTTCTTTAAGCGCTTGGTGTGCGCAACGCCGCCCGGTTCGACCCACCCTACGATACTTTATGCTTTTGGCTTGTCGCGCAGCCTGATCAAGCCTTCCTGCGCCACCGTCGCCACCAGCAAGCCCTGGCGGTTGTAGACATACGCAAAATTCAAGCCGCGCCCGCCCGAGGCGTTCGGGCTTTCCATCGCGAACAGCAGCCATTCGTCCATGCGGAACGGGCGGTGGAACCAGATGGTGTGGTCCAAGCTGGCGATCTGCAGGCGCGGTTCGCCCATCTTGACGCCGTGCGGCTGCAGCGAGGTCCAGAGCAGGCCGTAGTCCGATACGTAGGCGAACAGGGTTTCGTGGATCAGCGGCGCGTCGGGCAGGGCGATGGGCGACTTGGTCCAGACCTGCTTGTAGGGCAGGCGCGAGCGGGTGGAGAACACGTCGTCGTTGCCGTCCGAGCGGAAATCCACCGGCACGGGGCGAAACGGGCGGTGGCGCTCCAGTGCCTTGTCGCGCCAGGCGCGCAGGGTGGAGTCGAGCGTTTCGGGGTCGGCATGGACAGGCATGGGCTTCTGGTGCGACAAGCCCTCTTCCGCTTGCTGGAACGAGGCCGAGAGCACGAAGATGCGCCGGTCTTCCTGCGTCGCCACTACGCGGCGCGTGCTGAAGCTGCCGCCGTCGCGCACGCGCTCCACATCAAACGTGATGGGCAACTTCAAGTCGCCGGGCAGGATGAATAGCGAATGCAGCGAGTGCGGGCGGCGGTTTTCTACCGTCTGGCATGCGGCATGGAGCGCCTGGCCGGCCACCTGGCCGCCGAACACATTGGGGCTGCCCATGAAATGACTTTGGCCGACGAAGCGGTCCGGGCCTGTTTGCTCGATCTTGAGCAGGTCGAGGATTTCCTGGGTGTTGTAGAGGGTGTCGTCTATCATGATGGGCGAATTTTCTTGGAATATCCCATTTTAGCCCAAGGCCGTAGCTTGAATTGCCACGTAATTATTAGATAAGTCAGCGCTTTTCAAGCAAAATTCGCCGTATTTCGTTGCAAAAACATCACTTTCCCAAGGAAATCATGTCCCCGGCTGGTATCATTTCACCCATGATAGATCCCGTCGACGACGTCACCGGTGACTTGCCGGTCGCGACCGAAAGCCCGATCCGGCTGCAATTCTCCTCCCCGGAGAAATTGCATACCGTTCTGCTCATGAAAGATTTGTTCGATCAGTGGGTGATCCTGCAAACCTGGAGCGGCCGGCAGCAAGCGCGTGGCGGCAGCCGACCCCTTCCCTGCGACAATCTCGAAGCCGGCCTGGACGCGCTGTCGGCGATTGCGCGCACGCACCGCGAACGCGGACTCGTTCAGTTGGAAGCCGTCTAAGAATGTAGGGTGGGTGAGCGCAGCGCTACCCACCAAGCGCTTAAAGAAATTATTTGAGGCACATAGTGGGTAAGGCTGCGCTCACCCACCCTACCGCCCTAACTTCCCATCAGCCAGGTTGGAAAGGCCGTGGCGATCTGCGGCACGACGCACAACAAAATCACCGCACCGAGCATCAGCGCCACGAAGGGCAGCACGCCCATGATCACGTCGCGCAATGGAATATCGGGCGCGATGTTCTTGATCACGAAGATGTTCAAGCCGACCGGCGGATGGATCAGGCCCATTTCCATGACGATGGTCATGACCACGCCAAACCAGATCAAATCGAACCCCGCTTCGCGCAGCGGCGGCAGGATGATGGGCGCCGTCATCAGGATGATCGAGACCGGCGGCAGGAAGAAGCCCAGCACCACGACCAATAGCAGCACAAGGGCCAGCAGGATCCACTTCGAGAAATGCATCGCCACCACCCACTGCGCAGCAGACTGGCTGATGTGCAGGTAACTCATGACGTAGGAATACAAGAGCGACATGCCGATGATCAGGAGCAGCATGGTCGATTCGCGTATGCTGGCCGAAAGGATGGGGGCCAGGTCTTTCGGGCGCCACAGCCGGTAGACCAGCGCCACCAGCAATAGCGCCAGCACGGCGCCGAGGCCTGCCGTCTCGGAAGGCGTGGCATAGCCGCCATAGAGCGCGACCATGACGCCGATCAGGAGGATGACGAACGGCAGCACGCGCGGCAGCATCTCGACCTTTTGCCGCAGCGTGTAGTGCGATTCGTCGAGATAGGCCGATTTCTCGCCGCCGCCATGGTAGACCGCCAGCGCGGCATGGTATTCCTTGCGCGCGCGATAGACCGCGTAGGCCGTGAACAGGCCGATCAAGAGCAGGCCGGGGCCGACGCCGGCCAGGAACAGGCGGCCCAGCGACTGTTCCGCCGCGACCGCGTACAGGATCATGGTGATCGAAGGCGGCAGCAAAATGCCCAGCGTGCCGCCGGCGGCGATGATGCCGGCGGCGAAACCGGGCGAATAGCCGCGCCGGCGCATCTCGGGAATCCCGGCCGAACCGATGGCGGAACAGGTGGCGGGAGACGAGCCGGCCATGGCGGCGAACAGGGCGCAGGCAACGACGTTGGCCACGCCCAGGCCGCCCGGAACACGATGCAGCCAGGCATGGATCGCGGCATACAGGTCGCGCCCGGCCGGCGAGCGCCCGATGGCCGAACCCTTGGCGATGAAGAGTGGAATCGATAACAGCGTGATCGAGGCCATTTCCTCGTACACGTTTTGCGTGACGGTATCGAGCGAGGATGCCGGCATGAAGAAGACCATGAACACCAGCGCCACGGTGCCCAGCGCAAAGGCGATCGGCAAGCCGGAAAACATGGCGAGCAAGGTGGCGAAGCCGTACAGCGCGCCCAGGGCCAGGTCGCTCATGCGGCTGCCCCCGTGCGCCGCCGGGCGAGTCGTTGCGCCACTTGCAGCAGCAACTGCAAACTCAACAGGGTCATGCCGAACGCCATCATGCTATAGGGTATCCAGAGCGGCGGGGCGAAGGTGGAATTGGTGGTTTCGCCTTCCTGCCAGGCTTCCCAGAACAGCGTCCACGATTTCCAGGTAAAGAAGGTGCAGAACAGGAAGGAAATCACATCGATCAGGAACAGCCGCACGCGGTTGGCGGCGGGCGGCAAAATGTTGGCCAGCACGTCGATGCCGATATGGCCGCGCGATTGCTGCACGTGGGCGGCGCAACCGAAGCTCACGCCGATCAGCATGAAGACCGACGCATCGTCCTGCCAGTCGGTCGGCATCTTGAAGAAATAGCGCGTCACGACGGCATAGGTCAGGATGCACGAGGTGGCGACGATGGCCAGCATGGACATGGCCATCAAGAGACGATTGAGGCGGTCGAACGCGCGCGCGATGAAACCCAGCACGCCGGTGCCGGGCAAATCGGGACTTGGGGGAGAAACGGACGTGGCCGGCTGTCCGCTCATAGGAGCTTTTGCGCCAGTTGCATCAGCTTGGCGCAATTGGCGTTCTTTTCGCCGTAATCCTTCCACGCGGTGCTGCGGGCGATGGCTTGCCATTTCTTGACAGTGGCGTCTGACAAGTCGGCCACACGGGCGCCGGCCTTCTGGTAGATCGCGGCCACGAGCGAATCGTCGAGCTGCGCCGCCCGGCGCGCGAAGGTTTCCATCTCGGCGCCGACGTCCATGATGATGCCTTGCTGTTCCCTGGAGAGGCGGTCGAATATGGCCTTGGACATCATCAAGGGTTCCAGCATGAACCAGTAGGCCTTGCCGCGCCCGGTGGTGAGGTTTTTCGATACCTCTTCAAGACGGAACGAGACCAGCGACGTCGAGGAGGTCAAAGCCGCGTCGAGCGCGCCGGTTTGCATGGCGGCATAGATTTCATTCGAGGGCAGCGACACCACGGCGGCGCCGGCGGCTTTCAAAACCAGGTCCATCTCGCGCGAGCCGCCGCGTATCTTCAAGCCGTTGGCGTCTTCCGGCTCGACGATGGGCTTGGTGCGCGAGGCCACGCCACCGGCTTGCCAGATCCAGGAAATCATGACCACGCCTTTTTCCAGCAACAGGCGGTTCAATTCCTTGCCGACCTCGGCGGTTTTCCAGGCTGCGCCCTGGTCGTAGGAGGTGACGATGCCGGGCATGAGGCCGATGTTCACTTCAGGCATTTCACCGCCGGCATAGGACAGCGGCACCAGCGAGAGATCGAGCGCACCCTTGCGCAAGGCGGAAAACTGGGCATTGGTTTTCATCAGCGAAGAGCCGGGGTAGACCTCGAACTTGAGCGCGCCCTTGCTGCGCTTTTCCACTTCGGCGGCGAAGGTACGGCACAGGCGGTCGCGGAAATCGCCTTCAGTGAGCGAGCCGCCGGGGAACTGGTGTGAAATCTTCAGGCTTGCACTTTGTGCTCGGGCGAAAGGGGAAAACAGCAGGGGGGATAGTGCGGCGGCGGCGAGGACAGCCCGACGCGAGGTTCGGAAATTAGCGGCTGACATGAGGTCTCCAGATCTGCCGTGCTGCCGCAAGGGGTGCGGCGCACGCGACACGATTAGGGCGAAGAATATCGCGAATCATGCATTGAGGCAAAGACAGACAGCGAGACACGTCACGTTTCGCAAAATTTTGCTGCCAACGCACATTTTCAGACCGTGCTACGCTTGCGCCTTGATGACTTTCGCGCCTGCCATGTTTTGCATGCGCCGGCGGAATGGGAACATGAACCGGAATTTACCTTCACTCGATTTGATCCGTGGCTTCGAGGCTTCTGCACGCGGCCTCAGTTTCACCAAGGCTGCCGAGGAACTGGAAATCACCCAATCGGCGGTCAGCCGCCAGGTCAAGCTGCTGGAAGAGCAGTTGGGCATGGATTTGTTTCACCGGCGCCACCGCACCCTGCTTTTGACCGAGGCCGGGCAGGAATTTTATCGCGCCGCAACATCGGCCTTGAAGCTCTTGGAAGACTCGGCGGCAAAGATTCGCGAACGCGGTGCCGGCCGCGTGCTGACCGTGTCGGCCACCATCGGTTTCACCTCGCTGTGGCTGATTCCGCGCCTGGCGGAATTCCGCACCCTGCATCCCGATGTCGATATCCGCATCGACGCCAACAACAAGATGCTCGACCTGAAGCAGGAAAATATCGAAGTCGCCATCCGCTACTGCCCGGCCGACATGGCGCCCGAAGGCGCGATCAAGCTGTTCGGCGAGGAAGTGCTCCCGGTGTGCAGCCCGAAACTGATCACCAGGAGCCGGCCGCTCACCCTCGCCGAGGATTTGCAGCATCACGTGTTGCTGCATCTCGAATGGTCTGACGGCAGCCATGCACCCTGGCTCTCCTGGACCGTGTGGTTCGAAGTGATGCAGGCGATGGGCGTCAAGCCGCGCGGCTCGCTGCGCTTCAACCAATACGACCAGGTGATCCAGGCCGCCATCGATGGGCAAGGCGTGGCGCTGGGTTCCTCCGCGCTGGTGCGCCATCTGCTGCGCGACGGCCGCCTGATCGCGCCGCTGCCCAAGGCGAGCAAGTCTTCGCGTGCCTATTTCGTCGTGACCTCACCCTACTTCGCCGAGCGGCCCGACGTGGCGGCCTTCGTCGATTGGCTGACGCAGCAGGCCAAGGGCGATACGGGATTGTTGACGCATATCTCCTGAAGCCCGCCTCGCGGCGCAGCTTCAGACAGAAATTCCAACCCCTGACGTCAATATTTTCTCGTTTGCGGTTCAGCCCTCGCGGTGGCACAGTAGTTCATGCGGGAGGTGAAGTCATGAACGAATCAGCGAAGCGCTTGCTCTGCACTTATATCCAGGCCAAGGACGGGAATCGTCCCCATTTGTTGCGCCAGGTCTTTGCCAAGGATGCCGTGCTCGACATGGATGTAAGAACCGAAGGCATGCGCTTTCCCGCGCAAGTCAGTCCGGGCGAGGCGATCGCCGACGTCCTGGTGCGGCAATTTTGCGCCACCTATGAAAACATCTATACGTTCTACCTCGCAGAGCCGCCGACCGACGCAAAGCGATTTCGCTGCAGCTGGTTCGTCGGCATGACCGAGAAAGCCAGCGGCAAGGGGCGGGTCGGCAGCGGACGCTACGATTGGCGGTTTTCCGATACCCTGCCGCTCTGCGTAACACAACTAGGCATTCGGATCGACGTGATGGAAACGCTGTCGCCGTTTGAAACCAATCACCTGCTGGGCTGGTTATCGAACTTGCCGTATCCGTGGTGCGCACCGCGCGCACTGATCGCGTCCGCGCCGCGCATCTGCGGCCTGCAAAAAGCCATCGTCGATTTTCTCCCGGAGTGCGAAGTGCCTTGCTGATTGCGCGCGGCGCCGCTGCTAGGCCCTCAAAGTTTGGTTGAACAAGCTCAAGGTGCGCTGCCAGGCCAGCTTGGCGGCGGCTTCGTCATAGCGCGGCGTGGTGTCGTTGTTGAAGCCATGCTCGACGCCGGGGTAGATGAATGCTTGATAGTCGATCTTGGCGGCCTTCAAGGCGGCTTCATATTGCGGCCAGGAGGCAAGCAGGCGCTCGTCCTTGCCGGCGTGCTGGATCAGGAGCTTGGCCTTGATTTTGGGCACGTCTTCCAGCGCCGGCGGCGAGCCGTAAAACGGCGCGGCTGCGGCCAAGTCGGGCAAACGCGTAGCCAGCAGGTTGGCGATGCCGCCGCCATAACAGAATCCCACTACACCAAGCTTGCCATTGCCCTGCGGCAGAGCCTTCACCACACCGGCAGCAGCGACGAAGTCTTCGTGCGTCTTGTTCTGGTCGAGCTTGGCGAACAGTTCGCGCGCCTTGTCTTCGTCACCGGGATAGCCGCCCAGCGGGTACAAGGCATCGGGCGCGAAGGCGATGAAGTTTTCCAATGCCAGGCGCCGCGTCACGTCTTCGATGTGCGGATTCAGACCGCGGTTTTCGTGCACCACGAGGACCGTCGGCAGCTTGCCGCTCGCATTACCCGGATAAACGAGATAGCCGCGCAGCTTACCGTAACCGTTGGGCGAAGGATATTCGACGTAGCTGGCCTTGATGCGCGCATCGGCAGGGGCGATCTGCTGGGCCGATGCGAAGTCCGGGCTCAGGGCGGCGAGCATGGCTTCGGCCGTCATGGCGCCGACAGCGAAGCGCGCGGCGGATTGCAGGAAACCGCGCCGGTTCAACTGGCCGTGCACGTATTGATCGAACAGTTTCATGACTTCCGGCGGGAAGTCGCTGCTGGTCTTGCGCGTCATGACACCTCCTCCTATCGCTTGGCGAACTGCTGCACCTTTTCCAGGGCAACGGCAACGTTGGCTTCCGGCGCCATGCCGCCGATCACCGACGCAATCCTGCCGTCCGGCGTGACGATGAAGGTGGTGCGCTCGGTGAAGTCGTGGTCGATCTCCACGCCGCGCGTATCCTTCTTGCCAGCACCGCCCTCACGAATGCTCAAGGCATAGGACCTGGCGATCTTGCCGCCGGGGTCGGAAGCGACCGGGATCTTGCCGCCGCAGTATTGCGGATCGGCGGAAAAATCGTTCAGACGCGCAATGCTGTCGAGCGAGACGCCGATGATGGTGGCGCCGGCTGCGCTGAATTTATCCTGGTTCACGGCAAAGGTATGCGCCTGCAGATTGCAGCCGCCCGTGAAGGCCGAGGGATAAAAGTAGACCACCACCGTGCCTTTTTTCAAGGCATCGGCCAATGTGTAGTGGAACGCCTTGCCGGCCAGGGAAGCCTGGGCCTCGAAGGCGGGGGCGGCGTCGCCCTCGTTCAATGCGGCGTGGGCGGTGGCAGACAGGGCAAGCGCTGCCAGAACGGACAGCATCATTCGTTTGATCATGGAAATCCCCTCCGGAGTTGAAGCCAGATTGACGGCTTCGGGAAGTATCGCACTCTTTTTGATGGAAGGTGTGGCAGCCCGCTTGACGGGAATCGCAGCGGCGTTGCGTTCGATTATTTGGATGGCAGTGCGAATGTGCCGAATGATGTCAGCCGGCCACAAAGTTGTAAGGCGCGTAATCCTTTGTAACCCCTGTCTGCCGCGCACGATCCCAATCGTTTTAGTGTCATACCAACCTCACACGAAGGGAACCATCATGAAACTCACCAAACTGAGCATGGCCGCAATCGCGCTCGCCGTTGCTGCAAGCAGCCTGACCGGTTGCGTCGTCACGCCGGCGCGCGCCTACGTTGCCGCCCCTGCCCCGGTTGTCGTGGTGCATGGCTACTATCGTTACTGATCTCCGGGTTCAAGGCGGCAAACTTGCTCAGCCATAAGCTTGCAGACCCGTAAGCTTGTAATCGTTTGTAACGGCGGTCAGCACATTTGCATCCCACGCGTTCTAAGCCTATAGCAACAAACAATTTAGGAGGGAATCATGAAAGCGAAATTGATTTTGACACTCGCCGCTGTGGCGGTCCTGGCAAGCAGTTTGGGCGGTTGCGTGGTGGTGCCGGCGCATGGCTACTACTATGGTCCCGGCTACTATCATGGCGGCTACTACGATCACGACCACGATCGCCGCTGGTAAGACTCTCGCAGCATGAAAGCGGGCTCGCGCTGCGAGCCCTTTTCATTTGCCGCCTTGCCCCTCAGGACGTCAAATCAGGGCAGCCTGTCGAAATCGACGAGGTTACCCAGCGTCTTGTCTTCCGGAATCTCGAGCTGGGGGCGCAACTGGCTCGGCATGCTGGTGTTTTTCTTGATCGCCAGGATCAGCGCCTGCTGCAATGCCGCCGTGTTTTCGATACCCATCGTGCGGCCGATACCGAACGCGGTCTTGCTGTAAGCGTAGACGTCGACTTCGCGATAAGGAGGCTTGGCGCCGATGGAGAATTGCAGGAAGTCGGACAGCAGCTTCACGCCCTTGTGTTTGATCGACTTGCCGATCAGCGTGTCGGCAATCGACAGCGCCGCGATGTAGGCGGTGCAAAAGGCATCGCCCTCGCAACGGAACTCGCCCAAATGGCGCAACGCGGCGATGCCGGCGCAGGTGTCGATCACGTCGATGGCGTTGTCGAACGCTTCGTGCTCCAGCTCCCTTGCATCAATGCGTTTTTTGTTGGTCTCGGCGGCCACCGCGGTGGCACGCGTGAAGTTCGACCACAACTCTTCATCCGCCGCTTTCAGATCGTCGGTGTCCCAGTCGTCGGCCAGGCCGAAGGCGCGCATCACGCCGGCGGCCTTGGTGCGCAACTCGCGGCAGGCATCGTCGGCCTTGGCATATTGGTCGCGCAGGAAATTGGCGGCGTCGCTCTGGGAAAAATAGGGCGAGACGGCCGAGGTGACGGACTTGCCGAGCACGGCATCGTTGATGACTTCGTTGGCGACGATGGCGGCATTTTTTTCGGCCGTCGCCAGCAGGCTGCGCCAGGGCGCGTTCAATGTATCGTCGGTCGGCATGTCGCTATCGTTTCACTTTGAGCGCGGACCACCAAAAACAAAAAGACCGATGAACGGTCTTTTGAAGGCGCCGCCGGTGAAGCGCGGCGCAGGCGAATAATTGGCGGAAAGGGTCGGATTCGAACCGACGGTACGCCAAAGACGTACACTGGATTTCGAGTCCAGCGCATTCGACCACTCTGCCACCTTTCCTGCTACGGTCGTTTCCTTTGCAAGCACTGCTGCAAAGCGAGAAATTATATCAGAAGCTTTTCGGTTATGGAAGCCTGTTTGCATACCTATATGACCAATCATGATGTCCGGTAAATACTTATCGGCCGTTTGAGACAAAGAAACAGATTTTGTTCAAAAAGTTTCCGCGCATCATCATTCTGTCATATTTCATCGATACCATTCCTGGCTTGAGGATGTTTCTCCAAGAAGGCCTTTGTGCGCTCTTTATCCAGTATCAGCATGCCCCAGGCGAGGCAGTCGCTCCCTGACGCCTTGCTGAATTTGCCGACGCCACCTGCGCAGCCAGACGACAGGAATGCCATGTTGCATAACAAGCTACATGAGAGACTACAGGAGATTATGGAAAGGCGCCAGCTAGGCGCCTTGTTCCAGCCTATCGTCAGCATGCAAAGCGGCGAGATCATCGGCTTTGAAGGCCTGATCCGCGGCCCTTCCGATAGCCCGCTGCACTCCCCGCTCAATCTGTTCAAGGTGGCAACTTCCGCCGGCAAACTGGCCGAAGTCGAACACCTGTGCCGCCGCGTCGTGCTCGAGCGCTTTACCGAACTCAAGCTGCCGGGCAAGCTGTTCCTGAACGTCAGCCCGGAATGCCTGCTGCACCCGTCCGCCAAGCGCGGCGAGACGCTCGGTTTCATCCATGAGATCGGCATCAATCCCGAACGCGTGATCATCGAACTGACCGAGAGCCAGCCGACTTACGACTATGAGCTGCTGCTTGAAGCGGTCTCGCATTACCGCGAGATGGGTTTTAGCATCGCCATCGACGATCTCGGCGAAGGCTTTTCCAGCCTGCGCCTGTGGTCCGAACTGCGCCCGGAATACGTCAAGATCGATATGCATTTCATCCAGGGCATCAACCAGGACCCGGTGAAGCTGCAATTCGTGCGCTCGATCCAGGAAATCGCCAAGAAGTCCGGCACCATCGTGATTGCCGAAGGCATCGAGACCAAGTCCGAGCTGCTCTTGATCCGCGATCTCGGCGTGGCGCTGGGCCAGGGCTACCATCTCGGCCGTCCGCACGCCGCGCCGGCCACCTCGCTCACGCCCGCGGTTGCCGCGCAATTGCAGCGCAACAGCGTGGCGCTCTATCCGCAGGAAGCCGGCACGCCGCACCAGGGCCAGAGCGCGGGGCGGCTGCTGCGCCAGGTGCCGGTGGTCACCCCCGCGATGAACAACAACCGTGTCTTTGATTTATTCGTCGCCTCGCCCGACTTGCAGATCGTGCCGGTGGTCGACAACGAGACGCCCATCGGCGTGATCACGCGTGCGGCGCTATTGGACCGCTTCGCCCGCCCTTACCTGCGCGAACTGTACGGCAAGAAATCCTGCACCCTGTTCATGGACGACCAGCCCATGATCACCGACAAAAACACCAGCTTGCAGGACTTGAGCAAGACCATCGTCGACGCCGACCGCCATCACCTGTTCAACGGCTTCATCATCACCGATGCCGGGCGCTACCTCGGCATGGGCACGGGCCACGACTTGATGCGTGAAATCACCGAGATGCAGATCAACGCGGCGCGCTATGCCAATCCGCTGACGCTGTTGCCCGGCAACGTGCCCTTGAACGAGCACATCGAGCGCTTGCTGCAAGGCGAGGTCGGCTTCGTCGCCTGCTATGCCGATATCGATCATTTCAAGCCCTACAACGACGTCTACGGCTACCGCAAGGGCGACGACGTGCTGCAATTGACCGGGCGCCTGTTGGTGGCGCATGCCGATCCGGACCAGGATTTCGTCGGCCACATCGGCGGCGACGATTTCATCATCCTGTTCCAGAGCGAAGATTGGGAAGTGCGCTGCCAGACCATCCTCAACGCCTTCGCCGAATGCGCGGCACAGCATATCAACGAAGCGGACATCGCGGCGGGGGGCTATGTCAGCGAAGACCGGCGCGGCAACCAGGTGTTCCACCCATTGTTGAGCCTGTCATTGGGCGTGGTGCGGGTGGAGGCGGGGCAGTACCACTCGCATCACCAGATCGCCGCCGCGGCGGCCGATGCAAAGAAGCAGGCCAAGAAACTGAGCGGCAACAGCCTCTTCGTCGAACGGCGCAGCGCGCCGCCGACACGAGACGAGGCGCAGCTTAAGCTGACGGAGTCAGTTTGGTAAGACCGCCCATGTAGGGGTGCAAGGCCGCAGGGATTTCGACGCTGCCATCAGCCTGCTGATAGTTTTCCAGGATCGCCACCAGGGTGCGGCCAACCGCCAGGCCGGAGCCGTTCAAGGTATGCAGCAGCTCGGGCTTGCCGGCGGCATTGCGGAAGCGCGCCTGCATGCGGCGGGCTTGGAAGGCTTCGATATTCGACAGCGAGGAAATCTCGCGGTAAGTGTTTTGCGCCGGCAGCCACACTTCGAGGTCATAGGTCTTGGCGGCGGCAAAGCCCATGTCGCCGGTGCACAACGCCATCACGCGATAAGGCAGGCCAAGCTGTTGCAGGATCGCTTCGGCGTGGCCGACCATCTCTTCCAGCGCTTCGTAGGACTTTTCCGGATGCACGATCTGCACCATCTCGACCTTGTCGAACTGGTGCTGGCGTATCATGCCGCGCGTGTCGCGCCCGGCGCTGCCGGCTTCCGAGCGGAAGCAAGGCGTATGCGCGGTGAGCTTCAAGGGCAGGCTCTCGGCCGCCACGATCTCGTCGCGCACGAAGTTGGTCAGCGAGACTTCCGAGGTCGGGATCAGATACAACGCCTCGCCCGTGCCCTCCTGGCCGCCCTTCTTCACCGCAAACAGGTCGGCCTCGAACTTGGGCAACTGGCTCGTGCCGCGCAGCGAATCGGCGTTCACAATATAGGGCGTGTAGCACTCGGTGTAGCCATGCTGCGTGGTGTGCGTATCGAGCATGAATTGCGCCAGCGCGCGGTGCAAGCGCGCAATGCCGCCCTTCATCACCGAGAAGCGCGAACCCGAGAGCTTGGCGGCGGTCTCGAAATCGAGGCCGAGCGGCGCACCGACGTCAGTATGGTCCTTGACGGGAAAGTCGAACTGGCGCGGCACGCCGATCTTGCGCACTTCCACGTTGCCGGTTTCGTCAACGCCCATCGGGGCCGAATCGTGCGGCAGGTTCGGCACGGCCATCATGAAGTCCGACAATTGCGCCTGCACTTCACCCAGGCGCGTAGCCGAAGCGGTCAATTCATCGGCGATGCCGTTGACTTCCGCCATCTGCGCCGATGCATCTTCGCCCTTGCCTTTCAACATGCCGATCTGTTTGGACAGGGAATTGCGCTTGCCTTGCAGCTCCTCGGTGCGGGTCTGGATTTGCTTGCGCTCGGCTTCGAGCGCGTTGAAGGCGGCGACGTCGAGCGCATAGCCGCGCTTGGCCAGGCGGGCGGCGACGCTGTCGATGTCTTTGCGGAGGAGTTGGATGTCGTTCATGGCAACACTAGTGAGGCGCAAAAGCCGTCATTGTAACAAGGAAAGCCACGGATTCCGTGGTTGGAACATCTTCGGCGACGAAGCATCAGGCCGTGCCGACCGCAGCCAATTGCTCCACCAACTGCTCGACGAGCCGGCGCTGCTCGGGGGAAAGCCGCATAATGCGCGCTGCAAGCTTCTTCGCATCGTGGGAGGTGCCGCGAGGAGCCTTGCGGGCATCGAAGCGCGCCGCTTCTTCGCGCGCCTCCACCACCCGCGTAGGCGAGCGGCGATAAGGCGCATCTTCGGGCGGCAAAGTGGAAAAGTAGTCGAGCCGCTTGCCGGTCAGGCGGGCCAGCTTTTCCAGGTTTTGCTTATCGATACGACCCGTGGCCTTCCAGTTGGAGACTGCCTGCGGCCTGACGCCGCATAGCTCGGCAATACGCTTGCCCAACAGGCCGCTGTCTTCCATAGCGCGTGCAATCAGCAAGGCCAATGCTTGGTTGCCTTCCTGCTCGCCGGATCGTTTTTTCGCCATGCCGCGATTGTCGGCCATGGCATTACAATCAATCAATGCTTGTTTATTGAATTTAATAAAGCATTGATTTATTATATGCCTTTTGGTTACCCGACCCCTTCTACCCACCGCACGGCATCGTCATGAGCGCTTTCACCCTTCCCGACTTCCACGACACCAGAGACACGATCGCCGATTGCCTGGCCAGCCTGCAGTTGGAGTCCGACGGGCAACTCGAAAGCATCGTCCAAAACAGCCTGATCCCCGTGACGCTGCTTTTCAAGGCCGGGGAAATGGCTTGCGCCGCGGGATCGGCCGAGCAGGCGGTGTTCGCCTACTTTCTATCGGTGATGGATGCCCAGGCCAGGCACTTTGCCAGGCCTGAGATTGCCGCGGCGGCCTGCGCCGAAAGAGTACGTTGAATGGATAAAACCGGCATGGTGAAGCTGCTGCGCGAGGACCCCGCCTTTGCCGATGCCTATCTGGCTAGCGCTCTGGAAAACGTCGATCGCGATGGCGGCTTCGACGCCCTGCTCGCCGCCTTGCGTCACGTGGCCGAAGCCGAGGGGATGTACTACGTCTCTCAGCGCGTAGGTATTTCCAGAGAGGGCCTGCACCGCGCACTCTCGCCCGGTGGCAATCCGACCGTCCAAATCCTCTTGGCCGTGCTCCATGCTGCCGGGCTGAAGTTGGGCATACGACGCGTGAGCGCATAGCGAAGAAAAACGGCCAACATCACTGTCGGCCGTTTGTTCGCAAAGCAAAGCGCAGCGACCGATTACATCTCCAAAGCCGGCGCTCCTTCGGTTTCCACGCCAACCGGCGCCTTCCTGTGCTCGCTGGCCAGCAGCATGTAGAACGCCGGCACCACGAACAAGGTGAACAGCGTGCCGATCGAGAGGCCGCTGAAGATCACGATACCCATCGATTGACGGCCCGCCGCACCGGCGCCCGAGGCGACGACGAGCGGCACCACACCGAACACCATCGCGGCAGTCGTCATCAGGATGGGACGCAGGCGGATGCCTGTGGCGGCCATGATGGCTTCGAGCTTGTTCTTGCCCGCCATGCGCTGGTGGTTTGCCACTTCGACGATCAGAATGCCGTGCTTGGAGATCAGCCCCATCAAGGTCACCAACCCGATCTGCGTGTAGATGTTGAACGAGGCGAACCCGAGGAAGATGAACGCCATCGCGCCGAACAGGGCCATCGGGACCGAGAACAGGATGATGATCGGATCGCGGAAGCTTTCGAACTGCGCCGCCAGCGCCAGGAACACGATGATCAGGGCGAACGCGAATGTCACGGCCGTGCCGCCGGATTCCTTGACGAACTGGCGCGATTGCCCCGAGTAATCGACCGTGTAGCCCGAAGGCGCCACTTCCTTCAGGGTGTTGCGCAAGTACTCGAGAATTTCACCGGTCGATGAGCCGGACACACCCGAGATGGTCGCCGAATTCAACTGCTGGAAGCGGTTGATCGATTCCGGCACGATGCTGTATTTGATGTCGGCAACCGTGGAAGCCGGGATCATCTGGCCGCTTGGCGTCTTGATGTTGAAGTCAAGTATCGACGCCGGGTTCAAGCGGTCGGTCTGCAGCACTTGCGGGATCACCTTGTAGGAACGGCCCGCAATGGCAAAGTAATTGACATAGCCGCCGCCCAAGCCCGCGCCGAGCGCATTGCCGACGTCCTGTTGCGTCATGCCCAGCGAAGCGATCTTGTCGCGGTCGACCACGACGGTGGCCTGCGGCGAATCAAGCTTCAGGTCGACGTCGGCAAAGTAGAACTTGTTGTCGGCCCTGGCTTTGTCGAGCACGGCTTGCGCCACTGTGTTCAGGTTCTCGAACGGTTCGGTCGTCGTAATGACGAACTGCACCGGCAAGCCCGAAGAACCAGGCAGGGGAGGCAGCGGGAACGCCGCCACGCGAGCGCCGGCGATATGGTTCCACTTCTGCTGCAAATCGACCTGCACTTCATGCTGGCTGTGCGCACGGCTGCCCCAATCCTTGAGCAACACGCCGCCCAGACCCGCATTGATGGTCGGCACGCCCGTCAGCTGGAACATTTGCTTGTATTCCGGAATGTCCTTGGCAATGCCATACATCTGCTCGGCATAGACTTCCATCTGCTCCGCACTGGCCGTCGGCGAGCCGACCACCTGGGAGAACACCAGGCCCTGATCTTCCTCAGGGGCGAGTTCCTTTTTCGAGAACATGAAAAGCGCAGCCAGCAAGAACAGGACGATGAAGCCGAACACGACCAGCACCGGATAGGTCTTGAGCAAGCTGCCCAGTATGCGCTGGTAGCGGTGCCTGACCTTCTCGAACGTCACGTCGATGGCATGGGCGAACTTGCCGCTATCCTGGTCGCGCGAGAAGAAGCGCGAGCACATCATCGGCGACAAGGTCAGCGCGACAACGGCAGAAACCGTGACGGCGGCAGCCAGCGTGAAGGCGAATTCGGTGAACAGCGCACCGGTCAAGCCGCCCTGGAAGCCGATCGGTACGTACACCGCGATCAAGACCACGGTCATTGCCAGGATCGGGCTGCCCAGTTCGCGTGCGCCGATGATTGCGGCCTCGAACGGCGACCTGCCCTCTTCCTTCATGTGCCGGTCTACGTTTTCCACCACGATAATCGCATCGTCCACCACCAGGCCGATGGCAAGCACCAGCGCAAGGAGCGTGAGTAGATTGATCGAATAGCCCAGCATCAGCATCAGGAAGAAGGTACCGATCAAGGACAGCGGCATGGCGATCACCGGCACCGCCACGGCGCGCAAGGTGCCGAGGAAGAGATAGATCACCACCGTCACGATCAATAGCGCTTCAACCAGGGTCTTGACCACTTCCACGATCGAGGTATTGATGAAGTCGGTCGAGTCGTACACGATCGCGCCGGTCAGGCCGCCGGGCAATTGCTGCTGGATATCGGGAAAGGCCTGACGCACGCGCTTGGCGACGTCGAGAATGTTCGCTTCAGGCGCCACCTTGATGCCGATGAACACCGAACGCACGCCCGAGAACGCGACGTTGAAGTCGTAATTCTCCGAACCGAGCGTGACGGTCGCCACGTCTTCCAGGCGCACAATGTTGCCGTTGTTCTGCTTGACCACCAGTTTCTTGAACTCATCGACCGAGTGCAGGTCGGTGCCGGCCGTCAGCGGCACGGTCACCATTTGGCCCTTGGTCACGCCTAACGCGGCCAGGTAGTTATTCGCAGCCAGAGCATTACTGACGTCGGCGGCGGAAATGCCGTAGGCCGTCATCTTGTCCGCATCGAGCCAGGCACGCAAGGCGAACTGGCGAGCGCCGAGCAGTTCAGCCGTCTGCACGCCTTCGATCGAGTCGAGCTTGGGCTTGACCACGCGCGAGAGGAAGTCGGTCACGTTGTTGGTGGGCAGCGTGTTGCTGTAGAAGCCCATATACATCGCGTCCGTGGTCTGGCCCACCTGCACCGTCAACACAGGCTGTTGCGCCTGCGGCGGCAACTGGTTCTTGACCGAGTTCACCTGCGTGTTGATTTCAGTCAGTGCGCGGTTGGAATCGTAGTTCAGGCGCAGCGTTGCCGTGATGGTCGATACACCCGAAGTCGAGGACGAAGACAGGTAATCGATGCCCTGGGCCTGGGCAATTGCTTGCTCAAGCGGCTGGGTAATGAAGCCGGCCACGGTTTGCGCGTCGGCACCGTAGTAGGCAGTCGATACCGTCACGACCGCGTTTTGCGTCTTCGGGTATTGGTTGATCGGCAGGCTGAACAACGAACGCATGCCCAGCACGATGATCAACATGCTCACCACCATCGAGAGGACGGGGCGCTTGATAAAGAGATCGGTAAAATTCACGTATGGCTCCTTGGCATGGATATCCTCGACGGATTGACCATATTAGTGTTCCTGCGGAGTCGGGTTCACGTCGTTCTTCGGCGTGACCTTGTTGTCGATCACGACCCAGGTGCAGTTTTTCAGCTTCAACTGGCCCGATGTGGCAACCATGTCGCCGTCCTTGATGCCGGTCATGACAGCGACCTGGTCGCCGCGCGTCGGGCCGGTGGTCACGAACACCTGGCGCGCAAACAGCTTGGGACCGGTGTCTGCGGGTGCAGCCTTGTCGTCCTTCTTGGCATCCTTCTTGTCGTCCTTCTTGTCGCAAGCCTTGTCCTTGTCGTCGCCGACATCCTGCCTGACGATGAAGATCGTCGAGCCGTAAGGGTTGTAGGTGATTGCCGTCTGCGGCAGGGTCAGGTATTTCGTCTTGTCGCCCTGATCCACCTTGACGTTGGCAAACATGCCGGGCAAGAGCTGGTGCTTGGGATTGGACAGCGTTGCTTGCAGCGCCACATTGCGCGTTGCCGTATCGATCTTCGGGTCGAGCGAGGTGACCGCGCCGGGGAAATCGGTGCCGGCGAAGGCATCGGTGGTGGCATTGATCTTTTGCTTCATGCTCACGTTGGCGGCCTGCTTTTGCGGCACGGTGAAGTTGACGTAGATCGGATCGATCTGTTCGAGCGAGACGATCTTGTCGCCCGGGTTCAGGTATTGGCCGGGGTTGACCGTGGTGATGCCGATCTGGCCCGAGAACGGCGCGCGGATCGCCTTCTTGACGATTGTGGCCTTTTGTTGTTCGACCAGGGCGCGCTTGCTCTTCAGATCGGCTTCGTCGGCATCGACCTGGGCTTGCGCGATCGCTTGCACTGACAGCTGCAGCTTGTCACGGTTAAGCACAGTGACGGCGAGATCGGCGGCAGCTTGCAGCGAATGCAGTTGCGCCACTTCGCTGTCGTCATTCAATTGCACCAGCAACTGACCCTTCTTGACTTCATCGCCCGACTTGAAATGCACGTCGCGCACCAAGCCGGCGATTTCGGTCGTCACATCCACGCCGCGCACCGGGACAATGCTGCCGACGGCCGACAACTGTGGCTGCCATTCGAGCGATTCGACCTTCATCGCGGTAATGGTCTGGGGCGCCGGCTTGGGGAAGCTGGCGAACATCTTCATCAGATTCATGAAGAACAGGCCACCCAATACCGCCACCAGCAGCAGCACGAAGCCCAGCATGATAAACATACGCTTGGTCATGAGTACATCTCCCTAAGATTCGAAATTCTGCGAAATAGAGTCAACTGATCGTGTCAACTGAGTCTGTCATTTGGCCGGGGCGGCGGCGGATGTCGCCTGCGCCACTGCCGTCTTGTCCCGGTTCCACCAGCCGCCGCCGAGAGCCTGGAACAGCGCAGCCGTATCGGAATAGCGCGCCGACTGCGCCTGCACCAGCGCGACATGCGCCTGCTGGTAGTTGCGTTCGGCATCGAGCAGCACCAGGTAGCTCACGCCGCCGAACTTGTATTGCTGCTGGCTCAAGTCCATCGACTCGTGCGCCAGCGATTCCACTTCGACCTGGGCCTTCAAGGCCGTGGCATCGGTCTCCAGCGCGCGCAAGGTATCAGCCACATTTTGGAACGCAACGAGCACCGTCGACTTGTATTGCGCGCCGGCCGCATCGAGCGCGGCCAGCGAGGCACGCCGCTGCGCGCTCAGCGCGCCGCCGTTGAACAAGGGCTGCAGCAGGCCGCCGGCGATGCTCCAGTAACCCGAGTTGCTGGAGAACAGATCGTTCGGATGCAGGGCCTGGAAGCCATAGGCGCCGGTCAGGGAAATCTGCGGATACATGTTGGCCGTGGCCACGCCGACCTGGGCATTGGCTTCATGCAGTTGCGCTTCGGCCGCGCGGATGTCGGGACGCTGGCGCACCAGGTTCGACGGCAAGGTCAAAGGCAGCTCGTCGGGCAGGTGCAGCGATTCAAGCTGGAATTCCGGCATGCCGGACTCCGACGGCAGCTTGCCCACATACACCGACAACTGATGCTGCGCCTGCGACAAGGCCTTATCGAGCGCAGGGATCGTGGCACGCGTCTGCGCGACCTGGTTCTTCTGCGTCAGCAAGGTGGTGCGCGGAATCGCGCCGACCGAGAATTGCTTTTCGATGACGGACAATTCCTTTTCCTGCGACGCCAGCACATCGTTGGTGGCCTTCAACTGCGCGCGCGCCGAGGCTTCGCGGATCGCTGTGAGCACCACGTTGGTCGAGAGCGTCAGGTAGGTCGCTTCCAACTGATAGCGCTGGTATTCCACCGCAGCCTGCGCATTTTCCAGCTGGCGCTTGACGCCGCCGAACACGTCCAACGTGTAGGAGACGTTGACCGAGGCGCTATAGGCGTTGAAGACGATGCCCGAAGGGGTGAACGATTGCACCGCGGATTGCCGTTCGCGCTCGACACCCAACTGGGCATTGACGCTGGGGTAAAGCAGGTTGCCCGACTGCGCCCGGTAATTTTCTTCCGCCTGGCGCAGCGAAGCCTGGGCGCCGGCCATGGTCGGATTGTGTTCCAGCGCGGCGCGCACCAATTGATCGAGTTCGGGCGAGCGGAACAGTGTCCACCAGTCGGCCGGCACGTCGCGGTCGGAGACGAAACGCTGCGCGTCCCCGGCCAGCCCCTTGGCCGAATCGGTTTGCGCAACTTGCGTACCAGGCACATAGGCGCTGCCCGCCGCCGCAGGCGCATCGGGAGATTTGAAATTCGGCCCCACGGCGCAACTGGCCAAAGCCAGGCTGACCGCTATTCCGAGGCTGGTTTGGCGCATCGGTGCGCCAAGCTGCATTCGCTTAAGTGTATTCAATTGCCTGACTCCTGGGAAAGCGGTTGCGATGCCAATTAAATATCAACGCGCGATATCAGTGCGCAACACCACTGCGCGGCATAACTGCGCAATATCGATGCGGAATATCGGTGCAAACCCGCATGATATCGTTGACATGGACCAATTACTGACCGAGCCGTCAATTATATCCAACAATTTGACGGCATGGCTATTTCATTTAGCCAACCATTGATGCAATTTCCAAATGATTTATGGCGAAATACGATCTTAAAACATATCGTAAGATATACACGCCACTTTTGACTGTCAACTCCGAAATGAAAATTATTTTCAGATAGCCGGGCAGCCCAGCCATCATTTCGATACTGCTTTGGCAAATCAAGAGAACCGTCGGGCGACGCTATAGCGTCAACCATCGCATCAACCCGCGTGCCAACCCGACAGCATACGTGCCACTGTTGTCAGTTTCTGTCAGCAGTCGCATCCTCATGTTGAAGGCATGCAGTGTGCCCCAGGCCTGGCCAACTCGCAAAGATTTGTCGGTTATCGACGAATCCGCCCGGTGCATGACCATTCACCTCAAAGCGACGGACAATTAGCAACTGTCAACAATTACAGTTGTTGCAACATCCTAAGGCTGTTCTACTGCTTTTGCCACCGGCCATTCCGGCTGCGTGCAGATCAAGGGGGACAGCAATGAACAACAAAGCATACAGAATTCTCGCCATTGCCGCTTTGGCCACGGCAAGCGCGGGCACGCAGGCGCAATCGCTGCCGTTGGACGTCAAGCCGACTTGCGTCGTGCCGCCGGCGGAGTTCAAGAAATGGTTCGGCGGCACCGTGACCGCCAACGGCGCCGTCACCTTCGCCGACAGCGTCGCGTTCAAGCACTTGAACGACTGCGACTTCAACCGCTGGTCCGAGCAGATGTTTTCCTGGCTCGTTTCGCCCGCCAACGGCGGCAGCCGCGTGTTCGATTCGTCGCTGTTCTTCACCGTTTCCGAAGAAGACAGCCAGCACCAGCGCCACCTCATCCCCCACGTGCCGGGCAAGCCGCGCCTGATGGCCGCCTTCCATGCGCAGTTGGGCAGCAATATCTCGGTCGGGCAGGCCGGCGGCAGCGGCGTGCTGATGTCGCAAAGCCATTCCATCGTCTATTACTCGATCGACGTCAACGACGTCTATGCCTATTTCCTGACCAAGGTGAAGCAGCAGGATGGTTCGAAGACCGCCAGGTATCCGGACTTCCCCACCTCGCTCAAGGATCTCGAATTCGACAAGAAACCGCCGCCCGAGTTTCCCGACTTGCATGCCCTGGCGATGGAAATCAAGACTTCCTGGGTCGAAGCCAACACGCTCGCCAGCCAGGGACTCGATAAAAAGGATTACGTCAGGCTCGAAGCCGTCATCCCCAACTACGTCAGCGGACAATGCACGGTGAGCTACCAAACCACGCCGGTCGCCTGCCTCGTGGTCGACAGCGCGAAGCCGACGCGCACGGCCGAAATGGCCCTGGTAGGCATGCACGTCGTCGGCAGCACCAACGGCCACCCCGAAATGGTCTGGGCCACGTTCGAGCACGACAGCAACGCCCCCAACGCGCCCTACCCCTACGAAACCGCCTCCGGCAAGACTGCATGGCAGCAAGCCTCGACCACCGGCAACTGGCTGTTCTCCGCCAACGGCTCGACCGGCCCGTTCAATACCGAAGACATGACCTTCGCCAGCAGCAACGGCCAGGGCCAGATCGTGCCGACACAATTCAACAGCGTCACGCCTTCCGACACCATGCGCATGAACGCCTGGGGCACCAACTGGCTCAATCCGGCCGTGGTGCCGAACAACACCGGCGTGATCTCGGTCAACCACAGCGTGCTGAGCCAGTTCCTGGCCGGCGACATCCGCCGTCACTACCACTACATCGGCTCCACCTGGACCACCGACGGCACCAGCCCCGCCGTCGCTACCAATCAGGTCGGCACCAACCTGCTCAACAACGCGACGATGGAAACCTACCAGCAATTTCCGCAGCCGAACCTCAACTGCTTCAGTTGCCACCAGGGGAATTTGCCCACCAACGGGCTGGACCCGGATGGCTTGAGTCATATTTTCAAGGCCTTGAATCCCCTGCCTTGAGTCAAATTGCTTGAGTCGACAAGTCTGTCGCCCGCAATGTTGGCCGACAGATGATGCACTGTCTCCTGCAGGATCGGATGCCCTTGGCGCAGCGTAGTCCATCGGTGTTCAAAGAAAGGCCTTGATGCGCTTGTTGGGTTACGCCGCGCTAGTCTGCCTTACTGGCCGGTCGGGCTTTGCTGGCAATGATGCAATCAAAAACAATGAAAGACAGGATACGCAATGCCCCAAGAATTTTTCCAGATACTATCGCAAAGCGCGCACGATTTTCAGCACATCGTTTGGCCGATAGTCAATCGATTCCCCATCGTGGGCGGCGGAACGCTAAAACCGGTCGAAGCAGTTTCCGAAGCTAGCTTCAAAGATGAACTCGATCTTTTGGCCGGCATCGATGCGTGGCAAATCATCACGAATGCTCCGGCGATTCGCGGATTAGCGAGCCGGGTCCAATGGGGTCCGAAGCCATACAACACGTTCAGCATCCGGTATCAACTCCCGTCCGGTAAGCCGACGGAGTTTTCTAAAAGACTGACGTCCATCCGAAACAAGGACAACGGACACTTGTTCCCACATCTCACGATTCAAGCTTATCTTGATTCGCAGAGCGGGAATGTCTTGTCTTGTGCGGCAATCAAGACGGAAGATTTATTTGCGAAAGCAGCAATGCTTGCCGAAGGCATGGCCCTGGAAAACAATAAGAATCCGTCACTTTATGGAACGCAGACCATCGGGGACGGCACGACATTCATGTACATAAGCTGGGATTACCTCAGGTTCCACGACTCACTTGCGCCTGAAAACATATTCACGCGCGACCCGTGATTGCGCCTTTTTATTTTCGGGACCGTGAGTTAGCGCCAGCGTAATCCGCCGATGCTCAAAGAAAGTTTTTTGACGCGCTTGGTGGGTTACGCTGCATTAACTCACCCTACGGGCTACGCAACGCTGAGATTGTGTTCGGCCCACTTGCGCGATTATTTTTCGACGACCACCAAGCTCTTTCGAACGCGTACGCGACCTTTCCTATAAAGTTCAGCAGCATGACGTATGCAGAAAGCGGCTGCAGCCAGTTGATCAACATTGATGATTTTGAATGAACTGTATCCAGCCATATCGGATTTTAATTGGAGTTCCTCTAACGCCAGAAATTCCTCGGGATTTCCTCGAAGCGTAACGGTGATATTTTTGGCACGCTGCCAATGAACCGAGAAAGTAACGAAATTATCAGGTGTCGCGACGTAGCGACCCTGTTCGTTAGATTCAAAACGTAAGCCCTGGAACTGTGACTTGGCAAACTGGACCAAAGCTATACCTACTTCCTTCAATTTCGGGATCTTCGATATCTCGTCTTCAAGCATTTTATACCCCCCAAAAATACCATTTCCAATTTAACTCTACTCCAATGTCAAAGTCTGTAAATACCCTTAGCCCTACCAATGCAACTCAGTCAAATGTTGCCTGTGAAGTTTAAGATCGCATCACAATCCAATATCTCTACTTCTTGCCCGCCTCCTCATCCCACTTCCGCAACAACTCCAGCTTCTCCCCAATCTTGATCTCCAGTCCACGCGGTGCAGGCTGATACCAGCCCGGTTCGCGCATGCCGTCAGGCAGGTAGGTTTCCCCCGCCGCATAGGCATTCGGTTCGTCATGGGCATAGCGGTACAGCTTGCCGTAGCCGAGTTCCTTCATCAGCTTGGTGGGGGCGTTGCGCAGGTGTTCCGGCACGAGGCGCGATTTGTCCTTTGCGACGTACGCGCGGGCCTGGTTGTAGGCCATGTAGGCGGCGTTGGATTTGGCGGCGCAGGCGAGGTAGATCACGGCTTGGGCCAGGGCCAGCTCGCCTTCGGGGGTGCCTAATCTCTCATACGTTTCAGCGGCGTCGAGCGCCATGCGCAGGGCGCGCGGGTCGGCCAGGCCGATGTCTTCGCTGGCCATGCGGATGATGCGGCGGGCGAGGTAGCGCGGGTCGGTGCCGCCGTCGAGCATGCGGGTGAACCAGTACAGCGCGGCATCAGGGTGAGAGCCGCGCACCGATTTGTGCAGGGCCGAGATCTGGTCGTAGAAGGCGTCGCCGCCCTTGTCGAAGCGGCGCAGGGCGTCGCCCAGGCATTCGGCGAGCAGTTCGGGCGTGAGCTGCGTGGTGCCTTTGTTCCTGGCGGCGCGGGCGACGATTTCGAGGTTGTTCAAGAGCTTGCGGCCGTCGCCGTCGGCGCTGGCGACCAACATGGCGTGGGCTTCGGAATCGAAACTCAGGCCGTTCAATTCGCGGGTGCAGGCGCGGTCGAGCATGGCGCCCAGGTCGGCTTCGGTGAGCGACTTGAGCACGTAGACCGACGCGCGCGAGAGCAAGGCGCTGTTGACTTCGAACGAGGGGTTTTCGGTGGTGGCGCCGATGAAGGTGAACAGGCCGCTCTCCACATGCGGCAGGAAGGCGTCTTGCTGGCTTTTGTTGAAGCGGTGCACTTCGTCGACGAACAATATCGTGCGCCTGCCTGACGTGGCGCGCACGAGTTCGGCACGTTCTACGGCTTCGCGGATGTCTTTCACGCCGGAGAGGACGGCGGAGAGGGCGATGAATTCGGCCTTGAAGCTGTCGGCCATCAGGCGCGCCAGCGTGGTCTTGCCTACGCCGGGCGGGCCCCAGAGGATCATGGAGTGCGGCTCACCCGATTTGAAGGCGACGCGCAGGGGTTTGCCGGGGCCTAGCAGGTGTTGTTGGCCGATGACCTCGTCCAGGGTGTGGGGGCGGAGGGTTTCGGCTAGGGGTTGGGTCATTGGACGCTTCTACTATGTCAATTAGGGCCAACACTCCCCTCGCCCGCAGGCGGGAGAGGGGCGGGGGTGAGGGAGGTCGCCACATGACTCAGCCTATTTAGCGCAGTCAACGCACAACGTCCCTCACCCCCTCCCCTCTCCCGCCTGCGGGCGAGGGGTGATCGGCCGGCGCTCGCTTATGAGTTCTGCGCTCTTCTGCTTGCAGGCGAGGCTGGCTAGCTGTCACTCAATTTCACTTGCACCACTACTGCTGCAACACATCCGCCCCCTTGGGCACCACAAACTTGAACTGATCCGGCGCCACTTGCGGATTGCGTTCGAACTTGGTGAAGGTCAAACTCGACGTCTGCCCGAACGAATCGATCAAGTCCATCGCCTCGGGCGCGCCGTTCTTCAGGCCGATGCGGATGTGGTCGAAGGTGGTTTCCTTTTCCTTCGGCGTGGCCACCAGCCATTCGAGGCCATCCTTGCTGCCATCTTCCTTCAGCGTGAAGTTCTTTTCCAGATCGTTGCTGCCGAACAGGATGGCGGCCGGCGAAGAACCCAACGCGTTGCCGAGCTTTTTCTTCGTGACCTGGTTCAAGTCCTTGTCGTAGATGTAGAGTTCGACGCCGTCCGATTGCAGCACTTGTTCGTAGGGCTTTTGATAGGTCCAGATGAATTGGCCGGGGCGCGCGAAGACGAAGGTGCCCGAGGATTGCTTGGCCTTTGCGCCGGTGACGGGTGCGCCGTTGGTCGATACCACGCGCTGCGTGAATTCGCCACGGGCACTCTTGGTGCTGGTAACGAAGGCCTTGAATTGCTCAAGCGCCGCTGCGTGCGCGAAACTCGCGGCCAGGAAGCCGGCGACGACGGTTGCCGCCTTGACTGTTTTTAACATGATTTCCTTATTCTGCGATTTACTCTGAACTATTGCCGGCGGGGACCAGGATATCGCGGTTGCCGTTGGACTGCATGGCCGACACCAGCCCGCTCTTTTCCATCTGCTCCAGCAAACGCGCGGCGCGGTTGTAGCCGATGCGCAGATGGCGCTGCACCAGCGAGATCGAGGCGCGGCGGTTTTTGAGCACGACGGCTACGGCCTGGTCGTACATGGCATCCGATTCGCCATCGCCGCCTGCACCGCCCCCGCCTCCGCCACCATCAAGCGCGAGTTCGCCGTTGCCGTCTTCTCCCGCGCCGCCTTCGAGTATGCCTTCGATGTAATTCGGTTCGCCCTGCGCCTTCAAATGATCGACCACGCGGTGCACCTCCTCGTCCGACACGAAGGCGCCATGCACGCGCATCGGCAAGCCGGTGCCGGGCGGCATGTAGAGCATGTCGCCCATGCCGAGCAGGGCTTCGGCGCCCATCTGGTCGAGGATGGTGCGCGAGTCGATTTTGCTTGAGACCTGGAACGCGATACGGGTCGGAATGTTGGCCTTGATCAAACCGGTGATCACGTCCACCGAAGGCCGCTGCGTGGCGAGGATCAAATGGATGCCGGCAGCGCGCGCCTTTTGCGCGATACGGGCAATCAGCTCTTCCACCTTCTTGCCCACCACCATCATCAGGTCGGCCAATTCGTCAATGATGATGACAATGGTCGGCAGCTTTTCCAGCGGCTCGGGCGCGTCCGGCGTCAGGCTGAAGGGATTGGGTATTTTCTCTTCGCGCTTTTCGGCGTCGATGATCTTTTGGTTGTAGCCGGCCAGGTTGCGCACGCCGAGCTTGCTCATGAGCTTGTAGCGCCGCTCCATCTCGCCCACACCCCAGTTCAGCGCGTGGCCGGCGTGGCGCATGTCGGTGACCACCGGCGCGAGCAAGTGCGGGATGCCTTCGTAGATCGATAGTTCCAGCATCTTGGGATCGATCAGGATCAGGCGCACCTGGTTCGGGTCGGCCTTGTACAACAGCGACAAGATGGTGGCATTGATGCCCACCGATTTGCCCGAGCCGGTGGTGCCGGCCACCAGCAAGTGCGGCATGCGCGCCAGATCGGCCACGACGGGGTTGCCGGCGATGTCCTTGCCCAGGGCGATGGTCAGGCTCGATACGCTGTCGTTGTAGACCTTGGAACCCAAAATTTCGGTCAGGCGCACGATCTGGCGTTTGGGGTTGGGCAGCTCCAGCCCCATGTAGTTCTTGCCGGGGATGGTTTCGACCACGCGGATCGAGGTCAGCGAGAGCGAACGCGCCAAGTCGCGCGCCAGGTTGACGATCTGGCTGCCCTTGACACCCGTGGCCGGCTCGATTTCGTAGCGCGTGATGACGGGGCCGGGGTAGGCCGCGACCACCTTGGCATCGACGCCGAAGTCCGACAATTTCTTTTCGATCAGGCGGCTGGTGAATTCCAGCGTTTCGACCGATACCGTTTCCTGCTTGGCCGGCGGCTCGTCCAGGAGCGACAGCGGCGGCAGGTTGGTGTCAGGCATGTCGTTGAACAGCGAAACCTGCTTTTCCTTCTGGATGCGCTCGGACTTGGGCACGCTGACGATTTGCGGCTCGATGTGGATCGGCGGCGCTTCGTCGATCTTGGCGCGCTCGTGCACCACGATCTCTTCGCGCTTGACGGCGGCTTCCATGCCGACCTTGCGGTCTTCGCGCGCCACATAGATGTTGCGGATGCCGATCAGGAAGCGTTCGATGATTTCGCCGATGCGCTCGGCCACAGCCAGCCAGGAGACATGGAAGAACAGCGAAAAGCCGATGCCGAACAGGCACAGCAAAAACAGCGTCGCGCCGGTAAAGCCGAAGGCGTTTTGCGCCGAATTGCCGATGACGGCGCCCAGCACGCCGCCCGGCGCCAGCGGGAGCTGGGCCCGCAGGGTGTACATGCGCAACGCTTCGATGCCGACGCTGCCCAGCATCAAGAGCACGAAACCGGCGCCGCGTATCCAGGGTTCCTGGTGATGCACCTTTTCCGGTTCCTGCTGCAGGATGAATTTTTGCGACAGGTGGCGGTAGCCGAGCCAGGACGCACGCAACAGCATCACGCACCACCACCAGGCCGACATGCCGAAGACATACAACAACAGATCGGCCAGCCAGGCGCCGACGCGCCCGCCCCAGTTCAGGATGCGCGGCTGGATTTGCGAGTGCGACCAGCCCGGATCGACCTTGAAATAGGTCATCAAGATCAGAATCAGGTAAATCGTGAGCATGCCGAGCGCAATCCAGCGCGCCTCGGACAGGAGCCGCACGAGGCGGTTGGGCAACGGCGGCGGCGCTTCCTGCTTGCGCTGCAGGTCGGTCTTGCGGGTATAGGCTTCGGTGGTTTTGCTCATGTATCCATGAAATCCGGCGCCGAAAGTGCTTCCACGCAAGGCGCAGACCAGCCCGATCAGCTTGATCGACTATAATCTTAACCCGGATGCGACCGGAAATGACATCCAGCTAATAGAGTTTTGTTCAATTGACATGGACCGCGCCCAGAACGGGAAATTCCCTTGGGTGATTGAACTTTTGCGTCCCGGCCGCATATCTACACGACAATTCATCTTTTAACTGCAGGTAATTCTATGTCGACTCCGAAGCACGCCAAAGTCTTGATCCTCGGCTCAGGCCCCGCCGGCTATAGCGCCGCCGTCTACGCCGCGCGCGCCAATCTGAACCCGGTCTTGATCACCGGCGTGGAGCAAGGCGGCCAATTGATGACCACGACCGACGTGGAAAACTGGCCGGCCGACCCGGACGGCGTGCAAGGCCCGGAATTGATGCAGCGCTTCCTGCAGCATGCCGAACGCTTCAATACCGAGATCATTTTCGACTACATCCACACCGCCAAACTGACTGAAAAGCCGTTCCGCCTGATCGGCGATTCAGGCGAATACACCTGCGACGCGTTGATCATCGCCACCGGCGCCTCGGCGCAATACCTCGGCCTGCCTTCGGAGCAGCATTTCATGGGCAAGGGCGTGTCGGCCTGCGCCACCTGCGACGGCTTCTTCTATCGCGGCCGCGACGTGGCCGTGATCGGCGGCGGCAATACGGCTGTGGAAGAAGCGCTGTATCTGTCCAATATCGCCTCCAAGGTGACCGTGGTGCATCGCCGCGACAAGTTCCGTGCCGAACCGATCCTGGTCGACCGCCTCTTGGCCAAACAGGCTGAAGGCAAGGTCGAGATCAAGTGGAACCACACGCTCGACGAAGTCACCGGCGACGACAGCGGCGTGACCGGCTTGCGCCTGAAATCGACGGCCGACGGCAGCGTTACGCCGGTCGAGGTGCATGGCCTGTTCATCGCCATCGGCCACAAGCCCAACACCAGCATCTTCGAAGGCCAGTTGGACATGAAGAACGGCTACATCAAGACACGTTCGGGCATCGAAGGCATGGCTACCGCGACGAGCGTGCCCGGCGTGTTCGCCGCCGGCGATGTGCAAGACCACGTGTACCGCCAGGCCATCACCAGCGCCGGCACGGGCTGCATGGCCGCACTGGATGCGCAGCGCTACCTCGAAGAACACGAGTAATTCGTTTTTGGCTGAAGCTGTATGGCCTCACTGAAGGATTTCCGCGATCTCAAGGCGCTGCAGAAGGATTTGAAAGCGCAGGAAGAGAAGCGCGCGGCAGAACTGGCGGAGAAAAAGCGCAAGGCCGAGGCTGCCGAGCGCGAAGCCAACCTGTTCCGCAACGCCGTGGGCGCCGTGCAGCCCTTGCCCAACAAGGGCAAGGCGCACTTCCCGCCCGAGCCGCCCGCCCCCATCGCCCACCAGCACTTGGCCGACGAGCAGGCGGCGCTGATGGAGTCGCTGTCCGACGAATTCAGCGTCGAAACGCTGATGGATACCGACGAGGCATTGAGCTATGCCAGGAGCGGCATCGGCAGCGACACATTGCGCAAACTGCGGCGCGGCCACTGGGTGATCCAGGGCCAGCTCGATCTGCACGGCCTGCGCACCGAAGAAGCGCGCGAGGCCTTGGGCGAATTCCTGCGCAACGCGGGGAAACGCGGCTGGCGCTGCGTGCGGGTCATTCACGGCAAGGGGCTGGGTTCGGTGAACAAGGAACCGGTGTTGAAGAACAAGGTTCGGAATTGGCTGGTGCAGAAGGAGGAGGTCATCGCCTTTTGCCAGGCGCGCGCGGCGGATGGAGGCGCTGGGGCATTGGTCGTTTTGCTCAAAGCCCAGAGCTAGGATTGTAGGGTGGGTGCAACCCACCAATGCCGCTCGAAATTTGTTTGGGGCGCTGGTGGGTTGCACCCACCCTACGGTCCTGGTGGGCTGCGCTGTGCTTACCCACCCTGCTTGCTGAGCCAGTTCGCAATCTCCCTCATCGGCCCGCCGCCCCACTCCTCTCCCGCCTGCGGACGAGGGATGATCCGCCGTATCCTACCTCAGCCACATCGACGCGCCTCGATAGCCTGCGAGAGAGAAATTCTTCCCCATTGGCACCAAGCCATGACAATGCGACAATTGACCACCATTAACAGGTCACCTCCCGCATGTCCATCGTCAAACTCATAGAAATCCTCGCCATCCTGGTCGGCGCACTCTCCGGTTTCATCGAGGCGCGCAGCAAGAAGATGGACGTGGTGGGCGTGTTCATCGTGGCCTTCATCACGGCCTTCGGCGGGGGCACGCTGCGCGACGTGCTGCTCGATATCCGTCCCCTGTTCTGGGTGCAGCATCAGGAATATGCGATTCTGATTTTCATTCTCTCGCTGGTCGCCGCGCCTTTGCTGCGCACGCTGAGGAAGATCGTCTCCGAACGCTTGATCGTCGTGGCCGATGCGCTCGGGCTGGGGTTATTTTCGATTGCGGGCGTGTCGGAAGCCTTGAGCGCCAACATGCCGCTCTTCATCGCCTCGATGATGGGCGTGATTACCGGCATCTTCGGCGGCGTGCTGCGCGATATCGTGTGCAACGAGATTCCGATGGTGCTGCGCGACGGCAAGCCTTACGCGATGTGTTCGTTCGCCGGTTGCTGGATGTATCTGCTGATGGATCGGGTCGGCGTCGATGCGAATTTCTCGCTCTGGAGCAGCGCACTCACCATCGTCGCGCTGCGCCTCCTGACCTGGGCGCACGGCATCAGGCTACGCTAGTCCTCCGTGCCGGCCATGCGGTCGGCGCGCAATTCCTCGCGATAGCGCTTTTGCTCCTGTTCGAACAGCGTGCGTATTTCTTCCTGCATCGCCTTCTGTTCGTTCTGCAGGTCGCTGCGCTTGTTTTCCATGTCACGATGCTTGGCGCGTACCGCGTCGATATCGCGCAACGCTTCGTCTTGCCGCCGTTCCGCCACAGCGGAATTGCTCGCCTGTAGGGCACGCCGTGCGGCGGTCAGGTCGGCGCGTTCGGCGCGGGCCGCCTGGATCGCATCGTGGATATCGCGCAGTTGCGCCTTCATCGCCTCGTCGCCGCCCAGCCTGTCGATGGCCAGCGCCTGCAAGGTTTCCAGCTTGTCTTCATTGATGCGCTGGCGTTCCTGCGCGGCGTCTTCCCGGTCGTTGAACACCCCACCCTGCTCGACGCTCTGCATGCGTTGCGCGCGCGCGTCATCCATGCGCGACTGGGCCGCGCCGATATTGCTGTAGAACAGCGCATCGTAGCCGGCGCCCAACTGCTTTTGTTCTTCCTGCAGCGTGTCGTTACGCGCGTTGAGATCGTTGCGTTGGCGCGCCAGGTCGGCCGGCTTCATGGTTCCGGCCTGCTTTTCCAGCGCATCGCGCGCGCTCGCCAGATCGGCCCATTTTTGCTTGAGTCCGTCTGCCGTCACATTCAATTCAGCCAGACGCGCATCGCTTTGTTTGCGTTGTTCTTCGGCTGCGGTTTTTCTGGCTTCGTTGGCTGCGGCATTTCTTTCAGTTAGCGCCTGGCGGCCCGCTTTGATAGCCTGATATTCGGCGCCTATCGCCTTGCCGGTCTCGGAAATCGCCATGAATTGCCGGCGCAGGCCCGCATCCTGGCGCAAGGCCGGGATGAGTTGCTGTTGCAGCGCCTTGCGTTTTTCCTGTGTGGCCGCGACATCCTTTTGCAAGGCTTCGCCGCGGCTGCGCAGCGCCGCCTGCTGCTGCTCGATGCTTTGCTTCTGCGCTTCGCTGGCCGCCGTGCGCGCTTCGCCGGCGGCCTTGTTTGCCGCCGACTGCTGCTGCATCTCACGCTGCGCCGCCTGGAATTCGGCGCGCTTTTGCTCGACGACCTTGCGCCGCTCTTCGCGCCGCTCCACGATCATCTTCTGGATTTCGGCATGCTTCCTGTTGATCAGGTCTTCATGCGGACCGGGGCGGAAGAATGCCGGCACGCTGGGCAATACCTGCGGCTTGGCTTCCCCGCCGTTGCCGGCGAAGCCGGCCTGGTTGGGGTCAACCGTGGCTTGACCGTTGTCGCTCTGCACCGTGGTTTCGCCGATGAATACCTTGTCGTAGGTGCCCGATTCACCCTCGTCCGAGCCGGGCGGGATGTAACGGGTTTCGTGATCGGTGCCGCGTATGCCGATGGTCGCGGTGGGGGTGCGCAACAGGTAGGAGCGCCGGTTGAATTTGCCGATCCAACCCGTAACGGAGCGCATGGCGCCGGAAAACAGCTTGAACACGCCGTGGTCGTCGTCGCCGCCGTCGGCCTTGAAGCTGAAGACTTGCATGCGTGTGTTGGCGCGCAGGGCGATGAAGCCGGAGTCCGTCATGGTGAGATGGGCTTCGCTGTCCTTGCCGGTGACCAGCGTATCGCCCTCGAAGATCGTCTCGCCTGCATGCGCCGCGCGCGGTGCATGGCCGGCTTGCAGCACTTGCACGTCGCCGGCCACGAGGTCGAACTTGCCGGCGGGCGCTGCTGCATCCTTTGCACCCTTCCCCGCCTGCGCCGCCGCCGTGCCGACAACCAGCCAGCACGCCAGCGCCAGCAGCAGACGGATCATGGACTGGATCGACTTGAACGATATGGGTGGACGACCACGCATGATGGGACACCTCCTGCATAGGCATGGTAAGGAAGTTCATGCCGCACGGCAAGCAATGAATTGCAAATTGGAACGGGCAATGGCGCGGGTCCAACATGCCGCCCGTATCAATCCTCGGGTGCGAGCGGGTCAGTGCGCCGCAGTTGCCGCAATCGCCGTCTTGATCAAGGCCAGATCGGCCTCGATGCCGAAGTCCGGCGGGCGGGAATACCCGATGCGCACGATCACCATGCGCGCCGAGGGAATGATGTAGATGCGCTGCCCCAGGTTGCCGCTGGCGAAAAAGCCGTCCTTTGGAAAGCCTTGCGCGACACGCCGGGCGGCGAAGTCGCCGTCGCCGTCGTTGGTCCAGAAACCGGCGCCATAAGAACTGCCCAAGGTGGATTTGCGCGAATAGTCGACCCAGCCCGGCGGCAGGATGCGCCGCCCATCGGGTGCGACGCCGTCATTCAGATACAGGAGGCCGAAGCGGGCAAACTCGCGCGGCGGCGCATAGACGTGGCTGGCGCCGAGGAAGCTGCCGGCGCCGTCGAATTCCAGCGTGACGTGGCGCATGCCGAGCGGGCGCAGCAATTCGTCGTCGGCAAATTGCCGGAATGCCGCCGGGCCGCCGACGATGTCGCGCATTTCGCGGTCCAGCAGCAAGGTGTTGACCGAGGTGTAATCCCATTCGCCGCGCGCCAGCTTGCCGGCCGGGCGGCTCGCGCCATAGGCGCCCATATCGCTGCGGTTGTAGAACATCTGCGACGCCGGGTCGAAGCCCGTTCCGGCCTCGCGCGCATCGAGGCCGCTGTCCATGCGCAGCAAATCGTCATTGGTGATCTTGCCGCGTGGATCGCCTGCCTGGCGCCACTCGGGCACCGAAGCCGGCGCTTCCATCGTGATTTTTCCCTGGCGCGCCAGGATGCCGAGGAAGGCGTTGGTGAACGACTTGGCCACCGAAAAACTCATGGCCGGGGTATCGACGCCGAACCCCGGCGCATAGCGTTCCGCAATCACGCGGCCATCCTTGACGATCACGATCGCCTTGACGTGGCGCGGCGTCTGGCCGGGCGGGTCGGTGAACTCGCGCCCCAGCGCGTCGCGCAAGCCGGCGTCATCGGTCTGCACCGCTTGCGCGGGGGCGAAGGCGTCACGCCCGGATTCGGATGGCTGCGGCGCAGGCGACGCTGCGAGAGGGGCTTCGCCGAAGTCGAGCCGACAGCCGTAGCCTTCGGTATAGCGCGCCGTGGCGGACGCAAACAGCAATCGCGCATGGACCGCATGCGCAACACGGTCGACGTCGTAATGCAGCAAATGGCTGGCCGGCCCGATCAACAGGCCGACGAGTTCCTCTTCAGTTTGCTGTTGCGGCAGTCCGGAGACGAAGGTGGAAGAACAGAGGTTATGCGCCGCCGTGCCGGCTCCAGCTTGCAACGCAGGTGCGGCAGCAATGCCGACGCCAAGGGCCAGGAGGACCAGGATGCCGAGGGCGATCCCGGTGCGGCGCCCGATCGGCTTGCGCGAAGTCATGTACCGGCATCAAGCGATGCGGCAGCTTAAACGGCGTCCGACCCCGTTTCGCCGGTGCGGATGCGCACCACCTGTTCCACGTTTTGCACGAAGATCTTGCCGTCGCCGATCTTGCCGGTGCGGGCGGCCTTGATGATGGCTTCCACGGCATGCTCGGCCACGGCATCGTCGACCACGACTTCGACCTTGACCTTGGGCAGGAAGTCGACCACGTATTCCGCGCCGCGATACAGCTCGGTGTGCCCCTTCTGCCGGCCGAAGCCCTTGACTTCGGTGACGGTCAGGCCGGTGACGCCGACTTCTGCCAGGCTTTCGCGCACTTCGTCGAGTTTAAAGGGTTTGATGATTGCGGTTACCTGTTTCATAGCATCTATCTCCTTGTTTCCCTGTTCCCCGAAAGACTAAGCGCGGAAGGCCGAGGTAATCGGATAGCGCCAGTCACGTCCGAACGCACGATGCGTGACGCGTATGCCGATCGGCGCCTGCCGGCGCTTGTATTCGTTAATTTTGATCAAACGCGTGATGCGTTCAACATCTTCGACACGATAACCCGCCGCAAGGATTTCCGCCACACTTTGATTTTCTTCCATGTATCTTTGCATGATGGCGTCCAACACCTCGTAGGGCGGCAACGAATCCTGGTCGGTCTGGTCCGGTCGCAATTCGGCCGACGGGGCGCGCGTCAGGATACGCTCCGGGATCACGTCGGACACCGTATTGCGCCAGGCGCAGACGCGGTAGACCAGCGTCTTGGCGATATCCTTGATGACGGCAAAGCCGCCTGCCATGTCGCCATAGAGCGTGCAGTAACCGACCGCCATTTCGCTCTTGTTACCGGTGGTCAAAACGATCGAGCCATGCTTGTTCGACAGGGCCATGAGGATGGTGCCGCGAATACGCGCCTGGATGTTTTCCTCGGTCGTGTCTTCCTTCAAGCCGGCGAACTCCTGCGCCAAGGTGGTGCGAAAAGCCTCGAAGCAGTCGTTGATCGCAATTTCATCGTAGCGCACGCCGAGCCGTTTGACCATGTCGCGCGAATCGAGCCAGGAAATCTCGGCGGTATAGGGCGAAGGCATCATCACGGCACGCACACGGTCGGCGCCCAGCGCATCGACGGCGATGGCCAGCGTCAGCGCCGAATCGACGCCGCCGGAGAGGCCGATCAAGACGCTGGGGAAGCCGTTCTTGCCAACATAGTCGCGCACGCCCAACACCAGCGCCTTGTACACCTGCGCCTCCAGCGGCAAGTGCGGGGCGACATCGACCGGCACCGGTTCGGCGCCGTCGAACTCGGCAATCTGCAAGTCTTCCTCGAAATGCGCCAATTGGGTGCAAATTTTTCCGTCCGTATTCATGGCGAAGGAATTGCCGTCGAAAATCAGTTCATCCTGCCCACCGATCAGGTTGGCGTAGATCAGGCTCAAGCCCTGGGCGCAGACGTTGCCGCGCATGACTTCATAGCGCAGATGCTGCTTGTTCATGTGATAGGGCGAAGCATTGGGCACCAGCAGCACCTGGGCCCCGGCCACCTTGGCGCGGCGCGGCGCGTGCGAAGACCAGGTGTCTTCACAGATATTCACACCGAATTGCACGCCCTTGACGCCGAATACCAAAGGGCGGTCGGCCGAAGAGAAATAGCGCTTTTCATCGAATACCGTATCGTTGGGCAGGTCGTGCTTGCAATAGGTGCCGAGCACGGCGCCTTCGCGCAGGACGGACGCGGCATTGAACCGTACGCCGTCCTGCATCAGCGGATGGCCGACCACCACGTGCAAGCCCTTGAAGTCCGCCAGGCCGGCACACAACGCTTCCAACGCTTCTTCGCTTTTTCCGTAGAATGAAGGGCGCAAGAGCAAATCCTCGGGCGGATAACCGGCCAGGGACAATTCCGGCGTGACCACGATATCGGCCTGCGCCGCAGCGGCGCGGCGGCAGAAGTCGATGATCTTGGCCGAATTTCCGGCAAAGTCTCCGACGATGCTATTGATTTGGGCGATGGCAACCTTGACTGTCATGATGAAAAGAATTCTAAGGGAATTAATCAGTGGCACCCCTAAAAATCGTAGCGAGCGCCCCAAGGTCGGACCGAGAAGCGCAACCGTACGACTGTACGGTGAGCATTGCAGGTCCTAGATTGGGGTGCGCAGTAGATTTTTGGGGGTGCCTTAGTTGAATTATCGCACGCGCATCATCTCCTCACTCGCCGAGCTTGGCCCCCAGCAATGGGACGGCCTCCTGGCCGCACAGGCGCAGGCCGCCGGCTCGTCCGAGATCAATCCCTTCCTGCGTTACGACTTCCTGCATGCGCTTCATGAGACTGGTTGCGCCAATACTGACGCCGGCTGGCAGCCGCAATACCTGACGGTATGGCATGGCGATGGTGAGGGTGGCACGGACGAGCTGGTCGCCGCCATGCCGCTCTATGTCAAATGGCATTCCTACGGCGAATACGTGTTCGACTGGGCCTGGGCCGACGCCTATCGCCGCCACGGCCTCGACTACTACCCCAAGCTGCTCTCCTCCATCCCCTTTACACCCGTGACCGGTTCACGCCTGATTGCGAAGAATACCGAGGCGCTGGCCGCACTGGTGGAAATGCTGGAGGAAGTGCGCGGCAGCCCGGCAGTCTCGTCCACCCACGTGCTGTACCCGCCGCAGGAACAGGCCGAGGTGCTGCACGCCGCCGGCTTCATGCTCCGAAGCGGCGTGCAATTCCACTGGGAAAACCAGGACTACGCCAACTTCGATGAATTCCTGGGCAGCCTGGAGCAAAAGAAGCGCAAGAATATCCGTGCCGAGCGGCGCAAGGTGACGGAGGCCGGCGTCAGTTTCCGCCGCCTGTCGGGCGCCGAGATCAAGCCCGAACATTGGCAATTCTTCGTCCGCTGCTACGACCACACTTATGCCATGCACGGCTCGCCGCCCTATTTGAGTCTCGATTTCTTTGAACGCGTGGGCGCGGCGATGCCGGAGCACGTTCTTCTGGTGCTGGCCGAGCGCGACGGCAAGCCGATCGCGTCATCCTTGGTGTTCCATACCGACACGACCCTCTATGGCCGCTATTGGGGCGGCCTGGAAGACATTCCCTGCCTGCATTTCGAGACGGCTTACTACCAGCCGCTCGAATTCTGCATCGAACGCGGCCTGCGCTTCTTTGAAGGCGGGGCCCAGGGCGAGCACAAAATGGCGCGCGGCTTCCTGCCGCAAAAGACCTGGTCGGCCCATTGGCTGACGCATGCCGGCTTCGCCGACGCCATCGAGCATTTTTTGACACGTGAAACAGGTGGTATTAATGCCTATGTCGATGAGTTGAACGAGCGCAATCCATTCAAGCCCTGAAATTCGACAATAACTTTCAGTAGCAATAGAAAAATTACCCATAAGAACAAGCTACTACCCTCTGGCGCGCAATACGGCTGGCTTGCAGACCGCTTTTGCGAAAAAAGCACGCCCGTCTTGAAGTGGTATGGCCGTTTGGTCGTTTCCAATCGTCAAATTTTGTTAAATCGGTAAAAAATTATCTGCCTGGCCTTGTCAACCCATCTATGCCAAGGCATCCTCTCAACCATGATGCCCTTGCCCGCCCGGTCGACCTCCTCGGCCCAGTCTTCCAATCGAGTCAGCCGTTTTTACCTCGTCCGCGAAATCGGGCGCGGTTCGGCCGGCACTGTCTATGTCGCCCGCGACCCGGTGGTCGACCGCAATGTCGCCATCAAGATCAGCCGGGTGCGCTCGAACCCGGCAGAAAAAAAGCAATACGACCAGCAGTTGATCAACGAAGCGCGCGCCGCGGGCCGGCTTTCGCATCCGAACATCGTCACGATCTTCGAAGCCGGCACCGAGAACGGCAACAGCTTTATTGCGATGGAATACCTGCAAGGCGCGGTTTTGGCTAAGCGCATGGAAGGCGGCGAAACCTTCATGCCCGATGAAGTCGTGTCGATGGCGGCCAAGCTGGCCGACGCCCTGGCCCATGCACACAAGAATGGCGTGATCCACCGCGACATCAATCCCTCGAATCTCTTCCTGTCCGACGACAAGACACCGAAGATTTTCGACTTCGGCATCGCGCGTGCGCCGAACCGGCTGACCGAAGACGAGGACGACGAGGAACCGTACACGCTATTCCACAACAACCTGCTCGGCACGCCGAACTACATGTCGCCCGAACAGGCGCAAGGCAAACCGGTAGACCAGTTGACCGACCTGTATTCGCTGGGCGCGGTGATGTATGAAATGCTGACCCAGCGCAAGCCCTTCCAGGCCGAAACCACCGAAAGCCTGCTGGAAGCCATCGCCTACAAGGCGCCGACCGCGCCGCATGAAATCAACAGCGCCGTGCCCATCGGCCTGTCGCAAATCGTCTTGAAAGCGATGAGCAAGCGCCCCGAAAAACGCTATCAAAGCGCCGAGGAATTCCTGCAGGATTTGAACCGCTATCTTGGCCTGGGCAAGCTGCAAAGCAAGCCCGTTGCGCCGCCGCCGGAAGTCGAAGTAATCGAGCCGGTGAAGGCGCCGTCGCGTTCGCCTGCGGCAGTCATCGCCGCCTTTGTGGTGGGAGCCGGCTTGGCCAGCGTGGCCTGGTTCCTGCTGCACTGATCCATCGATGCGCCGGAATCGCGGCGCATTGTCCCTCACGATAGGCGGTAGGTTGGGCTGAGCGCAGCGAAGCCCAACGATGTTGCGTTTGTAATTCCTGAAGTGGCAAGCTAGCGCTACGGATGTTGGGCTTCGCTGCGCTCAGCGTGCGACGCCCGGCGCAACCGACAAAATCGCGAGAGAAAAAAATACAGTGGCGCCGGACGCAGTTCGCGTTAAGCATCGCCAAAGAGGCAGACGTCAAAGCGGGCAAAGAAGCGCGGACGTTTGAGCCGAAGGCGAGTTTCCGCGCTTCCCGCTTTGGCGTCTGCCTTTTTTGGGAACCGCTGAGCGGGAGACCCGAAGGGGCGATGATGTCGCGTCGCCTTTTCTTGCTTACTTTTGGGCGGCCGGCTAGGTGCGAAGCAAAAAAAGTGAGCGGCTGCCGGGCCGCCCCCGGCAAAGGTATGGACGGGAAAGAAAAAAGTCTCAAAAGGGACCACAAGAACGAGAAAGAACTACAAACGCTGAGCGCCAAATTAGCGCAGCCAGATCATAACCGCCCTCATCGGATCGCCGCCCGCCCCTCCCCTCTCCCGCCTGCGGGCGAGGGGCGATCAGCCATCGTCCATATCACCTGTATTAGCTCATTTCGCGCAGAATTCGTCACGGGCAAGAGGCATAGCCCTATCTGGCATTCAACGCCGCCAACACCTGCCCCTTCAACGTCCGAATCAACGCCACCTCGTCCTGCGGCACGCCTTCCGGCGCCGGCAGCGCGCGGTCGGCATAAAAGAAGCCGAACGGTTTTTTTTGCACCACCAGGGGCAGCACGATGAAGCTCTTCGCGTCGGGCAGGAGTGCGCGATGCCAGACGGGAATCAAGTCGCGTATCTTGGCCACCGAGGTGTCGGCGATCATGAGGTCGGCATCGTTTTCCAGCGCCAGATGAAACACGTCGCGCGCATGCGCAAGAGGCAACGCAAAGCTGTCTTGCCGCGTCGCCGCGTGTTCGCCCAGGGCGATGCGGGCGCGATAGGTGCCGGTCTTGGCGTCCTTGATGCAAATTGTGGCAAAGCGGAAGCCCATGCTGCGGTATATCGTCTCCAGCACCAGCATGATCAGGTCGTTGACCTTGCTGCGACCCGAAGCCATCATTTCCGTCACATCCTGCACGCCGGCCATCAACTGCTCGCGCGCGTCGAGCGGCTTGCCGCTGGGGTATCGGCCCGAACCCCCTTCGGGTGTCTTGTCCTCCAGCGCCATCAACAATTCGCTGGGCAGCCCAAGTTCGGCTTCCTCCTCGGGCGCGGCATCTTCTTCGGCCTCATCGGCCTCTTGCGCTTCGGCTTCGGCAGGTTCCACGTGTTCCAGCTCGGTACTGCCCGCGCCGCCCAGGCCGGCCTGGGTCGTCAAGACGCGGACTTCCTGTGTTACCGACTCGAACAGTTGCGCCAGGCCGTCTTCATCAAGGTTCAAGGCCGTGCCGAATCGGCCAAGCAAGGCGCGGCTGGCGCTAGTTGCCTGTACGTTCTGGTCCATTTTTGACAACAGGGATGCGGCCGCCGTGCTGAAGGCCGCCACCTGCTGCATCCACTCCTGGCGGCTCTTGGCCGGACGCAAGGGGCCGGACGGCAGCGCGGCGAGCGCCTTGATGATGGTGTCGGGAATCTGCCATTCCTGCAGCACGGTTTCGGCCAGCATCTCGAAGCTGCATCCCAGCACCTGCATCGAGGCCTGGCTGGGCGTGCGCGCGCCGCTTTCGATCAGGGCGGCGACTTCGCCATAAAGCACGTGGTCGTGGGCCGCCACCAGGAGGCGCCCCATGTTCTTGAACAAGGCAGCCACCGCCGCTTCTTCGGCATCCTTGAATTGGCTGCGCTTGGCCATTTCGCGCCCGATCACCGAAGCCGCCAGCGACTGCGCCAGTTCGGCGCGCACGCTTTGCGCCCGGTTGCCCGACATGCCGTCGACCAGCAGCATGGCCAGCGCATTGGTTTTGACGGTCTCGAAACCGAGCAGGAAGATCGCTTTCGACACGGTCGTGATCGGTGCGCCGGAATAGGAGCGATACACCACGGTATTGGCCACGCGCAGGATCTTTTGCGTCAAGCCGGCATCGGCCAGCACGAAGGAAGCAAGGTTGCGCACGGCTTCGTCGTTCGACGAAGCCATCTGCACCACGCGCGACACGGAGGAACCAAGCGCCGGCAAATCCGTCCCCTCGCCTATGCTTTGCAGAAGCCGATTGCGCGCGGCGATGGCTTCGTCGCTAAGCTGCGGGGAATAGGGAGCGGGATGCGAGGGACCGCCTGCGGACACGTTTTGTCTCCTTGTGGAAATATCGTCGCGCCATCGGCCAGCGCGACAAATTCGAGTTTGCCCCAGCTCAAGGAGATTGTCTAATCAAATGCCCCGTCAGACAGGGGCAATTCGCATTGTTCCTACAGTGTGTTAAATTGCGGCCGCTTTGCGTGGCGATTTATTTGACCTTCCGCAAGATTTTTAGGAAAGCACTACAATCGAAGGCCAGCCCATCGCCGCCTGCCTACATGAAGCCATCCGACATTCTGCTTGCCCTCCTCACCATCACCATCTGGGGGTCGAACTTCGTCGTCATCAAGTTCGGCCTGCGCGGTTTGCCGCCCATCCTGTTTTCCGCACTGCGCTTCGTGTTCGCCGCCCTGCCGCTGGTGTTCTTCATCAAACGTCCGCAAGTGCCCTGGCGCTTGCTCGGCGGCTTCGCATTGTTTCAATTCGCGCTGCAGTTCACGCTGCTCTTCACCGGCATCAAGCTGGGCTTCCCGCCGGGGCTGGCATCGCTGGTGATCCAGCTGCAGGCTTTCTTCACCATCGGCCTGGCCGTGCTGTTCCTGCACGAGCGCCCGCTGATCAATCAACTGGTGGGCGCCCTGGTGGCCCTGAGCGGCATGGCGTTGGTGGCGTGCAACCTCGATGCCAAGCCCACGCTGATCGGCTTCATGTTCGTCGTCACCGCAGGTTTTTGCTGGGCCACGGCCAATATCTTCACCAAGAAGATGGGCAGGGTCAATCCGCTCTCGCTGGTGACCTGGGGTTCGCTACTGGCGGCGCCGCCGATGCTGGTGGCCTCGTACTGCATCGAAGGCCGCGAAGCCTGGGCCATGGCAGCCGAGACGATCAACTGGATATCGGTGGGCGCGGTGCTGTTCCAGTCCTACCCGAACACCATCATCGGCTACGGCATCTGGTCTTACCTGATCAGCAAATACCCCACCGCCACGATTGCGCCGTTCACGCTGCTGGTGCCGGTGGTCGGCATGCTTGCTGCAGCGCTGATACTGGCCGAGCCGCTGCAGTGGTGGAAGCTGGCCGCAGGCGCATTGGTTCTGGGAGGGCTGGCGTTCAACCAGTTCGGTTCGCGCTGGATCAGGAGAGCTGTGCCGGTCTGATATGCCGTCCAGTGCGTGATATGCCGCTCTTCAGGACAGGGGGATTGGGCTATATCAGTTGCCCCCCCCATCAAGGTCATGTAACTTTCAGCAAACGCGCCATCACGGCGCGTTTTTTATTTCGCTCAAGAAAATCGTATGGGCGCCGCCGAATGCTGCTTCCCCTCCGCGGCCCAAGAATAGCAAAAAATCATTGTCGAATCTTTGTCATTTGCATGATTGGAACATTAATTTTCCTTAATGTGGCAAGCCATGCAAGCCGTCCTATGATTCGGCCTGCAATTCTGCGGCTGCATCTCCACGCACAGAAACCCGGATTGCCCCAATTCCCGGCCGCCCATTGATCGCGCCGGGAAAAACCTTCAACCACATGGAGCAAGAATTGAAAACCAAACTCGCAATCCTCGGCACAATGGCGCTCGCATCTGGCTCGGCCTTCGCGCAGACGTCGGGTACCCAAGTCGAGTTGTACGGCATACTCGACGTCGCCGTCGGCCATGTCGAGCATTCCTTTTCGGTCGACCCGAATTTCCCGTTCGGCGTCAATCCGGTTTCCCCCACGTCGTCGGTGCACGTCACCAATTCCGTCAACGGTATGTTCAACGGCGGCATTTCCGATTCGCGCTGGGGCATTCGCGGCAGCGAAGACCTGGGCGGCGGCGTGAAAGCCACCTTCGTGCTTGAATCGGGCTTCAACGTGCCCGATGGCGCCTTGAACAATGGCACCGCATCGCTGGCCAACAATACCTCGTCCGGCCCGAACGTCTCGGCCAATACGTCTCTGAACGGCCAGTTGTTCAACCGTGCCGCCAATGTCGGTTTGGCTGAGTCGTCGCTGGGCGCCTTGACCTTCGGCCGCAACTATGGCCCGATCTTCGACATCACCGTCGCTTACGATCCGGTGCAGGCGGCCGACTTGTTCTCGCCTCTGGGCTTCTCCGGTACCTATGGCGGCGGCGGCGGCGTTTCGGAAGACACGCGCATCGACAACAGCGTCAAATACAAGAACAAGATCGGCGACGTGAATTTTGGCGGCTTCTACAAGTTCGGCGGCGTGGCGGGCAGCAATTCGGCGCAATCGGCCTGGGGCATCAACGGCGGCTACGAGGCCGGCCCCTTCGGCATCCAGGCCGCTTACGAGGAATTCACCGATGCATTAAAGACCGGCAATAGCGCGATCCCCGGCGACATCAATCTGACCAATTACAACACCGACGCCTTCTTCATCGCCGCCAAGTATCACTTCGGCGATGCGACGGTCCGTGGCGGCTTCGAAAGCTATACGCTGAAGGCGCCGTCGGACACGCTGGTGTCGATGGGCATCACCAGCCTCTATGGCTACACGGTCGGCAACGCCACCAGCGCCAGCGCCAACTTCAGCGCGGCAGACCAAAAAACGGATATCTGGTTCATCGGCGGTGATTACAACTTCACGCCGCAGTTGAATCTCGCGCTCGGTTTCTACGATGTCCAGCCCAAGGCATCGAGCGACAGCAAGCAGTTGGACGGCAATGCCTATTACTATTCGGCCTTGCTCGACTACAACTTCAGCAAGCGCACCGATGTGTACGCCGGCTTCATGTATGACTCGTTCAAGGGTGCCAATTTCACTGCTCCCTTTGCGTTGTACAACACGTCGAACTACATCACTGCAGTCGGCATGCGCACCCGCTTCTAAGCCTCTCTGCCGGCTTTTCTCTTTGAAGGCGAACGCCTCATGCGGGTGTTCGCTTTTTCTTTGCGCGCTTGTGTTGGAAATGGAACATTAACTTTCTTTAATCTGGACGACGTAGGATTTTCATTACAATCAAGCGGGATGCATTGGATAAAAAGCGGCGCACGCGCCAAGCGATTTTGCCAACGCAAGATTTGCTTGAATCCGATCCGACGACATGGCAACACATGAAGAATTGACGCTGATCCGGGAAGCGAGAGCGGGCAAGGCAAATGCCCAGCTCGACCTGGGTACGCGCTACATCCATGGCAGCGAGGCGCTGCCGAAAAACTTCGAGGCGGCAATGCATTGGCTGGGCTGCGCCGCGCAGCAAGGCAGTCTCGAAGCCTGCCAATTGATCGCGCGCCATATTCCACTAGCGTGCGCGCTGTCTCTTCACAAAGCGCAGACGCTGGCCGGCTGGTTCGAGCGCGCCTTCGATGCGGGCGAAACTCAGGCGGGCTTGTATTTCGCCAAACTGGTGCTTCAGCAGATCGGCGCGGCGCCATGTGCGCAGTTGCACGAGCGTGCGCTTGCCGCCTTGCTTACCGTGGCGCATTGCGGCGAACCCGAAGCGCAATGGCTATGGGCCGGGGAATTGCGCTCGCGCGGCGATAGCGAGGCGGCATTGGCCTGGGCCACGCGCGCCGCCAAAGGCGGCATCAAGGCCGCGCGCATGGCCTTGGCCGACCACGCATGGGAGCGCGGCGACCATGACGAATTCCTGTCGTGGGCGCTGCCGCTCGCACGAGTCGCAAGGGATGCGGTAACCAGCCGGAAAGAGAGCCTGCCAGGCCAAACCGAAGAATATTTGCGGCTGCTGACACGCTGTGCCGAAGTGCTTGCCGGCCGCGCCGACTCCTGCGAACGCGACGTCAGGGCATTCTGGGAGCCGGCCGCGTCGCGCGGAGAGCGCCAGGCACAGCTGGCATATGGCTTGTGGCTGGCGCGGCTGCGCATCAATGGCGAGCCTGCGGCGTTCGGACCTGCCGTGTCCGACTACGAACAGGCTATCCAGTGGCTGGTTCTGGCCGGACGGCAGAGCGTGGCCGAGGCATGGTATGCCCTGTCGAAACTCTACGGCAGTCCGCTGTACAGCAAGGCAAAGGTGGAACTGCAGCGTCACTACCGGCAAAAGGCCGCGGAACAGGGACATCGCCAGGCCCAATACGAATGCGGCATGTGCGCCTGGAACGCCGGCGAACAGCGCGCCACCAATGCGTTGCGCGCGCTGTATTGGCTGGAACTGGCAAGCGATCAGGGATGTGCCGCCGCCGCCGAAATGCTGCGGCAGATCCGCCAGTCGCATGCTGCGGCGCTGTGCAAGACCCTGGTGCCGTCAACGTCGGACCGAAACGTTCTTTTTACGGCCTGATTTTTTATGCAAAGGCAGCCGCCTGGCACGGTGCGGCGCCTTCCCGCCGACTGTAACGCAGTGGGAGCGATATTTCGTCGTGCAAAACCATAACAGCAAAGGAGATCCGTTTTGAAAAAATCCACGATTGCGCTTGCAATCTGCGGCGCCTGCGCCGCAAACGCGCAGGCCCAAAGTTCAGTCACGCTATACGGCATCATCGATGCCGGCATCGTCACGCAAAGCAACGGCAATGCCGCCGGCCAACGCACCACCAGTTTCCAGGATGCGCAAATCCTGCCCAGTATCTACGGCATGAAGGGCAAGGAAGACCTGGGCGACGGCCTCACGGCCGGCTTCAATCTCGAAGGTGGCTTCAATTCCGGCAACGGCTTGCACAACAGCCCCGGCGTCTATCAATCGCAAATCTTCGGTCGCGAAGCCAAGGTCACGCTGGGCGGCGACTGGGGTACGGTGGGCGCCGGCATGCAGGTCGACCCGGCGCTGGTGGCATCGATTGCCACCGAGCCGCGCGGGCTGACCGACTCCTTCAGCATGCTTGAATACTGGATCGGCGCCACCCTGTTCAACGGCGGCGGCCTGGCCGCCACCTCGTCCGGTTCGCTCACGGGTGGCATCTTCGACGTCAATTCTCTGACTTACACCTACGCCAAGAACGGCTTGTACCTCGGCCTGGAATATGGTTTCGGCGGCGTCGCGGGAAGCAATTCCGCAGGGCAAACCGAATCGGTCGGCGCATCTTATTCCTATAGCGGCTTCCTGATATCGGGCGGCTATGCCAAGTCCAACACGATAGACCCGACCGGCGTCACCGGCGGCGCAAGTGAAATCACCGATTTCGGTCTGGGCTACGACTTCGGCAACTTTGCCGTGCGCGGCCAATATGGCCAATTCAAGGCGAGCGTGGGCCTGTTCGGCGGCCAGGGCTCGAATTACTCGAACGATGTGCAAAGCTGGGGCATCGGCGCAGACTGGAAGACCGGCGCCACCAACAAGATCAATCTGGCCTATTACGATGCCAAGGACAAGGGGGCCGGCTTCGGCGGCAAGACCACCGAGATCGCCCTGCTTGACATTGTCTCGCTCTCGAAGCGCACCCAGGTCTATGCGCAACTGGTGGACATGAAGACCGATGCCAATGCCGGCTTGAGCGCCATGCTGGGCGGCGTGTACGGTTCAAACAACCTCTTGGCCTTCCCCGGCACGTCAGTGTTCTTCGGCCTCGGTGTGCAGCATTCGTTTTGAGTCTGTCCGCGGCAACTCCCCTTGCCGCATCCGCTTACCCCGCCCATGGCGGGGTTTTTTTATTGCTTCGGCAGAGAACGTGCGCATCTGACCCGAACACCCCGTTCAAGCAGCCAGCAAGGGCGACAGCGCGATCCTGCCATAGGCAATGAAGGCGCATACCACGGCCACGACCACCCAGTACGCCAGTTGCCCGCTCAGCGTGCTGCCCGAGGTGAGATAGACGCCGGCAAACAGCAGCATCTCGGCGGCGATGCAAACCGCGGCCACGGGGATCAGCATGGCCAGCGGCTTGTTGAACATCGGCAGTACCAGGCATATGCTGCAAAGCAGCTCGAACGGACTCAACCCCACCCACAACGCATGCGGCATGGTGGAGAGCGCGGGCACAGCTTGCTCGGAATTGACGAGCTTCCAGCCGGCTCCCATGAGAGTATGCAGCGCAAGGAGAACTTGCAGTGTCCACAATAGTGCATTCATGATGTCCTGTCCTTTTCCGTGATTGTTTATTCCGACTTCGCGCCGGAAGATGCGCTCGAAGACCAATCCGGCGCCTTGATGCCGAACTGCTGTTCGTATTCCGCTTTCAGGCGCTGCCAGCCGCCGAACTGCATCACGCCCATGCCGACGATGCGTCCGAGCGGTTGGCCCGCGATGAAATGGTCGAGCACGTCGATGCAGATATGCCAGCCCGCGGCGCCCATGGCGATATAGGGGCGCTCAATGCCGTGCCACAACGTCAGGCGCGTGCCTTGGCCGGCCGGCTCAAGCTCCCAGCGCAACTGCCCGTCACCCCACTTGTATTCGAGCAGTTCAGGCTCAATGGCGCGCGTCACTTCGGTTTGCGAGACTTGCTCGACCGGCGCATTCACCGTCGACAGGCTCACCGGGCCGACGGAGGCCATGTTGCGGCTGGCGTTGAACGGCGCCCATTCGGCCAATTGCGCCGGGTCGGTCAGGGCCAGCCAGACCTTGTCCGGCGCATGGCGCAACTCGCGCACCAACACCAGCGTCCAGTTCTCGCCATTCTTGTCGATCCGTGCACCCGCAGCGGGGCCGGGCTGATAGTGATCGTAGAGACTCATCGTTTCTTACCTTTCGTGGGTGTGTCGTACAAGCGGTCGAGGTGACGCTCCAGCGCATCGACGTGACCGGACCAATAGCGGCGGAATTGCTCCAGCCAGGCATCGACTTCCATCAGGGGTTCCGGGCACACGCGGTAAAGCCTGCGCTGCGCATCGATGCGCGACGCGACCAGGCCTGCTTCGCGCAACACGCGCAAATGCTTGGAGACCGAAGGCTGCGGCATGCCGAGCTGCTCTTCGATCTCCCCGACCGAACATTCCGAGCCGGCCAAAAGGCTCAGGATGGCGCGCCGGCTCGGTTCGGCGATGATGTTGTATGTCGATTCCATGCACTTAATATACCTAATCAGGAATATACCTGTCAAGGAATATTAACTCAAGAAATATTAACAACGCAAAAATCCACGATTTGCCTGCGTCACTTGCCGACTACCGTGCGACGAGCGGAAATGGCAATAAAAACGCGCCTCGAAGGTGTAATGCCGTTCAGATAAGAACGATCAGGTAAGCCTGCGCTTGTTTCAGGTCCAAACACGTGTTTGGTGCGGTGGGTTGTGCCGGGCGTCGCACGCTGAGCGTAGCGAAGCCCAACAGCGACGGTCGCCCAACCTGACGTGGCCGCAATACCCTCCGTTTGTTGGGCTTCGCTGCGCTCAGCGCCAACCTTCTATGATGATCAGTAAGTCAAGCCGGTTACGCAAATTTTCCCATTACCGTATTTTTGGGTAATTCCCTCCATTGCCTATAAGCGCTTGCGCTTATAGGCAATGCCACTGTGCCGCTGGTACTTCGTATCCCGCCTGTTCCTGTCCAGATTCTGCCGTCAGTTCGAGATCGTCGCCACGTGCGGCCACTGGCCACACCACCTTCTATCCGCCGAGCTT
>FTKD01411769.1_pt1 | contig 95769 bp, 91 predicted proteins | sample 1658191 | NCBI WGS metagenome assembly FTKD01 (sample SAMEA3914808, study PRJEB12502) | metagenome | biome: forest; material: soil | place: Canada | collected 2011-08-03 | depth 0.3 m
GCCTACAAGGACATCAACCGGCTGGCGCTGAAGCTGCTCAAGCCGGGCGGCCTGCTGCTCACCTTCTCGTGCTCGGGCGGCATCAGCGCCGACCTGTTCCACAAGATCGTCGCCGGCGCGGCGATGGACGCCGAGGTCGACGGCGCGCTGCTGCAGCGCCTCGAGGGCGCGCCCGACCATCCGACGACGCTGTTCTTCCCCGAGGGCGAATACCTCAAGGGGTTGGCGATCCTGAAGGCGGCCGACTGACGAGGCACCCGAGGAGGCTGTCGCCAACCTGAATGATCGGGGACTTCGTCACGGCGGCCTGCCGCCGCCGACGGCAGGCGCGAATCGATCTGATTTAATCCGGACACCCCAGGGAGGGGTTCATGGAGGATCGATGTTCTTGCAACGTACGCTGATCGTGGCCCTTGCGGCTTCCAGTCTCGCCATGCCGCTCGCCGCACAGACGGCAGACCCGGCTTCCCCAGCGGCACCGGAGGCGCCGGCCGATGCCAAGGTCCCCAAGCTCGAGTTCGCCAAGCTGCGCACACAGATCGTGCCCGGCGACAAGATCGGGCATTCCGAAGGCGGTTTCTTCTGCCTGGATCACGGCGACACGCACGCCGCAGACAACTTCGAAGGCGTCGTCAACGGGCTCGCCGCGATGTCGTTCAAGCGCGAGGTCAAGCGCCTCGGCCTGGGCGATGCCAGCGCCGAGATCTCGGCATTCGACACCGCCCAGCCGTCCGACGCGGACTATCGCATCGGCGGCGTCATGACCGCGCTCAGCGACCGGGAGTGTTCCTATCCCAGCGGTCGCAAGGGCACGATCGACATGACCATCAAGTGGGACATCTTCTCCACACGCCAGCAGCGCGTGGTCATGAGCAAGACGACCACGGCGAGCTACACCCTCGACAGCTTCGAGAACATCACCGGACGCGAGTTCTTCCTGCGCGGCATGGGCAAGGCCATCACCGGCGTGCTCTCCGATCCGGATGTCACCAACCTCTTCGCCGGCGCGGCACCGTCGCTACCGCCCGTGACGCTCGCACCGATCCATCTGCCCGCGGCGCACGCGATGCCCGGCGGCACGCAGCAGAACGCGACGGCCCTCAAGAACGCCGTGGTCACGATCCTCAGCGACAAGGGATCGGGCTCGGGCTTCTACATCGCGCCGGGCTACGTGCTGACGAACCGCCACGTGGTCGGCACGGCCAAGTATGTGAAGATCAAGCTGGAGGACGGCAAGGAACTGGTCGGCGAGGTAGTGCGCGAGGACGCGCCGCGCGACGTCGCGCTGCTCAAGACCGAGCCGACCACGATGCCCGTGCTGCCGCTGAGGCTGACGGACGCCATCATCGGCGAAGACGTCTATGCCATCGGCTCGCCGCTGAACCAGAAGCTGTCCGGGACATTCACCAAGGGCGTCCTCAGCGCCACGCGCGTCAACGAGGGGGTGCGCTTCCTGCAGAGCGATGTCGCGGTCAATCCGGGCAACAGTGGCGGCCCGCTGCTCGACGCGTCCGGCAGCGCGCTGGGCATGACCACGCTCAAGATCAACAACACCGCCGGCCTGGCCTTCTTCGTGCCGATGCGCGACGCGACCGACCGCCTGGCCATCGTGTTCGACGCCTCGGCGCCGTGAGCGCTCGGGGGAGCGCTTCCTAGCGGCGCGCCGCCGCCAGCAGCCGCGGAATCTCGCCCCGACATGCCGTGAGGTTGCCGGCATATTCCTCAGGGCTGTCGAACTGCCGCTGCGCCTCCTGCAGCTTCGCGAGCTGCTGCTTCGCGTAGCGCAGCACGTCGTCGGCCGTGGCCGTCTCGGGCCAGGGATAGACGAGCGCGCGGAACCGGCGTGCCATCTCGCGGTAGATGCGCACGTGCGTGTACTCGTGGCGCAGCACATGCGCATGCGCGCAGGTCTGCGACGGCAGCTCGCGCGCGACGCGCAGCACCGGGTGTACGAACTGCAGCGACACCGCCAGGCCGCGGCACGTCTTCTCGGGCGTGACCGAGATCGCGTTCTCCACCGACACCAGGCCCAGCGCCGTGGTGCCCACGGGCGCAGGCGCGCCGAGCGTGACGAGCTGCGCGGCCGACTTGTCGAACTCCTGCGGCGGATCGGCGAACCAGTCGGCGGTGAAGCGAACGGGCTGGTCGCATGCGGGCAACGCCACGCGGTCGCCGGCCTGCGCGGTGGCGCTGGCGACGAACAGCAGGACGGCGAGAAAACGGTGCATGCGAGGTTCCGGGGCCACCGCACCGCGTTGCGCGGCGGGCCTTCCCAGGCGGGATATCGGCCCGCGCGCGCCGGGCTTGAGCGCGGGCGGGTCAGCGCGTCGCGAGCGCGATGCGCGGCTCGAACTTCGCGCGCTTCACGCTGAAGTACGTCTTCACGTTGCGCACGTTGGCGTCCTGCGTGAACAGGCGCTGCACCAGCGCGCCCCAGGCGTTCATGTCGGGCACCCAGGCCACGAGGACGAAGTCCGGGCCCGGCGACACGCGGTAGCACTGCTGCACCGCGTCTTCGGCCAGCGCGCGGGCCTCGAAGGCCTGCAGCAGCTCGGCGCCCTGGCGATCCAGCGACACCTCCGTGATGGCGGTCAGTCCCTCATCGGCGAAGCGCGGCGCCAGCAACGCCACTTGGCGCTCGATCACGCCCGTCGCGGTGAGGCGGCGCACACGGCGCAGCGCCGTGGCCGGCGACACCCCGGCAGCGGCGGCCAGCGCCTGGTTGGTGCGGGTGGCGTCGGCCTGCAGCAGGTCGAGCAGGCGGCGGTCGATGTCGTCGAGTTCGCCTGCGCCTCGCAACTCATGATTGGATATTTCATTCATATCGCTATTTTGACTTTTTCAACCACTCATCATACTAAATGAAATTTACTTTCATTTCATAAAACATATTGCAAACATGCATCTTCTCAACACCCCTACGATCGCTTCCATCGCATCTCGCAGTCTGTTCAGGAGCCTTCCCATGTGTGGCATCGTCGCCGGCGTCAGTACCCGCAACATCGTTCCCATCCTCGTCGAAGGCCTGAAACGGCTCGAGTACCGCGGCTACGACTCCTGCGGCGTCGCCGTGCATCAGGACGGCGCGCTGCGCCGCACGCGCAGCACCGCGCGCGTGGCGGAACTGCAGGAACAGATCGCGAACGACCACGTGCAATCGGGCACCGGCATCGCGCACACGCGCTGGGCCACGCACGGCGCGCCCGCCGTGCACAACGCGCACCCGCATTTCTCCGGCCCGCTGGGCCCCGAGGCCGCCACCAGCCCGACCGACGCCGCGCGCGGCGCGCGCATCGCGCTCGTGCACAACGGCATCATCGAGAACCACGACGAACTGCGCATCGAGTTGAAGGCCAGGGGCTTCCATTTCGAGAGCCAGACCGACACCGAGGTCATCGCCCATCTCGTCAACCACCTGTACGACGGCGACCTGTTCGACGCCGTGCAGCGCGCCGTCACCCGCCTCAAGGGCGCGTACGCGATCGCCGTGTTCTGCCGCGACGAGCCGCATCGCGTGATCGGCGCGCGCGCCGGCTCGCCGCTCGTGCTGGGCATCGGCAACGGCGAGAACTTCCTCGCCTCGGACGCGATGGCGCTGGCCGGCGTCACCGACCAGATCGTCTATCTCGAAGAGGGCGACGTCGTCGACGTGCAGTTGGGCAAGCACTGGATCAACGGCCTGCACGCCGACGGCACGCTGCGCACCGTGCTGCGCGAAGTGCGCACCGTGCACGCCCACACCGGCGCCGCCGAGCTGGGCCCGTACCGCCACTACATGCAAAAGGAGATCTTCGAGCAGCCGCGTGCGATCGGCGATACCCTGGACGGTATCAACGGCGTCAGCCCGGAGCTGTTCGGCGACGGCGCGTACAGCGCGTTCAAGGACGTCGACCAGGTCCTGATCCTGGCCTGCGGCACCAGCTTCTACGCCGGCAGCGTGGCACGCTACTGGCTCGAGAGCATCGCAAAGATCCCCACCAGCATCGAGGTGGCCAGCGAATACCGCTACCGCGACAGCGTGCCCAACCCGCGCACGCTCGTCGTCACGATCAGCCAGAGCGGCGAGACAGCCGACACCATTTCCGCGCTGAAGCACGCCCGCAGCCTGGGCATGGCCCACACGCTTACCATCTGCAACGTGCAGACCAGCGCGATGGTGCGCGAGTGCAGATTCAATTTCATCACCCGCGCGGGCGCCGAGATCGGCGTCGCCTCGACCAAGGCCTTCACCACGCAGCTGGTCGGCCTGTTCGTGCTCACGCTCGCGCTCGCGCAGGTGCGCGGCCACCTCGACGACGCCACCGAGGCCACGCACCTGAAGGCCCTGCGCCACCTCCCCGCCGCCGTGCAGGCCGTGCTGGCCCTCGAGCCTCAGATCATGGCCTGGAGCGACGACTTCGCCACCAAGGAAAACGCCCTCTTCCTCGGCCGCGGCCTGCACTACCCGATCGCCCTCGAAGGCGCCCTCAAGCTCAAGGAGATCAGCTACATCCACGCCGAGGCATATCCCGCCGGCGAACTGAAGCACGGGCCGCTGGCCCTCGTCACCTCCGCGATGCCCGTCGTCACCGTCGCACCCAACGACGCGCTGCTCGAAAAGCTCAAGAGCAACATGCAGGAAGTGCGCGCGCGCGGCGGCGAGCTGTTCGTCTTCGCGGACGCCGACTCGCGCATCGAAAGCGACACCGGCCTGCACGTGATCCGCATGCCGGAGCACTACGGCGTGCTGTCACCGATCCTGCATGTGGTGACGTTGCAGTTGCTGGCGTATCACACTGCTTGCGCGCGGGGGACGGATGTGGACAAGCCGAGGAATTTGGCGAAGAGTGTGACTGTGGAGTGAGGGGGTTTGACCTGCCCGCAGGTGATCGTCGAATTAAAGTCTGTCAGCGAAAAATGAAGTCCGTCATGGTTCTGAGGCAAATGAAGTTCGCCGGGCGGGCTCCAGGTTGTTGCTAAAAAATTCCTGACATTCTCAACATATTCCTGATGCGCGATGTCAAGAATTCGCGTCGCCCCACCCTCGAGGACGTCCTGACCGGGGTGCCCGCGCAGCGGGCTTCGCGGGAGTGTCCGAAAGTGCTTGCCGAAACAAGCGATCCTGGCTCCGCTATCAGGAACTGCTTGGAGACTCCTCGCCACGAGCCAAGTGGAGCGCTCGCCGGAACGGCTCACATAGATACCCGAGCGCCCCTGAACCAGCGGCCGACCGCAAGCACCGGGTGGTTTTGTCCGGTGACCAGCGAGCTATCGGTTCCCGTTGGCCCGAATGACGCGGTTGGAATGCTTGGCTTTCTTTGACTTGCTCGTCGGCCCAGCGTAGACCGTCACGCCGGGTGGTTCGGCCTTCGCGATGCGTTCCACCTGCTCGCGCGTCAAAGGAGGATTCGATGCGAATGCTTGTGCTGCCTTTTTGGCCAAGTCGTCCGAAACGAACACCACTTTGCCAGGGCGTACTTGGATGCGCTTCATATAGTTGCGTTCAACTGGATGTTGGAGTCGCCGATCGAACACAGCGCCATCACGATTCAGGTAACGTCTAGCGTGCCGTTGCGGAGTGCGCTCTTTTGCAAAGGGAACACAAAGCCCTCCAGAGCATGATCGCCGGCGCAAAGTATCCGCGCGGCGTCTCGCGGCATGCCTGGAAGAAGGTTCGCAGAAGCGAGTTCACTGACTACCGCGCGATCTTCTTAGTCCGAAGAGTCCGCTTCGAGACCATTTTCAGCGCGTCACTTCGTCTTAGCGATCCCGCAAAGACGGCTGCGCTTCGCGGTTCGGCGTAAACAACTGCCAATGCCTATTCTCGAGTGAGCCCCACGCGCGCCGCCGCGGCAGCGACTCTAGCGAGTGCATCCGCAGCCAGAACAACCAGATTCCGCGCCGGGAAGTGAGATGTTTGATGCTCATGCAGGCATCCTAGCAACCCATAGCCCGGAAGGAAAGCGATCTGCACGCACAGTTGCCAGCCGTAGAACTGTCCGGGTTTTGCGGAGCCCCCCCAAATTGAAGCTTGCACTCCTGGTTTCCAGCGACCGTCCAGGTTTTGCGGAGCGTACATGGCTACCCGACAATGTCATTGAGGTGCTCACATGACATTGCGGCAGTTTCGTCCTCAGATTGCGGTGTTGCGATAAGAATACTTATCGCTATAGCGGTACTTTTTGTCGATCACTTTTGGGTCGGCAAGCGCCCAAAGTCACATCTCGCGATCTGCGGCGGACCACGCATTTGTGTGCAGCGCTCGGGCGGCAGCATAGTGCTTGATCGAGGAACCCATCGATGTGTCGCTTTCGGCGACATACCCGTGAAACACGCCGTCGGAACGAGAAAACGACGACATGATGGAACGGCCTGGGGACGGCCTTCGTTGACTACTTTCGCCGACACGGAAGTGGAATGACTTCCCTGCTGAGTAGCACTCGGATTGGCCGCGTGGCGCAGGGTCGCCCGCTATCGGCAATCTGGCGGGGAACATAGTTCAGAGCAGCGTCCACATGCTTTTGCGTCAAAAACGAGTACGCCTCCCGTAGCTGCTCCAAGTGAAATCCTGCCTTTAGCGAGGCCAAGACGTTGGCGATTGGCACGCGTGTCCCTTTGAAAACAGGTACTCCACGCATGACATTCGGATCTTCAACGATCGCAATATCAGTGTTCACAGTTTCGCCTCGCGTTTTGAGCCGCGGATCAGAATCCTCGCACTCCGCATCGCCTTCAAGTTCATTGGCACAGCTGATCCGTATAGCCGCTGCTCTGCGCGGTACTCTCGGGCAGCGACTACCGTACGGCAGTGTCGCCCTATGCAGCACATCTCGATTCAATATACCTGCAACGCGGGTCCGCTGATGCCCACTGGCATGGGTTCGAAACGATTCTCCAAACGCACACTGTCACGCGGCCAGGCCACCGTACATCCGTTCGAGCACCTGTTCCACGGCACGGATCCTCTCGGGATTGCGCAGCATCTCGACCGGCCTCCGACCAGCCAGCGCAGGAAGCGGCTGTCGCAGCCATCTCGCTAGCCACGCGTCAAGGTCAAAGCTCGAGGCGGCCTCTTGATCGCCGCTGTCGTCAATCAGCCGGCGCAGCGTCGCCGCGATGCGCAAGAAGCCCATTACTCTATGCCCTGCCAAGTCGGGGAGTGGCTCGTTCGCTTTCTCCTTGCGACGAAACGTGGTCGGCGAGACGCCGATGATGTTCATCACCACAGAAGCGGGCTGCTGCATGACGGCGGCGATCAACTCGACAAGGTAGGTCGGTACGCCCTCCTCGACCGCTTCAAAAACGACGATGTTCGGCGAGCGAAACACCCGGGCGACGAGGCCGGCAAAGGTTTGCCGCGATGCCGCATTTATGGATTCGCCGCGGCGTCCGCGAGCGGCGGCCCAGAAGCTGGCAGCGTCGGACGAGCCGCCACTTACCCTGCAGGCGACGTCGCGACGGGGGCCGGGCATGATGGGGCGCATCGGGGATTCAAGATTACTCAATGCTAGACGCTCCGACGGGCTGACACAACCGACGCGGCCTGTCGCAGTGCTCGAAAGTTCCGGCGATTAAACCCGGACACTTGGCCAGAGCGCCACAGAGGAGAAAATAGGCGAATCACAGCCCTCTGGATGAAACCCGGACGCTTCCTTACGCGGGCCGACAGATGCTCCAACCTACGCGTCAGCCTCTCCAAACGCCTTCGCCAGTTCTGCAGCCCGCTTCGTAGCATCGCTGTGCAAGTAGTTTGAAGTCGTCGCCACCGAGGCGTGGCGTAGGTTGTCTCGTACAGCGAGCAGGGGAACTCCAAGCTCCAGGGCATGCGTGGCATGGGTGTGGCGCATCCAGTGCGTGGTTGCTGAGCGCAGTTTCTCCGCCAAAGACGGATTCGATTCGGACACAACCTTAGCGGCCGTCTCGTAGAAGCGCTCCAGAACATCGAGCAGTCGAGCCGGCGTAATGCCGCCACCGACCTCGGCCGACAGCGTTGCAACAAGCGGCGTTTCCGGGTGCCAGAGGATTGGCGACGTGGGTATTCCGCGATGGGTCAGGTACCGGTTCAACGCGGCGCGAACCAGGGGAGGGACAGAAACCTTCGCCTTCTTCGCCCCTTTGCCGACAACATCGATCCAGCCGTCGTTGAGTTCGGAAATACAAATGTCGCCCATCGTCGCATCGCAGAGTTCGGAGGGCCGCAGTCCAGTGCCCCGCCCAAAGTCCAAGACGAACCGCAGGCGATGCGCCGCATCCTTCGACCACCCGTAGGACCATTCCAAGCCATCCGCGACGACCCGGATGAGCCGCCACTCCGCCTGCGTGAACACCCGCCCCGCATCCGCCGGCGAGGACGAAGTGCCGCCACGTACCTTCAGCCCAGCAAACGGGTTCGCAACCAGATAGTGCTGCTCAACGAGCCACCGAAACAGTGCCCCCAGCACCGACACCGCGTATTTCACCGATGTGGCCGCCAGGGGTCCCACGAAGGGCCGCCAGTCTGCCGAAGTGCGTGCCCTGGCCGGCCCCACCCAGCGCGCCTTCGGCGCCGGGTTCCTCAAAAACGCCCGGTAGGCCGTCGCGTCCTCCGTCGTCAGCGATGAAAGCGCCTTCCCGCGCAACACCACCGCCCAGAGGATGAGACGCTCGGCCTCCTTCTTGTATGCGCGCTGGGTCGCCTCCGCCTCATGCCGCTCGATCCAGGCCTGCACCGCCTCATAGTCGTTGCTGGCCGACAGCACGCATGTCACTTTCGGCGCACGGAACTGCCCCTTAGAGCCGTCGAGGTCCTCCGAGACGACAAGGGTCTCCCACGGCGCGATCTGGCTGACTTGCGCCGATGTCACGAGCGCCCTTGCCCGTTCGGTGAGATCGGGATGCGCGGCGAAGAACGTCTCCACCCGCTTGGCGCTCGTCGACCCCAGACCCGGCACCGAAATCCACCACCGGCGCCGACGCGGCACGCGCAGTGTGAGCGCCGCCAGCGTCTTGATGCCAACCGAGCGCAGTGCGGCTGCGAGGCGCGGAGGGAACCAGTCATCCACCGCGTCACCGATCATCGGCCGCCTCGGTGAGGCCGACCTCAGTTCCTCGATCACAGAGGAAATTCGCGCCGCCCGCCTCGTTCCTGGACGCGTGTGGGCGGAATCCAGGAGTTCGGCCAGGTCATCGCGACCTGCGAGCCGGGCGGTGCGCTGAAGCAGACGCCGGGTTCGACCGATGACGGTGCGAGCCGACCTACCGTCGCCAAGCAGATGCGGGGCGTAGCGCTCCACGGCAACCCTGGAGTCGAGCCCCTCGGCAACCGCGCGAAAGGCGGCGAGCTCGCTGGCGTCCGGGAAGCCCGCACCGTCCTCAGGAGCTTCGGCATGGGGGGCATCGGCGCGAGGGGCCATGCGAGGCAGTCTATGCCGATAAGCCGCAATATTGCAATCGCAAAAGGCGCGGTGCCCCGGGCACCAGGCAACGAGGTTCGGCTGCCAAAGGATCAGACGTCGGGTGGCTTCAGTCCGCCGGGCGAGCACCCAGACAAGACCGGTGCGATCATGCTGTGTGCGAATCGCGAAGGCAACGAATGACATCCAGCTATCAATCGACATCAGCATGGCTAGGCAGCACGAGGCGGCCATGAGTGCGTGGTGCGAGTTCAAGATTCAGCGGATGTATTGCGCCGATGTGGAATCGGTGTCCGTGGCCGAACTGCCCCGTGTCGTGCTCGAGCTTCAGTCGTTGAGCCGTTGGCACGGCGTGCAAATTTTCCCCGACGCGGAGCCGGCGCCTGATGGCCATTGGCAGTTTCCCCGCGTCAGCATCGGGTGGCACAGCGCTGGCCCGGGCTACGTTTTTCAGTGTTTCGAGACCGTCCATTCCAATTCTTGCCTGTTGGCTTCAGCCTCCGAGCTGTCAGAGCCCGAGACCTACGTCGAACTCGGTGGGCAAGGTCAGGAACTGTGGCCCAAGCAACTCTTTGTGCCCTATGGCAGCGTTATGCAAGCGCTTAATCACTTCTTGACCACCGGCCTGCAGGATCCCCTGCTCGATTGGATCGGACTGGGTGACTTCCAACGGCGAGCCACGACGGCTCGTCCACGACCTCGTTGACATCCCCTTCTATCGACCGGCGGACGGCGCTGCGCGAGATCACTCCTTCGCCAACCCGTTCCGGCAATGTCACGGCGAAAATGAAACTGGGCTACTTCAGTCGCGGAGGTGATGCCCGGGGCACCACGTGTCGGACTTCTGCCAAGCCGATGGCGTACCGGTCCTGCACCGTACGACGGCTATCCGCCAGCAAGCTGACTTTCGAGCATCGATGGGGAGCACCCGCAGTCGCTGCAGAGCGGTCGTTGGCTAGACGGAAGGAACGCTCTTCAAAGTCCGCATGAACCCTTGAGTTGCGGCAGGTTTCCCGTCGCTGCGCCAGATTGTCCTCCGCCAAGGTCTAAGCGAACGGGCACCAACGAAGCGGCTCTTTTGAGCCATATTCTTTCATTGCGCAATCCTACGTTCGCGATCTGAGTCGCTGGAAGGCCATTGACCGCTGCAAGGGGCGGCGCGAGGATGCGGGGCATGGACACGAACCAACGCGCCGACGCGAATCGCAAGTACCTCGCCGGCGCGCTCGCAGCCTTGGCCCTGCTTGAACAGAGGTCTCCCGACCGAGCGCAACTTTCTGGAGAACAAGTAAAAGCAGCGGTTCAGTCCTGGTCAATGCAGACCACTATGGCATTTCTGCGTTTGTCCTCGGAGCCTGCTTCAGCGAAGGAGTTTCTGAAGCCAACTGAGGAGGAACTTCGGATTCGCCTGGCATTCGGAACAGCCATTCTCAGGAAGCCTCAGAAGGTCTCCCTCTCTCTTGCCATGCAGCCGGCGATCAATGCGTGCGCATCGAAGAACACGATCCGCGACTATCAGGTCACTATCTACGTTGGAGCGGTGATCGCGCTCTTTCTTGGAGCGCTTGCATTGGTCGATGAAACGACAGGCTGTGCATCCGGCCTGGAACTAACAGCCGCAAGGCGACGCAACAAGCATGTAGAAGAGCTCGAGCGTCTTTGGGAGCCACTCATTCGCGCGTACGAGGTGAGTCCGTTTGCACATCTCCTCCCGAAAGAGCCCTGGAGAATTGTTCTCGCGCATTCGATTTTAGGTCGCAGCCTCGATTACCTTCTCGCTCACGAGCTGGGTCACGTGCTTCGCGGCCATTTGGACTACTGTCTGCGATGGATGACGGAACCGTCGATCGTTGAGGCATCCCGGGAGAGCACAGGTCTGCCACCCGCACTCTCGAGAATCATTGAGGCGCAGGCGGACGATCACGCTAGCTTGCAAGCGGGCATGAAGTGGCACCATCTATCCAGAAGTCACGATTTCGAAGTCAGCCCGATCTGTTCGGGAATCTATGGGTTTACGTTCTTCAATGCCCAAGACGTCTGTCGGTCAGTTGCTCAGTCGATTTGTCTTGTTTTCTTCCTCCTAGACTATGGTTCACGGACCGCAATGGACGACGCCCTGGGGCTACCTAGTACTACCAACTACGGCCCGCTTAACCCGTATCCTCCTCTAGAATTTAGGCTCTGGCGGGCGCTCCGAGTGTCTCGGCTACACGAGGCATCTGGCCTTGATTTCCGAGCCGTCTTGGAGAGCGTGCGAGCTAGCCTGGTCAGCAAGGGCCTAGTTGGTGCGACGTACTTGTTGCCTCCCACGACGCCAGAGCCTGCGATGGCGGCATACGAGCAAGCGCTAGTCGAGCAGGGAGCTGAAGCCCTAGTAGCGGAGAAGGCATGGGTTCAAATAGGACTAGACGTTACCCAACCACCCCCCGAGATGCCGAAGAAGCTCTGGTTGTGGAGGCTTAAGTGAGCACGCAAGGGAGTTCTTGACATGTTGCTCGAGAGCGGAAGCACGATTGTTCTGGGTAAGGCTGTCGGTTGAGCCTTGGGTGAGCTTGCGAAGTGCGGGCTCCGAGCAGTCCGGGACAAGTACAGTACGGAATCAACGCACCGCGATCACTTCGGGCCGTCCGTCAGCGCAGGAGGCACACACCGCTCGCCGCATCTAACTCGGCACCGCTGCGGCAGTTGACTGCAAACGCCGAGCGCGTCGAATGAACGTTACTACTGCTGCTTTCCACAGTCGATGTCCTGGTTACATCAGGGTGAACCGGACCCGAGTCGATCCAAACTTTCTGCATCGGAGATAAGAGCATGCACTTCTGGCCGTGGATCGTGATCGCATCTGGCATTGTCGCCATGGGAGTGTTCGGATATCTCAGGCGCGTGTGGCCGCTGCTTCTGTCGGCGAGCGACCTTGTCCTGCCCGCGGTGCTTCACAGCATCGGCCCAGGCTCCGATATCCCAGCACTAACGCCTGCAGCGAGGAAGGCTGCGTTAGCAGAAGCTGCCGCGAGGCTTGATAGGTTGCATGCCTATGTCCGAATTGTCATTAGCCTTTTGGTCGTTGGCGCAGCGCTCTATGTAATCTTATCGAAGGGCTACGGAGACGCTGAGCAAAAGTGGGCGTTCGGAGCAGTCGGGACTGGGCTTGGCTACTGGCTAAAGAAATAGCACGGGACGAAGATGGCATCAAGTGCTTTGCGGAAATCCCCGGACAGCTAAGTTGCCGACGCTGCGGCTGCTATGCAGCGGATGCAGACGTCTTCCCATTCAATTCGAAAGGCCGCCTCAAGTCGCAAAGCGGAAGTCGCGGTGGCATGGCCCGTGCCCCGTGCTCATTGGCGCGTCTTCGTTTCCCGTGGCGAACCATTCATGAGGCGCGTGAAGGTCAGGATTGCCCACGGAGTATCACCGCGGGGAAACCTTGACTTGCTTGCCTCGGACCACCGGAGTTTCTGTAGGCTTGAGAGTCGGCGCCGCGCATCCGCACCAAGGGTCAGCCAGGCGCGTTCGGCGCGATCGTCGTCAGATCCAGCGATACCCAGAAACATGCGCCCGCGCCTAGCTCGCTACGACAGCCGACCTCGCCGCCATGTCGACTCACGATGTTCCGGACGATCGAGAGTCCGATGCCGGTGCCGTCGAAAAGAGCGCCGTGCAGGCGCCGGAACGGTTGGAAGAGTTCGGCTGTCGAGCTGTCGAATCCAACGCCGTTATCGCACACCTCGATCCTCAATATGGCGCCGTCCTGTGATACGGCGACAGACACCCACGGAAACTCGCTGCCCGAGGAAAATTTCACGGCGTTGCCGATGAGGTTGACGAACGCCTGGCGCAGCAGCGAGCGGTCGCCCGCGGGCAGCGGTGGGAGCGGTTCGATCCGCCAAGCTACCCGCGCAGCTTCTGGCCGGCTGAGCGAGACGGTCTCGACCGCCTCGCGAACGATGGCGTCGAGGTCCACGCGCAGCAGGTTCAGAGGCGCTCGCCGCGCCTGGGCGAACTCCATCAGCGCCGCGATCAGGTCGATCGAGGACTGGCCCTGGCGGCTGATGGCCCGCAGCAATTCGATGGCGCGGTCGTCGTGCCCCTCGCGTACGAGATCGATCGCTAGGTCAGCCAGTCCCTTGATGCCGCCCAGCGGGCCGCGCAAGTCGTGCGAGACGGTGCGATTGAATGACTCGAGTCCCTCGATCATGTCGCTCAAATCGGCCGTACGTTCGGCCACGCGCTGCTCCAGCGATTCGTTGGCATCGCGCAGCAACGCCTCGGCAGTCTCGCGACGGCGCAGTTCCTTTGCGAGGGCCGTGTGCGAGCGCATCTGTCCGACGGACAACAAAGTGGCTCCGGCGATCCCAAATGGCACCCAGGTCCACAGGCGCACGCGAAATTCGGGCTGCGCCGTCAACCAGCCGACCAGGACCACAAGGGGCTGGACCAGAAACGCAGCCGAGACAAAGCCGAAACCGGTGCCCGGCGCCTGCTGCCGGGCCCTGAGTCCCATGACCGCCAGCCAGATCATCAAAAGCCCGAGACTGATGTGGGCTGTGAGCGGGCGGCCTACCGACAGGATATGCAGCGCGATGGTCGCGACGATCCACACCGCGGCCAGGCGCATCGCGTCCCGCCACGCCGCGACTTTGTTGCTCGTGTAGAGGCACATTCCGGTCGCCATCGCGATGCCGGCCGCACCCGCCATGCCGAGTCCGACAATGCTGGTTCCACCAAAGTCGGGCATCAGCGGGTTCTTGACCAGGAAGATTGCTGATCCGATGGCCAGCGCCAGGGCGAAGAATCCGAAGCCCGGGTCCCGCGTCTTGTGACGAACCCAGAGGAAGAGCGCGGCAAGCACGCCCAACACCACGCCGCCGGGCCACCAAGCGTCCCAATCGAAGGTGTCCATGGTCCGGATTGCCTCACGGCGCTGCCCGGATGTCAACGGCCGCACAGGCAAGAACGGCTCACGCCGTTTGCTCAAGATTGGGCTGGATGAGATCTTCGAACCACTCGATGAAAGCCATCAGCCTGCGCGAACGCTGATGCCGATGCGGATAGAGGAACGAGATCTCCATCGATGCCGCCCGACTCTCCGGCAATATCTCGACGAGTTGGCCGGAATCCAGCAGATGCCGGACATCGAAGCGCGGAATCTGGATCAGGCCCAGTCCTGCGATGCAGCACGCGATGTAGCTCTCAGCGTTGTTCACGACCACGCGGCTCGGCACTTCCAGCGCATGCGTGCCATCCGCCGTGACGTGTTCCCAGAGCAGTTCGCGTCCGGTCGTCGGCGAGGCGTAGCCGACTGACACATGCGCCGCGATCAGTTCCTCCACGCAACGCGGCGTTCCACGCTCCTGCAGGTACTCCGGGCTCGCGCAGTTGATCAGCGCGATGCGCCCGATCGGACGCACCACGAGGCTGCTTTCGCGAAGGCTGCCGACGCGCACGACGCAGTCCACCCCTTCCTGTACCGGGTCGATGGAACGATCGGTCGATCCCAGGCCGATTGTCAGGCGGGGGTGACGGCGCAGCAGGCCCGGCAATGCAGGGGCGATCAAGCGGCGTGCGATGCGACTGGGCGTATCCACGTTGAGGCGGCCGGACACCTGGCGCTGCTGCGACTGGAAAAGGTGGTCGATGTCTTCCGCCTCGCTCAACAATATGCGCACGCGTTTCAGCAATTGCATGCCATCAGGTGTGAGATGTACCTGACGGGTCGTGCGATGCAGCAGCCTCGTGCCGACACTGGTCTCCAGTTGCTGAACCGCAGCGGATACGGTCGCGCGCGGCAAGCTGAGCGCATGAGCCGCCTTAATAAAGCTGCCCATCTCAGCAACCTGCGCGAACACTCGGTACTGATCCAGTTTGTCCATGGTCGTGCTACGACGCCTTGCAGGCGACAGCGGAGGTCGTCGCTCTCATCCCGCGAACCCGCCTGCATCGAGGAAATCCTGTTCCTCACGCGTCGACTGGCGGCCCAACACGCGGTTGCGATGAGGAAAGCGACCGAAGCGCCGGATGATTTCCCGATGGCCATGAGCATGTGAAAGCCAGGGCTGGCCGATTTGCTCATGCAATTGCACGGAGAAATCCTGGTCGGCGAGATCTTCGGAGTGCGCGAAGGGCAGGCAAAAGAACGGCCTGAGCGAGACTTCCGTGTCGTCCATGAAGTGTTCGTCGCTGGCGCGCCGCGCGAAGGAGCGCGCGAGGCCATCGGTCGCATACATGTGTGCCGTGCCGCGAAAGGCGTTGCGGGGAAATTGATCAGTCAGCAGCAGCAAGGCAAGTGCGCCTCGCGGCGTTGCCAGCCACGCCTCAAGGCGGCCGCGGGCTGCCAAGAGATGAGCGTCGATGTACCGCTCGCGGAAGAGACGATCGAAGGCCGGATCCTTGGAAAACCATCGGCTGGGGCCCGCATCGCTCCAGAACCGAACGAGTTCCGAGGGCTCGATGGCGGACACTGTTTGCGACGGCGATCTCCGGCGCTCCTGGAGCTCCGTGCGTGGAGCCAACCGTTGCTCGTGTGTCATGGACGCGAAAAGAACCAGATCGCCAGCGCCGCGACGATCGCCGGAACCAGGGCCACGACGAAGAGAATCGGTAACTCCTCCCGGGCCGAGTAGCCCGCGTGATTGACGCCGACCCACATGTTGGCGACGGCCACGAGCAACCAGAGCGGGATGAACGCCTTCGCCGCCAACGCAATGGACGCTGCGTTGGCGCCCCAAAGGTGCCCGAACAGCATGCAGACCCCGAGAAGGATGATGCCGCCGAGAAGTGTCAGTACCAGGTGCATGCGAGCTTTCTTTGCGCTGGCGCTGCGTGATTCGCCGCGGCGAACTCGATGATGCCGCAGGATAGATCAGGAGAACACACTCAGATTCCCCGCGATGTCCTTGCCGGCATAGGGCGGGAAGACGTCCAGTTCGAGGTCCGGATTGCCGATCAGCATCGCCTTCGTGTTGCTGAGCGCATCGAAACCGGCCTTGCCGTAGTACTTGCCCATGCCGCTGGCGCCAACGCCACCGAACGGCAGACTGTCGATCCAGCAGTGCAGGTTGGTCTGGTTGATGCAGCCGCCGCCGAACGACAGGCTGCCCAACACGTAGTCGACATTTTGCTGGTTCTTGCTGAAGACGTAGGCGGCCAGCGACTTAGGCTTGCGCTTGATGATGTCAATTGTGGCTTTTAGGTCCGTGTACGGCAGCACGGGCAGCACCGGGCCGAAGACCTCCTGCTGCATGGCTGGGTCGCCCCAGTCCGACGGATAGAGCAGCGTCGGTGCAACGTAGCGAGCAGTGACGTCGTACTCGCCGCCCAGCACTACCTTGGAGGGAAGGATATACGACGCCACGCGAGCAGTGTCGTGCTCGCTGATCATGCGGGCAAAGTCCGGGCTCTGCTTCGGATCCACCCCGTACATCTTCACGATGCTGGCCTTGAGCCTGGCTATGAACTCATCGGCGACGGACTCGTGTACACAAACGAAGCCGGGGGCGATGCACCACTGTCCCGAAATGGCGTTGTGGCCCCAGGCGATGCGGTCCGCGGCGATGGCGAGGTTCGCGGTCTCGTCGACGATCGTCGGGTTCTGCCCGCCGAGCTCCAGCACGACGGGCGTCAGGTTCTCGGCGGCGGCGCGCATCACGATCTTTCCGACCGCGGAACTTCCCGTGAAGAAGATGAAATCGAACGGCAACTTCAGGAGTTCGGCGATTTCCTCGCGTCCGCCGGTGACGACCGCGACGTCCTGCGGGTCGAAGTATTGCGGGATGTATTTCTGAAACAACGCCGCAGTGGCCGGCGTCGTGTTGGCGGGCTTGAGAATGACCGGGTTGCCGGCGGCCAAGGCAGCGATCGCAGGATCAAGGAGCAACAGTACCGGGGCGTTGAAGGGTCCGATAACGAGCGTGACGCCATAGGGCTCCTTGTAGACCATGCCCCGGTTGCCGGTCTCTTCCAATCCATTTGGAATTGCTACCGGCTGTGGCGCCATCAGTTCCTTCAGGTTGTCGCGGTAGTACTTGATGACGCCGCTCGGCACGGTAATCTCGAAGAGCTGCTCGAATGGCGGCTTACCGAAATCCTGGTACAACGCCGCACAGAACTCCTGCGCATGAGTCGCGAGCATGCGCTCCATGCGGTCGAGCTTGTCGATCCGCCATTGGTAACTCTTGCTGGCATCACTGTGAAAGCGTGCCTTCTGGGCGTCGAAGATGGCCTGAAACTTGTTGGTCATTTGGAATGTCCAGTGGCTGGAGCGAGCTGGTTGCGTGAAGGCTGACCGGAGAATCGGTCAATCCGCCCACTCAACGCGCAACGCGAGAACTACTCGTCAAGGGCGTCGAGCACGAGCTCGGCGGTGAGCGCGCTGCTGTACTGCTGTTGTCCGGTGATCAGACGGCCGTCGCGGATCGCGAACGGCTCATTCGGCCCTCGACAGAGAAAGTCGGTGCCGGCGATGCGGGCCGCTTCGCCCTGGATGGTGTAGTCGTTCAACTTCATGCCGAAGGCCTTGTTGACGTCCTCTTCCTCCTCGTCGGAGAAGCCGGTCCACTTCTTCCCCTCCGCCAACAGCCGTCCATTGGACAGCCGCGTCCAGAGCAGAAGCGAGGAGCCGTGGCAGATCAACGCGACGATCTTCTTCGCTTCGTAGAACGCGGCGATCAATGCGTGGAGGGCCGCGTCGTCCTTGAACAGTAAAAGCGGGCCTCCGCCGCCCGCGACCCAGACCGCGTCGTAGTCTTCCACTCGCACCGCGCTGATGGGCATCGACTGCTTCAACATCGACGAGAACTTCGGGTGATGCGCGAAGCCCAGGCTGATGAGATCGTCGGCATACGCACCGCCTGGCGTGCGTGGGTCGCTGTGTGTGTCGTACATGACTTCGCCCCCTTTCGGAGATGCGAGGTCCACGTGATGGCCGGCTTCGGTGAACATGAGGAAGGCGCGCGTCATCTCCTCGGCGAAGAAGCCCACCGGAAAGCCCTTGAGTTTCGTGGTGTTCGAGACGATCGAAAGCACGCGGCGCGGCTTTCGTTTCACGCCAATTCGGGACACGAGTTTCAGATCGGAGGCAAGCACTTCCCGGATCCTTCCGTCGAGATGTCGAATTAGGGTGGCGTGTTGAGCAGCGTGCGCGCGCGGCGGCTGCTGCGACTCCGACTACTTTGTCGTGTAGCCGCCGTTGATGAGCATCGTCTGGCCGGTGATCCACCAACCCTCGGACACCAGGAACCGAATGAACGGGACGACGTCGTGGATGTCGGTCAGGCCTGTCTTCGAGAACTTCGACAGGGCCGCCGCGGTACGGTGGTAAGCCACGGCATCCGCGCCCTCGGCCGGATAGAAGAACGGCGTGTCCATCGGGCCCGGGCCCACAGCGGTCACGGAGATGCCGCGATCGCCGAATTCCTTGGAGGCCGTGCGGGTGAAATGCTCCACCGGGGCCTTCGTGCCCGCGTAGGCCGCGTAGAACGGCGTGTAGGCGCCGAGCAAGGAAGTCACGATCGTGCAGACCTTGCCATTGTCGTTGACATTCTTGCCCGCCTCCTTCAGGAAGAAGAACGCCGTCTTCGAGTTCACGGCCGTCATTTCGTCATATTCGGTTTCGCTGATCTCGACCATCGGCTTCTTGAGCACTTTACCGACGGTGTTGATGGCGATGTCCGGACGGCCGACCGCAGCGACCGTATCCGCGAAGAGCTTTTCGACGGCCTTGGCGCTTGTCAGGTCTGCCTGCAGGGTGACCGCCTTAGCGCCGGCAGACTCGATGGCCGCGGCGGTCTTCCTCGCCTCGGCTTCGGACGCCGCGCTGTTGTAGTGGATCGCGATCGCCCTGGCACCCTGCTGAGCTAGGTCACGAGCGATGAGGCCGCCGAGATTCTTGGCCCCTCCTGCGATGAGAACAGTCTTGCCTTTGATGGAATGGTCAGCCATTGCGATCTCCAAGTTCATGCGGGAGATCGCAGTCTAGGCAGCGTCGGCTCGGAGATCAGCCCGTCCGCGTTGGATAGATTGTCCAGGAATGCCGATCAATTCTTTGGCGAACTGACGGGCAGCAAGCATGAACGGACCGCTCTGGCAACGAAAACGGACGTCTGCCTCGCGGCGGCGCGGGACCGCAACCGCTGCTTTGCAGTCTCCCGAAACACGCTGCCCGGCGGGCGGGGCAGCGCAGCGTTCGTGATTGGAACTCTGAGCGGGCTTGGTCAGTCGAACAATGACTGCCTCGGCCCCGGGCTCAAGCGGATGCGTGTTCAGCAACTTCTGGCGACCATCCGCACTCGCGACACCCCTCTCAAAGCAAGTAGTCGCTGCGCCCGCCGCAGAATGCGCGACCACGGTTCGAACAATCTGACAACAGCGGCATGCGGTGCTTGAGGCAGATGCACAGGTGAGGCATGGACTATGCGCCGGGGTGGATCAGCGTCTGACCTCAGTGCACGGCGTCATCGGGCCGGCCGCATCAGGCCGCCAGCGCCCGAGCAATGGTTCCCACCTTCCTGAGCGCCGCGTGGAAGTTCTTGTTGTCGGGATGCCCGAAGTTGATCCGCACATGGTGACTGAAGCGATGGTCGGCCGAGAACAAGTGGCCCGGCGCCAGGCTGATGCCCTGCGAAAGGGCCAGCCGGTGGAGTTCCAGCGCGTCGATCTTCGATGGCAGTTCCACCCAGATGAAGTAGCCGCCTTCCGGCTGCGTGGCCCGCGTGCCGGGCGGAAAGTGCTTCGCAATGTCGCGCAGCGTGGCATGGCGATGCTGCGCCAGCGTCGCCCGCAACTGACGCAGGTGCCGGTCGTAACCGCCATGTTCAAGGTATTCGCTCAAGCCCTCCTGCGAGGGCAAGGGCGCGGCGATGGAACTCATCAGCTTGCGCTGCGCGACCTCGCCAGCGTAACGGCCTGCCGCCACCCAGCCGACCCGGTAGCCCGGCGCCAGCGACTTGGAGAAGGAACTGCAGTGCATGACCCAGCCCGCGCGATCCCACGCCTTGGCAGGCCTGGGCTTGCGGGCGCTGAAATACAGCTCGCCATAAACGTCATCTTCGATCAGCGGCACCTCGCGCTTGGCGAGCAGTTCCACCAGGGCTTGCTTGGCGTCGTCCGGCATCAGGCTGCCAAGGGGATTCTGAAAGTTGGGCATGAACCAACATGCCTTGACCGGATGCCGTTCCATGACCGCAGCCAGCGCGGCCACGTCGATGCCCGTGCGCGGATGGGTGGCGATTTCGACGGCGCGCAGGCTGTGGCGTTCCAGCGCTTGCAGCGCGGCATAGAAGGTCGGCGACTCAACGGCTACCAGGTCGCCGGGCCGGGTGACGCTCTCCAGGCAGAGGTTCAACGCCTCCATGGCGCCGTTGGTGATGACCAGTTCGTCGATGTCCACGCCGCAGCCCATGCCGAGATAGCGCAGGCCGATCTGGCGGCGCAGCGCGGCGCTGCCGGGCGAAAGGTCTTCGACCGTGCGCCACGGGTCCAGCCGACGCAGCGCCTTGCCCGTGGCGAGCGCGAGCTTGGGCAAGGGAAACAGCAGTGGACTGGGGAAGGCCGAACCCATCGGCACGAGCGCCCGATCCTTGGCGTGGCCCAGCACTTGGAAGACCAGTTCGGATACCTCGACGGCACGCTCTTTCGTCACTGGCCTGGAACTCTCCGGCTCCTGCTGCCAGTTCACCGTGTGGCTGACGAAATAGCCAGAACGGGGGCGGGCCTCGATCAGACCGCGCGCTTCCAGCAAGTAGTACGCCTCGAAGACGGTAGACGGGCTCACGCCCCGGCTGCGGCTCGTCTCCCGCACCGAAGGCACACGCTCGCCCGGCCGCAACTGGCCGTGGGCAATGGACTCGGCGATCTCTTGTGCCAGGGCTTCATAGCGCTTCATGGTGCTTCGTCATCGTGTGCAACTGATATGCACAAGTAGCGGATTGATCACCACTGTACTTTCACAAGAGTTTTCCTGGCAAATCCCCTGTGCCGTTCATCTGATCTGCTGTTTTTTGGCGAATCTGAGTCTGTGATCTCGGCGACCGTTTTGGCACAGTAACGGCTACAAGCAAAAGGATCGTCATGGGGATCCCATGCAGCATCCAATGCGGCTTGAACCATCGTCTGGGCTGCTGATGCAGCGTATTGAGGAAATCATGGATTGGATTCCTATAGTTTTTATTACGTTCAAGTTGCTCGTGTTAGGCGCGGTCGTGTTCTTCTCCATCAAGTCTCATCACGACAAAGAGAAGGAAGAGCAAGAAGAAGAAAGACAGAGGCAGGCGCGTGCATCCGGAACTGGCAGCGCCATCCAACTTGGGCAAGTTCAACAACACGTTGCAGCTTCGCAATGCGCAAGGCAAAGTGGCGCAGGCTGATGAGGTACGCATCGCCAACGAGGTACGCGGCTCGGGCAAGCCGACGCTACTCGCATGGCTCGTCGGAGCGTCTCCGTCGTCTTCTCAGCCTCTTGCCGTGTCCGTGTTGGACGGTGCGGCATGAACTCCCCACGCGATCGACAAGCAACCCGCGATGGCGAGGAAAAACGCCATGGGAATCGCAAAGATGAACTGTTCGGCCACAACCGCCCCCAAGGTGTTGGCGACGACGAACACGGCGATCATGGGACGGGCGCTCGCCGGCGAAACCTTGTCCAGTGTGGCTATCTGCCAAAGAAGGACCGCTTGCAGAACCAGGTAGACCGACATGTACCAGCCAAATCCCAGATAGAAATCCAGGTAGCTGCGTTGCACGCCTTGTGCGTCCATCCTGAAACTCCGCATGGCGCGCAGCACGTCGGATTCACCGATCGGCGACCACGACTTCAGGCCCCCGGCCGAATGTCCTGCGGCCAGCAACACGGACAGCACGGATGCCGCCCGCAGCCAGAGTCCCTTGTTGCGCCAACGCGTCCATTTCATGGCAATGTCCCTCGACGGTGACGTGGATCGAATGGCTGCTGTGCGACGAGATGACCGTCTTATTCGAGCGCCTTCGCGTAGTGCTCCAGCAAGCCGCCCCAGCCGCCTGGCGACGCGAGTGCGGCGCGCAGGGCGATGGCCGCGTCGCCATAGCGCTCGAGATGACGGTGTTCGAGGGTGACCTCGGTCACATCCGAGCCCTTTTCCTCGAAGCGCACCTCGACCTCGGTGAGCAGCGCGGGATCGAAGTTCCACTGCGCGTCGATTTGCCAGGCGAGCACCAGACGGGTCGGCGGAGTCCAGACAAGCACGCGGCCCCAGTCGCATTCGCTGTCGTCGGTACCACGCTCGTACCAGCGACCGCCAACTCGCGGTTCGATCACGACCGCGGCAATCGGCGCCTTCGTCGGGCTGATGGAGTGCGTTGGAATCCACCAGCGACTCATTCCGCTCGTGAAGACTTCGAATGCGCGCGCGGGTGTCGCCTGGACGCGGATCGTCTTGAGTACCGGTTCGACGTAGGCTGACGTGGGGCCGCTCATCGCGATGTCCTCTTGCTTCGGGGTTGAGCGGGACGGTCGACTTCGGCCTTGAAGGCGCTCAGCGCGTCGTCCCAGAAATTGTCGAGCCAGGCCCGGATTTCGGCCAAGCCATTCGGATCGACTTCGTACAGGCGCCGTGCGCCGTGCGCCTCGTCGCGCACCAATCCGGCATCCTTCAACACCTTGAGGTGCTGCGAGACAGCGGGCCGACTGACGGGCATGCCCGTCGCGATGTCGCCGACCGACACCGGTCCGCGACGCAGCCGCTCGAACACCGCACGGCGGGTCGGATCGGCAAGTGCATTCAACGCACTGTCGTAAGTCATAACTTACTGTAAGCCAACGCTTACGGAACGTCAAGCATCCGGATTCGCTGGATGTCTTGTGATCAGGCGGGATCGTCGATCGGCCAGCCATTGCGAGGCGGAACGTCAACCGATTCGGGCCTGCACGTTTCGCAGCAGCCGGCTGTAGCGACACCGACTCGCGTCAGCCGTCTGATGCGGCACCACGCATCGGCTGCTGACTCAGTCCAGCTCGCGGCTCCGGCTTTCGCGCATCCGCGGCAGCCGGTGCGCCGCCGAGGTCGGCAATGCAGCGGAAGGCGTCGTCCGGTGCGACATGCCGGCCAGCCGCCTCCACTGGCATAGCAGTCGGCCGATAGATCGAAGGGGTAGCGTTGCAGGGCCGGCTCGAGAGTCGGCCAGTGCTGCCTCCGCCTTTCCAGTCATGACGGCAACTGCGCGATCGGGCGTCGCTCACGCCGTCCGTTCTTCCAGCCAGTGCGTTCCAGGCCCACACGCCTCGCAACCCGACTCGACGATGATTTCGCACATCTCGCGGTTCTCGGGTGTGTCAGGCCACCACACGCCGCCGTCGATTGGCTCTCCCGCTTCGTTCTCGTGCAGCCCTAACGGCCAGCAGACGCGAATTTCGATCATGGAACCTCCGACTGCGAACTGAGCCTATTGCTGAGAACGCTGACGCGTCTTCGCGAGCCCTGCCGCCCGCCCCCCTATCTCTTAGGCTCGAGTCCGCGGAAAGTTGCAACGGCCAATGCCTTTGGTACCGCAGCCTCTGCCTCATCCAGAAAGCCCTCGGCATTGGCAACCGCACTGTCTTGAAGATCCTTCACCGCCACGTAGCAGCACGACTCGATCAGCGCGTCTGTCGCTTCAACAGTCGGCTCCTCCGGGCCTCGGAAGGCCAGACCAATCATGGCGTCGTCACCGAGGAGGCCGTCCGCAGTCAGTCGTTGAACCAAGCGAGTCGCCATTTCCGAGACCGCAACGCTCGGCAGCGCATCCAGCGCGATCGCGGTGGCGTGAAGCCCCCTCAGCAGGACAATCGAGATGTCGTCTTGATCAAATTCACGACGTTCGAGTACGGTTGCCATGGGGCCATCCTAGCGGGCGTGCCGGTCAGCTTGCCAATGCGGTGCAAACCGTCCGCGTTGGCAAAAAGCCGGTCCATGAGTCGTCGACGGTCCTCGACCGCGACGGTCACCGGCGCGTACGTGAAGTCGCGCATCCCCAATCTGCCGCCCGGCTCGGGGCTGCAACTCGACGGTAACGGCAACGATCCGGATCTGCCATTCGGCGACGCCGACTCGGTCTCGCTCGAAATTGGGCATGGCCATGAAGGTCCGCGACGATTCACGGTGGTGCCGCCCGCCACCTTCGGCTGAAGAGCGCGCACCAATGGGACCGCTGCAGATTCATATCGAGCGCCTCCTGCGTCGGCAGCCGGAAGCTCAGGTTCGCGAAATCGACGGGAGCGGCACGATGGTGTCGCTGCCGTCCCTCCACCTGCCGCAAGGCTGGAACAAGACTAAGACCGCCATCCACTTCTTCGCCCCACAGGGCTATCCGTTTGCAAAGCCGGACTGCTTCTGGGCGGATGAAGATCTGCGCTTGACTGGTGGGTCCATTCCCCAGAACGCTAACTGTGGGACCCCAATGGCAGGTTTGGGTAAGGCGGCCCTCTGGTTCTCCTGGCATACGGACCATTGGAACGCGAGCCGGGACGACCTGCTGACATGGGTCGCCTCGATCAAAGACCGGCTCTCCAGGGTGGTGTAGTTATGCTTCGTATTTCCCAACCCGATGCCGAGTTTATGCATGCGGCCGCCCGAGACTGCGACGTCGAAACCTGCGCTATCGGACTCGTCTACCCGTCTCATGACACAGGCTGCGGACCGGGCTTCGTTGTTCGAGAACTCATCGCCGCTCCGCCGGAGGCGTATGCGACACGTACCACCGTCGCTGCTGTGCTAAAGCCCGACTACTGCACGCACATCAGCAACCGCGCTCGTGTGCAGGGTGCGGGAGTTCTCATGGCACACACGCACCCGGGCCAGGCCGCATTGGATGGCTTTTCGGGTGCGGACGACCAGGGCGAGCGCGTGCTGTCCGAGTACTTTGGACGTCGCATGCCCCAGGCGACCCACTTTGCCGCAGTCTTCACGGCCGAGCAGGTCAATGCTCGCGAGCTCGGCAGACTGCGGGCGATGCCTGTCACGATCGTCGGGCGCCTGGTCATCAAAGGCACGCTGTCGCTCGGCACAATCGATGACCAGTACGACCGCCAGGTTCGCGCATTTGGCGTCGATGGCCAAAAAGCACTATCCGGCATCACGGTGGCGATCGTCGGCCTAGGCGGTACCGGATCCGTTGTGGTGCAGCAGCTCGCACACCTGGGTGTTCAGAGCTTTATCCTCATCGACCCCGACGTCGTTGAGGCCACCAATCTGAACCGTCTGGTCGGCGCCGTTCCCGGGGATGTCGGCAAACCGAAGGTCACGGTCGCCGGCAGGATGATCAGAGCCATCAACCCGAGCGCCTCCGCAGTCGAGGTGCTAGGCGATGTGGCGGACGAAGATACTGCTCACCTGTTGCCGGCGGTCGACTTCATCTTCGGGTGTACGGACTCCATGGCAAGTCGAGCGGTTATGAACCAGCTCGCCTATCAGTACCTGGTACCCTACATCGACGTTGGAGTCGGCATCTCTGTTCATGAAGGTCGGGTCGAGTACATCACCGGCCGCGCGCAGATGTTGAGCGCCGGCCTTCCTTGCCTAGTGTGCACGGACAAGCTCGACGCGGAACAAGTTCGCCGCGAGCTTTTGACAGACGAGCAACGCCGTCAAGACCCCTACATTACCGGCGCAGCCGTGCCTCAGCCCGCGGTCATCTCATTGAACTCGACGATGTCGTCAGCTGCGGTGACGATGTTCTTGGCCGCCGTCACCGGCGTGCGGTCCGAAGCTCGGATGGTGATTTACGACGGCGTCCGCGGCTCGCTGCGGCCAGCCGCTGGTCAGCCGCGACCTCACTGCATCGTCTGTTCAACCGAGGGCGCAATGGCGCGCGGGTCCACTTGGCGCTTGCCGGTCCGCAGAAGTGCGAACCATGATTGAACGCCCGAAACTCCTCTGGTACGGCAGGCCGGTGACCTCTGACGACAAACGCGAAGCTGAAAATCGCCATTTGCTCATCGAGGAGCCGGCACCGGATGCGGAACCAGACTTCATCCATGCGCGCGCCGCCATCTTTTGGGCAACCAAGCCGCACTTCCATTCAGCCGTCACGCAGCTCGAGGCGCAGCTCGTCGCGGCGGTGAACAACGGCTTATTCGTATTTGTTGTCGTGGAGACAGCAGGTGAGCTCAAGGAAGTCACGCGCGTCTTTACGGCGCTGCACCCAGAGGGTGCAGGCGACGGTTCGTACAGAGTTCGCACAAGTGGCCCCTCCTCACCTGTCCAGCCATACGAAGCACCACAAGAATCGTTGATGCACCCAGTTCGGCCCGGAGCGAACAGGTCCTTGCTCATCGACACGCCGATCAACGTCGATCTGAGCAATGATCAACGTCTGCTCCTGGAGCGAGCATTTCATGACTGCAAGGCCATCAAGCTCGAGCTCATCACGGGTGGCCTCTCTGGCGCAATGACGTTCTACGTGCAGGCCACCTTGGCCGCGTCCAACGCGGGGCCGACGCCGATGCCGTATTTTGCCAAGCTGCACGATTCGGCACAGTTACGCGAGGAAATGAGCTCATACCAGGAGTACGCCGAACACCACGTCGCTTGGTATCTGCGGCCGGATTTTTTGCCGGTTCGCTGCCTATATGGTGTTCGCCAAGGCATCTTGGTCGGCAGATTTGCTGAGGGATCCAGGTCCCTTTGGGACATTGCGGTAGTTGGTCAGGGTCCGTCGCACATCCGCTCCCTGTTCAATGACACACTCGGCATCTTGCGCCGTGACCGGCAAGTCATCGACGCTGTCACTCACGGCTCGGTCGTCGAGCCGCTGGATGCCTTCTGCAAGCATTGGCGCGTTTCGAGCGACCGCGTCGATCTCGCGAGGCAGTTCAGCGTTGACGTGCAAACGCCCGCTACCCTTTGGCGCAAGCTGCTCAACCTTCCGACGCAGCGGTGGCTACGTTCACCCATCCATGGGGACATGCACGCGAACAATGTGCGGGTGCGCAAGGAAGACGCGATTGTCATCGACTTCGCTCACGCCACACTAGGCCCGATGTGCGCTGACCTAGCGAGCCTAGAGGTGTGGCTGACCTTCGAGTGGATGGATGGGCTGCACTTTGACAGGGCGGAATGGAAGCAGCGGGTCGAATGCATGTATCGTCCGAGTGATCTGATGCACGTCAGCTGGAGTCAAGATGACCCTGTCATGAACCACTGGCTACCGCCTTGCCTTTTTGAGATTCGATTGCTAGCCAAGGACTGCACCCTAGGCGCCGATGAATACTTGCGTGTCCTGGCCGTTTACCTATTGCGGCACGCGACGTTTCCCGCCAATGTGCGGTGCGCGAACGACGATGAGTTCCGGCGTGCGTACGCGTACTGGCTGGCCAACAGATTGGTCGCACATCTGTGTCAGGCCCAGGTTCCAGATCTGGAGGCCGCATGACCTCGCGCGCGAGAACTATCGTCGTGAAGGCGCAAGTGTCGCACCGTCACGAGGCGAACAGCTTGCTCACTGAACCTGGTGCTGCAGTGCTAGTTCACCGTGGGGTCACGCGCTCGATTGCGATGGCATGCCCTGACGGATGCGGCGAGCAATTGACCGTAAACCTCGACGAACGCGCGGGGCCCGCTTGGCGCCACTACAAAGAGGGCGAGAGGCTCACGATATTCCCGTCGGTCTGGCGTGACACCGGATGCAAAAGTCACTTCATTGTCTGGCGATCCAAGATCTACTGGTGCGACTGGCATGAGGAGCTCGACGCACCTGTAGACGACGTGATCCGACGGGTCGAGCAAACGCTGTCGAGAGAATTGACCTCCTACATGGCGATCGCAGACCAACTGGACTTGGTGCCCTGGGCTGTGCTGTCGGCGTGCGGCCGCCTTTGCCGCCGTGGAATTGCAGAAGCAGGCAAAGACAAGCAGCAGGGCAAATTCCGGCGCAAGCCCTCCGCATGATGTGGTTCAGTGACCTGTCTCCAACCGATGGCTGGAGCAAGCTCTGGCACGGTCTCTCACTTTGTTCATGCGGCGCCATCAAAACTGATCGCACCTGCTCGGTTTGCAACGTCACGCCCAACTACACCTGGCTCGAATACGTCGACGAGCAGGGGTGCGAGATCCGCATACCACCCGTAGAAATGGGAGCTGAGGGGCGCTACGAAGACTGGCTGTATCTGGACATCATCCAGCGTGAGTGGCTGCGCCCCACAAGTGCCGGCGCGGAAGGCATGCTGCGCCACAATCAGATCTCTGAGCGCGCAACCGTGATCTTGCTCTTCTGGACCTACTTCGAGAGTCGAATGGAACGACTTCTTCGGCTCGGAATGAGGCAGATGAGCGAAGCGATGCGTGAGGACATTCTCGCGCGGTACTCATCCGTCGGTTCGCGCATGGACCGCCTGTACAAGCTAGTTTTTGGAACGACTTATTTCCATGACCTACGAGCCGTGAACGCAGAACCAATCGTCTCATTGCTTGCAGAGGTCCAAAAGCGACGCAACGAGTTCGCACACGGGCATCCCGCGGCAATCTCCGACGCGCTTGCTGAGCAGGTCGTCGCCAGCTTGCGAGACGAGCACTTCGCTTGGATCTCAGTTTTCAATCGAAGGATCGCGGAACTTCACTCCGGGGCTGCACGGTAGCCAGGGTGCCGTTCGGTAACCCGGATCGGCACCCGACCCGCATCTATCAAGATTTTGGTGTGCCTCCCGATAAGCGCCCTTATCGCAACTGCATTGCGCCGACGCACCTGCGAGTGCGAAGGGCGGGTCGAGTTCAGCCCAGAGGTCCTGCTTCGCAAGGCATCGCAGGGCCACTGCCATATTGGCTCCGATCGAAGCAGTGTCCGCGTCGGCGAGCGCCAGCGGAGCCGTGTACCCAGCCTCGTTGAACTACGGCTGGGTGCGATAGCCGGGAACTAGGTCGCCGATGGCGCGCCGGCCTCTGCGGCCGTCGAACCAGCCTGCGCACCGCCGGGCATCGCCCTCTTCTTCGCGGCCTTCTTCACAACGGCCTTCGGCGCAGCCTTCTTGGCCGAAGATTTCTTCTTCGCCGGAGCCGGCAGTACCGCCTTTTTGGCCACGGCGACTGCCTTCTTCGCAGCAGGCTTCGCAATCTTCCTGGCCGACGCCTTCTTTGCTGCGGGCTTCTTCTTTACGACCGGAGCCTTCACTGCTACCTCGGACGATTCGACTCCGCTCTTGTCGACCAGAAACGCGTTGCGGTTCTTGGCGCCTGCGATCCATCCCGGCGCGCGGCCGAACCCCGACCAGGTCTTTCCGGTCTTTGGATCAGCAAACTTTGCAGCGCCCTTGCTAGCCCGTTTGGCGGTCGCAGGCTTCTTGCCGACGATCGCCTTCTTGACTGCCGACGCCTTTCGCGACACCGCAGAAGACAGGTGTTCCAAGGTCACGCCTAGTTCGTTCATCAGGGTTCGAACTTTGCCAACTGACGCTCGCGTTTCCTCCTCCGCCAGACGAACTGCCTTTGCCTCGAGCGCGGAGATTTGCTTTCTGATTTCAGCAACAGTGAGTTTGGCCATGGTTCGGGAGGGGGCAGTGGGAGGGCCACCAGTTTATCTCCCATGAGGCGCGTCCTGGCGTAGCGGTCGATATGCGGCAGGCAATGCCCCGCATCTCAGAAAATCGCGCGTGTGTGCAAGTCAGCTATGCGTTAGCCGTCGCCTGCGACTGCACTGCGCAGTGTCCGCCAGGAGAAGCAATGCAGCCCTCGATCGGCATGCAATTCCGCGGATCGCACGCCCGCATCACTCCACAGGCCATTTCATCTCCCCCTTTGCGACCTTGGCACTCAGATCGAGCAAAGCTGGCCCTCCGACCTTGGGAAAATCAGAAGTCATCGCGGAGACAAGCGCAGCTGCATCCTTGGATCGCGCAGTCTCGTCGTCGAACTTCTTGATGTACGCCGCCGTGAACGCAGGGGCTTGCAAAGGCCTCATCGGTCCGGGCAGGTAGTGCCCCGGAACGATCTGCAAGGGCCTCAGGTCGTCGATCATCTTGAGTGTCGCCAACCAGTCCGCGTGCGATTGCGGCGTCTGCGTGTCGGCCATCCAGACGTGGATGTTGTTGAACAGCACGATCCCGCCGACGACCGCTCGCAAGGACGGAATCCACACAAAGCTGCGATCGGTTTGCGCTCCCTGGAGTCCCATCACTTGCAAGGACCGGTCCTCGAGTTCGAGGATGTCTCCTTGCAGCACCTGGGGGACAACCAGCGAACTTGGCGCGTCATCGCCGAGCTTCGGGCCCCAGAACGCGAGCTTGCCATCCATCGACTCCCGTATGTGCGCGACAGTCTGCGGCGTCGCGAACACCTTCGCATCGGGGAACGCCTTGGTGATCTTGTCGAGCCCGAAGTAGTAGTCCGGGTCACCGTGGCTGATGTAGATCGAGGTGAGCTTCTTCCCGCTCTTGCGGATTTCATCGACAACGGCTGCGGCTTGTGACCCGCCGAATTGGGCGTCGATCAGGATCGCGTCATGGACACCCGTGACAAGCACCGAACTGACGGGAAAGATGCCCTTCGTGCCCGGGTTGTAGGTGATCAGGTGCAAGGGCGCGGGGTCCGCTGCGAGGGCGGAGACCGAAAGCGTAGCGGCAGCAGCGAGCAGGCTCGGCGAACGACTGCGATTCATGTCTTGTTCCCTTTGTAGATGGCCTTGAGCTCAGTGAAGCAACGCTGCGCGAACGATCGGGCAATAGAGGTCGAAGCCGACGCAAGCCCGTGCAAACAGGTACGAGTCCCGAGCGCTATCGCCCAACATGTCGAGGTCGACATTCCCGCAGGCATCGCATGGAAACGCGTACGCGTGGCCGTTCAATGCGATGCTGGTGAAGCGGAGTTCAAAGCAGGGTTCCGGGGTGGGCAGATCGAGAGTTCGCATGGCAGGGCCTGTGGAGTCGAGTCGTGTTCGAAATTGGACACGGCTTGAACTTAGTCCTTGGCACCAGCCCCCTGCATCCCCCTCTCATGCGGCTTCGAAAGACTCGAACAGGTGATCTGCGCTCAGCCACGCGCAACATGCCTCGTTCAGCGACCCCAGGTATTGGCGATGCCGCGATGCCGCGCCACCAGCGCCGCCTGTGTTCGCGTCCGGACGTCGAGCTTGGACATCACGGCCTTCACATGGGCTTTCACCGTGCTCATCGCGATGCCCAGGCTCTCGGCAATCGTCTGGTTGCACTCACCCTCGGCCACGCGTTCCAGGATCTGGCGTTCTCGCGTGGTCAAGGGGTCCTTGCACGCGTGCAGCGCGACTTCAGCTGCAATGGACTGCATGACGTAGCGTCCGCCGGTCGCCACGCGCTTCGCGGCCTCGAGCAGCTCACCGGGTTCGGCGCTCAACAGAAGAAGCCCCTTCACACCATGCTGGAACGCCTCCCTGGCATCGAGGTCGCCGAACGTGGCAGCGATGACGATCAGCCCGACCGGCGCTTCAGTGCGATGAAACCGGGTCTGAGGGCTGCATTTCCCCAGTTCCGCCGCCGCACGAGGACTGACGAACGCGACCCGGGCGCGGCATGGGCCGGCAAGCGCTTCGTAGTCCTCGACGTTCTGGATGTCGCGCGAGACGAAGATCTCGGGCAGTTGCTCCAGCATCGCGACGAGGCCACTGCGAATCATCTTCGACTCGTGCACGAGGTCGACCGCGACGGAAGGCGACGACAGGTCGGCCGCACTCCAGGGCCGGCTATGGTTCAACAGGATGGAAAGGGGCACGTGTCCAGCGTCGTTCATGGGAACCTCCGAATATCCAGTCCGGACGACGACGGGAGGAAGGGCTCGATGTCCATCGATGTCGTGTCGAACAAGTGATACGAATGTCGACGATGGCCACCGCGCAGGCGAGTTAATGTCGGTGAATCGTTGTGGCGTCTCTTCTGGGAGGCGCGGCGAACGTCCAGGCCCCACTCGGCTCGACAACGAGCCGGCGAACCTGGATTGCTCAGCCTGGTGGCAAGTGCAGCTCCGTGCACGAAGGCATCTCCGCGGCCGCCGCACCCGCATGGAATGACTCTTTTGAGGAGTTCGCCGCCCTGTCGGGAGATCTACACTGCTTCATCAGGAAACTCAGGCAAAGAATGCTCGCGTGCAGCTTGCGAGGATGCCCCTGACGCTTCTCGGCCCCGGCGCTACAGGTCGAAATGCGAAGTCCTCAGTGGTTCGTCGAACGAAGTGTGTGAGCCTGGTCGACGTCACTGCGGTGTGCAATTCACTTGGGGGACGTTTGATGGCGCTTCGCGGGCATCGGTTCTGTCGTCATGGCGGCCGTCGGGTCGTCATGGATGGCCGCAACCTCCGCCTGCCGTCACCGCAAGCTTGTCACGGCTTGCAAGCGAACGCCTTGTTTGCGACAGATCGCGACTGACCATGGTCGACGTCGATCGCTCCCTCCTCGCCTTTGGCACGTTTCGCCTGTCACGAGCGCGCAAGTTGCTCATGGACGGGCCGAGCCAGGTTCAACTCGGCAGCCGGGCGCTCGACCTGTTGACTGTCCTGGCGGAGCGGCCTGGCGAAGTGATCACCAAGGATGAGTTGACCGCGCTCGTCTGGCCCGACACGGTCGTCGAGGAGAGCAGCCTCCGCGTCCACGTCGCGGCGCTGCGCAAGGCGCTTGCTGACGGGAAGGCCGGCGCGCGATTCGTGATCAACATCCCCGGGCGTGGCTACTCGTTCGTGGCACCCGTGCGCAGGCTTCCCGAAGACAACGGTTGGACAGACGAAGAGTCATCCGATCACGACGCAACGTGCGGCCGCCTTCCAGGCCAGTTGACGCGGATCATCGGCCGAGAGGCGATCACCGCTAGCATTACCCAGACGCTGGTGGAGCGTCGCTTCGTGACCCTCGTCGGCCCGGGCGGCATCGGCAAGACCGCGATGGCCATCGAGATCGCGGGGAACCTCGCACCCGACTTCGAGGACGGTGTCGTCTTCGTCGATCTGGGGCTGGTCGAGCACGCGGGCGATGCGCCGGCGGCCATCTCCGCGCGGCTGGGCATCTCCCATCAGGTCGTCGACTCCGAGCCGGTACTGGGTACGCTCCTGCGCCGCAAGCACCTGCTTCTCGTGCTGGACAACTGCGAGCATGTGGCCCAGGTCGTGGCGCCGCTCATTCAGCGCCAGTTGCTGGTCTCTCCGCATCTGATCGTACTGGCCACCAGCCGCGAGCCGCTCGGCGTGGTCTCCGAGACGCTGTACCGACTGCAGGGACTGGAAGTTCCACCCGCCAGCGTATCAACGACACGCGACGAGGCGATGCGGTACGAATCCGTCCAGCTATTCGTCCAGCGAGCATGCGCGAGTTCAGGCAAGTTTCCGCTGTCCGACCAACAAGTACCCTTCGTCGTCGATATCTGCCGATGGCTTGGCGGAAATCCCCTCGCCATCGAGCTGGTTGCGGCGCGCACCGACATCTACGGTGTCTCCGAACTCGCGGCGATGCTGGATACCCGGCTCTTGCAGTCACGCCAGGCTCGTCGAACCGCACTGCCTCGGCATCGATCGCTCACGGCGATGCTCGACTGGAGCTACGAACTGCTCTCCGCGCCGGAGCGCGCCATTCTTCGCCGATTGGCTGTGTTCAAGGCCAGCTTCTCCTTGGAGTCTGCCAGGCAGGTCGTCGCGGACGAGGACGTCGAACCCGGGCAAGTCGCGAGCACCGTCCTCGATCTCGCTGCCAAGTCGCTGGTGTTGTCCGACGTCCGTAGCGGGGCGGCACGCTACGAGTTGTCGGGGCTCACCCGCACGTACGCCTACGAGAAGTTCCTGGCGAGGCCTGATCATTCGGCGACTCGACACCGTCACGCGAGATACATGCTCGATGTATTGAATCGCTCAGAGGCCAGTTGGCCCACCGCCGACAAGGGCGAATGGATGTCTTCATACGGCCGCCTGACTGAGGACGTTCTTTCCGCCGTCGAATTCGTCTTGGCTGACCCGGGACATCGGGATCTGGCCATCGATCTTCTTGCGGCGGGCATGATGCTGGGCATCAGATTCTCCAGGATCGACGACTTCGAAGCCCTCATGAAGCAGGCGCTGTACCCCGTCGAGGGCTCCGCACCGGATGGCGATCGGGAAATGCGCCTGCGAGCCATCCTGATCTACATGCTCGAGAGCCAGCAGGGAGCGAGCGACTGGCTGCTGGAAGAGGTTGCCAAGGCGAAGAGGCTGGGGGTCGACAGCGGAGGTTCCTGGCTGCAGATCGATTCGCAGATCCTGCAGTTCCTCCGATCCTGGACCGCGGGCGACTACACGGGGCTGGTCAAGCATGGCGAGCGCTTTGCCGCGATCGCGCAGGCATCGGACGACCCGATGGCGTCCATCATCGCCGATCGCGTCCAGGCCCAGGTCACTCACTTCAGCGGCGACCACGATCGCGCTCGCGTCCAATGTGAACGGGTCATGAGCAGCGGGGTTCGTCGCGGACCTCTGAAAAGCATTACGGGCACGACCGACTTCAGGATCTCGATGCGGATCATCCTGTCCCGGATCCACTGGATGCAAGGGCGGCCGGAGCTGGCTGCCGCCGTGGCGGACGAAGCCATCGGGTTCGCGAAGTTCGACGAGCCGCAAAGCCTTTGCCTGACCTTGGCGTTCGCAGCGTGCCCGGTAGCCCTATGGTCGGGCGACGTGGGCAAGGCTCGAGGATTGATTGAACTTCTCCGTGAGCAGGCGTCGGATCACGCGCTCCGCGGCCTGTGGCTACCCTGGGCTCAGGCTCTCGGTGAACTGCTCGACCACCGCGACGACGGCCGGCTCAGGGCGGTGTCGAGCGAGTTCGTTCAATCGGCCTCGCAGTACGGGCTGTTCCTGGTCGATCACCTGATGACGATCGAACCGGCACTGGCGCTCGTCGACGCATTCGATCCGGAACGGGGATTCGAGTCTTCCTGGTGTGCGCCGGAGCTGCAGCGCTTGTCAGGCGAGCGCGCGCTTCGCCTGGAATCCGGCACGCATGCTGAACGGACGGCTGAGGCTCGTTTCAAGTCTGCCCTGGCCCTTGCGCAGAAGCAGAACGCGGTGGCTTGGGAGCTTCGGGCGGCGATGAGCCTGGCCAGGCTGTGGCAAGGGCAGTCTCGCCATGACGAGGCCTACCGTCTTGTTTCAGCCGTCCATGAGCGCATCCCCCAAGGTCGGGGAACGGCCGATCTCCTGCAGGCCAAGCGCCTTCTGATGGAGCTCAGCGGCTCTCTTCGCACGGTCACCTGATCCTCCCGAGAGATATCTTCCCAACGATTCACAGCGATTCACTGGCGTCGTTGTCGCAGTCAAGGCCTACTCGCTGAAGTAGATACGGCCGCGAACGTTCCGGCCATGCCGGATGCCGCCGACCATTTTGCGCAGGGGAAGATTCATTGAGTTTCCGTCACGCCGGCCATGGCGGACCGTGGGCTGGAGGATCGTCGTGGAAGCCATAGCCTGGAGCTTCGGGAGTTTCACATTGCTCGCCGATCGGCGCCTTCTGATGGCCGAAGGCCATCCTGTGCGCCTCGGCGGCAGGGCGCTCGACATCCTGATCGAACTGGTGGAATACGCGGGCCAATTCGTCAGCCGAGACGAACTGATCACTCGCATCTGGGGAGGCCGTGTCGTGGAGGAGATCAACCTCCGCGTCCAGGTCGCGGCGCTACGCCGCGCGCTTGGCGACGACGGCCGAGGCGACCCTCAGTTCATACTCAACTTGCCGACCAAGGGCTACTGCTTCGTAGCGCCGGTCACCAAGGCCAGCGAAGCGCAGCCGGCTCCACCTCCCGCGCGCAAGGCTGCCGGCCTCCCGATGAGTCTGGCGACACTGGTGGGACGCGAGTCCGCCGTCGCCGAACTTGACGAGGAACTCCGAAGCTGCCGGGTCGTCACGATCGTCGGCCCCGGAGGTGTTGGCAAGTCCGCGGTCGCGATCAAGGTCGCCGCCGCGGCGATGTCGCGCCATTCCCAGGATGTCCGCCATGTCGATCTGGGCGCACTGGCGGACCCGGCGATCGCCTCTGCCCGCATCGCCGAGGCGCTGGGCAGTTCGAGCGCAGCTGCGCAGTCGGTCGAGTGGCTCGCGGGATCGCCGCATGACCGTGACTTGCTGTTACTGCTGGATGGATGCGAGGGCGTCATCGATCTGGTCGCGATGCTGGCCGAAGACATGTTGAGCAAGGCGCCTCGCGCGCGGCTGTTCGCCACGAGTCGAGAGCCTCTGCGAATACAGGGCGAACAAGTCCACAGGCTGGGACCGCTCGCCGTACCACCGCCGGATGCGCCCTCTTCGCTCGAGTCGGCACTCTCGTTCTCCGCCGTGCAGCTGTTCTGGGACCGCGCGTCCGCAGCCAGCGGCAACTTCCAGCCTTCATCGGACGACGTCGGCCTCATGCTGGAGATATGCCGTCGCCTGGACGGCGTTCCCCTGGCCATCGAGCTGGCGGCACACCGTGTCGAGCATCTCGGCATGGCGGGCATTCTCGAGCAACTCGACGACGGATTCGACATGCTCGCGGACGAGCGGCGCGTGGATGTCCCAAACCAGTGCTCGCTGCGCGCGAATTTCAATTGGAGCTTCGACAGCCTCAGGCCCGACGAGCAGCGCATGCTCTGCACCCTGTCGACGTTCGCGGGTGGATTTTCCCTGGCCAGCGGCGTGCACCTCGCGTCAAATGACGACGCTGACACCGGCCATTCCGCGCGGGAGCTCATCGGGCAGCTTGCGACGAAATCACTTGTCTCGGTAGAGCCCGGGCCGAGCGGAGTTCAGTACCGGCTCCTCGGCGCAACGCGGGAATATGCGCGTACCCGCTTGCTGGCACAGGGCGATCACCCCTGCATCGCGAGAAGACACGCGGAGCTGACGGTCGGACTGCTAGCGGCCGCTGACGCAGACCAGCTCGACAAGTCGTCGCAAGCCTGGCTCTCGAGATACGCGCCGTGTCTTGACGAAGTGCGATCGGCCCTCGATTGGCTGGCGACCTGCCGGAACCAATCAGGCTTGCAATTGAGGCTTCTCGCGGGCTCTGTCCAGCTGTGGTTCCAACTCTCCGCAGTCGCCGAGTATTGCGAGCGAGCGAAGGACGCACAGGTCAGCCCCTCGGGGCAACCTGGCGACCCGGATCTGCTTCGAGTCACCGCCGCTCTCGGGCACGCACGCCTGCACGTGTTTGGCCCGGACACCGTATCCCTGGCCGCGTTCGAACAGGCGATCGCGATGGCGGAGAGCCTGCATTGCCATCGAGACCATCTCATGGCGCTGTGGGGACTCTGGCTCCATCGTTGCCTGACCAGTCGCTACGCCGACGCGCTTGGCCTGGCCGACAAATACGAGGCGCTCGCGGGGCCTGGCGCGGCAGGGACAAGCATCGCCATCGACAGGATGCTTCTGGTGTCGCTTCTGCATGTGGGACGACTCGTCGACGCGCGCGCGCGGGGTGAACGCGCATTGGCAAGCATCCTTCTGATGCCCAGCACCAGCTCGGGCGAGAGACCTCAGCTCGAGCATGAGGCGATCGCAAGAACAAATCTCGCGCGCGTCCTCTGGATACAGGGACTGCCCGACCGGGCGCTGGCCATGGCCAGGGACGCGGTCGATGTGGCGCGCAAGTCGCTGCATGACCTGACGAGCTGCGCCTGCCTGCATGGCCTGTGCGTCGTGGCCTTGTGGGCTGGCCGTCGAGACGAAGCGAAGAGGGCTGCGCTGGCACTGTCCGAATTGGCGTTGCGGCATGCCCTCGGCTTCTGGAGCGCATGGGGCAGATTCCACCTGGATACCCTCGAATTCCTGGAAGAAGGATCCATGCGACCGGACTGGCGCGAACCAATCTGCGGCGCGCGTCAGCTCGAACTGATGGCAACGTTCAGTTCGGATCTGCTGGATCCGGAGATCGTGCTTCGAGCCGATGCAGGACTGTCCCCCTGGTGCGAACCCGAGGTACTTCGTGCACGCGGCTACCACCTCACACGAATGGAGACCGAACAGGGCAGGCAACAGGCACTGGCCTTGTTCGGACGCGCGCTACAGCTCGCCCGAGCGCAGGGCGCGCTCTCCTGGGAGTTGCGTGCGGCGACAAGCATCGCGGCCCTCTCGAATCGACCCGAAGAGGCCTCGATGGCGGTCGAGCTGCTGGCGGCGACGCTGGGCCAGTTCACCGAGGGATTTGCCACGCCTGATTTGCGAGCCGCCGCAGAGCAGCTCGAGAAGCTGCGCTCGAGATGAGCCGCAGCCTGTTCGTTCATTGCGGCTTGCCTGTCGTCTTGCTCGGCGCGGTGGCGCTGCCAGGCGCGGCAAGAGCCGAGAGTTCGGTCACCGTCTACGGCCTGGCCGATGTCAGCGTCAAGTACGTCGACAACTTTGGCGGAGGACGTCGCATCTCCCAGGACAGCGGCGACCAGCAAGGGCCGCGGCTCGGCTTTCAAGGATCCGAAGACCTGGGTGGCGGCCTGCGAACGATCTTCGTCATCGAGACAGGATTGAACCTGGACACGGGAGGATTCGCGCAAGGCGGAGCGCCTTTCGGGCGGCAGGTCTATCTCGGGTTCAGTTCTCCTCTTGGCACGTTCACGGCGGGCAGGCAGTACGACTTCATGGCCGACCTGGGTGCGTTCCATGGCGTCTGGCAAGGCACAGGAACGCTCGATTGGAATCTTGGGGACAACGACAGGGTCTCGGGCCAGCGCCTCGACAACAGCTTGAAATACGTCTTCTCGACCGATGCGATGGCCATCGGTGCGATGTACAGCCTGCGCGAGACTTCGGGGGCAGCGCACACGCCCAGCGCCTCGAGCTTCCTGGGCAAGTACTCCTCGAACGGCTGGTCGATGGCGGCGGCCGCGACACTGATGCAGAACGCCCCGGTTGCACCGTTCGCCACATTGGGCGTGCCCGAGTTCTTCGGCGTTCCGACCATGTCGGCCAACGTGGCGGCCGCACCGGTGGTTGCGGATCACGTCGACAACTACGGCGCCGGCGTGGGCTACACCGTCGGAGCCTGGTCGCTGATGGGCTTGATCACCGAGACTCGCTACGCCCAGGGGCCAGCGAAGGAAGTCCTGCAAAACCGGAGCCTCGCCGCCCGGTACGCGACGAGCAGCGGACTGGTCTACGCCGCCAGTGTCGCGGACTCCTCCATGGGCCCGGCGTCATGGAAGCGCGCCGCACTGGCTGCGGACTACTTCCTGTCGAAACGCACGGACCTGTACCTCTACGTGGTGAAGGAACTCGCCTCGGGCCCGGGCACCCGGGCGGTGCTGTTCACGACGGCGCCGTCCAGCGGCAGCGAGCAGCATGCCGTGGTCGCCGGGATACGGCACAAGTTCTAGAGACGGGCCGCGAAGGCACAAGGAAAATGAAGATGACGGAAGTTGCGACTTCGATTCACGCAGTGCAGGCTGCGGGGCACGAGATGCCCAGCGCAGACACCGCCGCGCACGCTGCGAGATCGGACGCCATCGACGATCGACTCGACCGCAGCTCTGTCACGAGAGTCCAGGCTCTTCTCATCGCCGTCTGTGCGTTGGGGCTGGCCATGGACAGCATGGAGATGTCCATGGGTGGCGCGTTCTCGGCCATCTTCTCGGCGCCACCCAACGCAGTCACGCCCCGAGCCCTGTCCTGGTTGCTCTCGGCCGTCTACATCGGAGCGATCTCAGGCGCTCCTTTGGGGGGGTGGATGGGGGACAAGTATGGTCGCCGCATCTCGATGATCGCAGTGCTCGTTGCGCTGACCGCGACCTCGATCGTCGCCGCGTTCACGCCCGGATTCCAGTCTCTGGCGCTGTCCCGTGTCCTGTCCGGAATCGCGTTCGGCGCCTATCCACCGCTCATGATTGCCTTCCTCGCAGAATCACTTCCGTCTCACCGACGAGGCATGTTCGTGCTGGTCGTTTCGGGCCTCTCGCTTCTTGGACCACCCGCCGGCATCTTCCTCATTCACACTCTCAATCCGATTCGACCGCTAGGCCTGGACTCCTGGCGATGGGCCCTGCTGCTCGGTGGCGCGTGCTCGGCCCTCGCTGCGTGGCTCGCCATGCGGGTGCCGGAGTCGCCGCGCTGGCTCGCCTCAAAAGGGCGACTCTCGGAGGCCGAGACCGCCTGCGATCTGATCGAGAGATCGCCGGTGGTCTATCGCCTCAAGCCTCCGACGGTTCCCACAGGAGCCGAGACTCGCTCGCTTCCAGATCCCGCCACTCCTTCAGATGGTTCGACACAACGCTCGCTGAGGCGCCTGGCGCTGGTCGGTGCCCTCTTCTTTCTCAGTCCCTGGTCCATCGTTGCCTTCCCGCTGCTGAGCGGCGCGCTGTTGATCGAGAAGGGCATTCGGCTGTCCGACACCCTGCTCTATCTGGGCCTATCTACGCTCGGCCCGGTTCTCGGAACAGTCATCGCGGCCTTCGGCATCGACCGCGTCGATCGGCGCTGGGCAATGAGTCTCTGCGCGATCGGCATGTTCGTCGCGGGCGCGGTCTTCGACGTCACAAGCCAACCCATCTGGTTGGTGGCAAGCAGCTTCACGCTCCTGCTCTGTGCCTCGCTCTACATCCCGACCATCAACGTCTACGCGTCGGAACTGTTCCCAGCGGGGGTTCGAGCCAGGGCTGTCTCCAGGGCCTGGACGATGAACCGCGTGGGCGCGGCCGCCGCGCCGATCGTCCTGATCCCCATCCTCGCGGCCGGTGGCCCGACCGTCATGTTCGGAGTGATGGGCCTGGCCCTCGGGTCATCGATTCTTGTCCTGATCTTTTCACCGAAAGTGAACGGGTGAACCGACTGTCGTCGTCCAGCGAGGCCATCGGTGCATTAGCGCGTCGGTGCGAAGAGACTCCTGGTGCGCGCGTGGTCGCCACCTGTCGAGGCAATCGTTCCGATCGCGCGGTCTTGCCGAGATGAACCGCCGCGTGTCGCAATGCTTCGCCTTGATCGCCGCATTCATGCTATTAGCTTGCGGGTCTCCTGCCTCCGGCGCAGAGCTCAACGAGGCCTTGACGCAGTACGGACACACCGCTTGGCGAATCCAGGACGGCGCGTTCAGCGGCAATCCGAACGCCCTCGCCCAGACGCCCGATGGCTATCTCTGGATCGGGACGCAATCAGGCCTGCTCCGTTTCGACGGCGTGCGATTCGTCCCTTTTCCGGGAGAGTCGCTGAAGGTCACGACGCTATTGGCGACGAGCGACGGCACGCTATGGGTGGGCACATCGGGCGGCCTGCTCAGCATCCTTGACGGCCGGCTGCGTCGCTATGCGACGGCAACAGGCTACATCGACGCCATTGTCCAGACGAAAAACGGCGCCATCTGGTTCACGCGCTCCCGAATAGCCAAGGACGCTGGTCCGCTCTGCAATCTTGACGAGGCCAAGGTCAGATGCTTCGGGAAGGAAAGCGGCATCCAGGCCAATCAGGCCGGCGCATTGGTGTCCGATGGCAGCGGCAAGATCTGGCTGGAGGAAGGAGGCGCAGTGCTTCGCTGGAGTCCCGAGGCCCATGAGGCGTTTCGGCCCGAAGGCACGCGATCCATCGACGCGACCGGCATTGTCAGATCCATGCTTGCTCGCAACGATGGCTCGGTCCTGGTCGGCATATCGCTCAAAGGGCCGGGACTGGGACTGCTCAGTCTGCGCGGCGGCCAGTGGAGCCAGGCGGAGGTTCCGGGAATCGACAGCAGTCAGCTCGCGGTCGGCACCCTGATGGCTGAACAGGATCAATCGGTGTGGATCGGCACCGAAGGCGAGGGGCTCGTCCGTGTTCATCATCAGAAAGCTGATCGTTTCGCCGAAGCCGACGGCCTGACCGGCAACGTCGTCACCTCGATGCTGCAGGATCTGGAGGGCAACGTCTGGGTCACGACCACCAAAGGTCTGGACTGCTTCAGGAAGCTTCCCGTCGTCAGCTATTCGCAGCGCCAGGGGCTGCCGTCCGACTACGTGGGTGCGGTCACGGCCTCCAAGGACGGCGCGGTCTGGATGGGTGGCAGAAATGGGCTGGCGACGCTGCGAAGCGACTCGCTCTCTGCCATCCGTCGCGAAGACGGTCTTCCCGGCGTGCGGGTCACCACGCTTTGGGAACAAGCTCCTGGGCTTCTGTGGCTAGGCATCGACGGCGAAATCTTCACCTATTCGGACGCCACCTTCGCGAAGGTCGCCCGCGACGACGCGTCCACCAACGCGTCGATGCTGGCCATGGTGGGCGACACCGACCACAACGTCTGGGCCTTGCGTGCGGGTCGTCCCTACCGTCTGTCTCGCTTCGACGCACCGACGAAAAAGTTCCTGGACATCCCTGTCCCGGCCTCGTTCCCGATCCGTTCCATGGCCGCAGATCCGACAGGGGGACTCCTCATCAGCTCGGAGACGGCTGTGCTCAGCTTTCGAGACGGCATCTGGAAGACCGTCGCAGCGACCGGTACCTCCGTCAAGCAATTTTCGACTTACCCTGATGGGTCGTTCTGGGCCGCCACGCAGCACGGTCTTTTCAGCTGGAAGGACCACCGCGGACAACTGCTCGATGCCAAGAGCGGCCTCCCTTGCGAAGACATCTACTCGGTCGTTCTGGACAACGACGAGAACGTGTGGGCGTATGCATCCTGCGGGCTCATCAAGGTGCCGAGGATCGAGATCCTGAAGTGGTGGAAGAACAGCACCAGCAAAGTCGCCACCCGGCTGTTCGATGTCTTCGATGGCGTGCTCGCCTCGAGTACGCCGTTCAGTCCTGCAGCGACGAAGTCGACCGACGGCCGGCTTTGGTTTGCGAACGGGAACATTGTCCAGACGATCGACCCTGCCGCTCGTTCGCCATACAGGCCGATGCTGCAGGTACGCATCGAAGAGTTCGTCGCAGACCACTCGCCGGTTTCCCTGGGCTCGCCGCTCAGACTTCCTGCGCTGACACGGACGGTCGAATTGAGATACACCGCACTCAGCCCTGCGAACGCGCAGAAGCTGCGGTTCCGATATCGCCTCGACGGTGTTGATCCGGATTGGCAAGACGCAGGAGCGCGAAGGGCGGCCTTCTACAACGATCTCCGCCCAGGAGGCTACCGATTTCGCGTGGTCGCGCTCAACAAGGAGGGCACATGGACGGAAGATGGCGCCGCGCTGGAGTTCACGGTTCTGCCTGCGTGGTATCAGACAATGTGGTTTCGCGTCGCCGCCCTGCTCGCATTGGTCGGATCCATGTGGACGGTCTATTCGGTACGGATCAGGCAAGTACAGCGTGAAACCGCGGCGCGCTATGACGAGAGGATGGAAGACAGGACACGTCTTGCGAGGGATCTCCATGACACCCTGCTTCAGACCATCCAGGCAAGCAAGATGATCGCCGATGTCGCGCTGGAAGGGCCTGAGAGACCCGGGGCGCAGCGTCGCGCCATCGAAGGCATCTCGACCTGGCTTGGCCAGGCGGTCGAGGAAGGCCGGGCAGCGCTGCAATCCCTGCGCCTCGCAGGAGACGAGTCGAGTGACCTTGCCGTGGCGTTGGAGAACGAGGTCGCGAGATGCAATGAGGCGGCCGCCGTGCGCGCAGTCCTCGTCACAGAAGGCGACGCATTCGACATGCACCCAATCCTCCAGGATGAAGTCTTCCGGATCGGATCCGAGGCCATCACGAATGCACGCACGCACTCGAACGCCCGGCACCTGTCGGTGACGCTCGTCTATTCCAAAGACCTCGTGATGCGCGTTGCGGACGATGGCGATGGCATCGATCCGAGCCTGCTTGCGCTAGGCCGACCCGGTCATTTCGGAATCGCCGGAATGCACGAGCGCGCAACTCGAATCGGCGGTGATCTCAAGATTGAAACCGTCGCAACGGGAGGCACCGTCGTCACCCTGACGTTGCCCAGAGCGAGCAGTTCGCCGGCGGCAGGCACCTGGTGGACGCGCATCCGGCCGTGGGGTCGTCGATCCTGACCGCGTGAGGCTCGCGCGAGACAGGATCTCGCCGATCGCCCCATCATCAACAAACGTCCAGGCTTACTGACCACCCTTCTTGAACGTCGACGCCTCCGGGTCGACGGCAGACGCCGCGGGGTGACGGGCCTTCAGGTTCTTGAGCCACTTGTGCTTCGCCGGCGACGACGCTGCGTCCGCAGGAGCCGCGACCGGCGCGGCGCGGGTCATGGCGGCAGCGGACTGCGCAGAAGCGCTCATTGCAGTCGTGGCCAGCATCATGCAGGCGAGGAGATTCTTGATCATGGAAGTTCCAAAGGTTGAAGGAAGGAAGAACTCAAGCGTACGAACCCATCGGTTCGCGCGCCACGACACTTGGACTGAAGCGGGTTGACTCGAATGAGCGGTGCTGATCAAGTCGGCCACTCCAGCCGCTTTCGCAACTCCTGGGCATGGCGTGCTGCTTCCAGCAGACCATCAGGGTCCGAGTATTCGACCGACATCGGCGATGCGCCCCGAAGCCTCGGATTCGGCTCCACGAACCAAAGTGCGATCGCCTCGTCGTCGAGTCCCTCCGCAAGCACCCGGACCGCATCGACGACACCCTCGCGTGGCGTCATCCGGGGGCGATCGAACTGGAACAGCGGCAGCAGCAACTGCGCACGCCAGTTGAAGTTCACGAGCTGGCGCGTGACGATCCAACGCGCCAGCATCGAAATCGGTTGCCGCCAATAGGGACGCATCAAGCTGATGACTTCGTCCGACGAGGCGACACCGCCCAGCTCGCCGAAGCTCGACATCAAGGTCGACAAGCGCGCGTCATCGCGACGCCGGCCAAAACAGGCCTGGCCTGCAGCGGCACCAACAGAGGTATGCGTTTGGACTTGCATGACCGTTCTCCTTCGTTCGCCCAGGGACGATCCGGGCACAGACAAAGAATCGGACCGACCGGCCTCAGACGCCAGCCTCTCGAGGCAGTGGCCGGCCTGCCTCGTCGGAGGCAGCGCCGCTCACTCTGAAGATCGGGAGTGCGCCTTCAAGGGGGCGGCCTTGGTGGCCCGGGAGGCCTCGGCACGCAGGAGCGCGTCGGCAACCCCTCTGCCGTAAGCCTCGTCGGCCATCGTGCAATTGAATACGTGCCGGCCCTGCACCGTGTCGGACGCCCCACTCATCGAACGCGCCGTATTGTCGAAAAGCACTTGCTGCTGCTCAGGCATCATCAGTCGGAAAAGCGCTCCAGGCTGCGAGTAGTAGTCCGCATCGGCGCGGTGGTCCCAGTGGTCTGCGGCGCCATCGACGTCGAGCGGCGGCTCGCGGAATTCGGGCTGCTCGGCCCACTGCCCGACGCCGTTGGGCTCGTAGCCGATCGTCGCTCCGGCATTGGCGTCGACACGCATGGCGCCATCGCGGTGGTAGCCGTGGAAGGGGCAACGAGGCGCGTTCACCGGGATCTGGTGATGATTGACGCCCAGCCTGTAGCGCTGAGCGTCGCCGTAGGAAAAGAGCCGCGACTGCAGCATCTTGTCGGGAGAGAACCCGATGCCCGGAACCACGGCCGCGGGCGTGAAAGCCAGTTGCTCGATCTGCGCGAAGTAGTTGTCGGGATTCCGGTCGAGTTCCATGACGCCGACCTCGATCAGCGGATAGTCGCGATGCGGCCAGACCTTGGTGAGGTCGAAAGGATTGAACCGGTAAGCTCCCGCTTCCTTCTCAGGCATGACCTGCACGTGGAGAGTCCAGCGCGGGAAGTCGTGTCGGTCGATCGCTTCGAGCAGGTCGCGTTGATGGCTCTCCCGATCGCGGCCGACGAGCGCAGCGGCTTCCGCGTCGGTGAGGTTCGCGACGCCCTGCTGCGTCACGAAGTGGAACTTGATCCAGAAGCGCTCGTTGTCGGCGTTGATGAAGCTGTAGGTGTGGCTGCCGAACCCGTTCATGTGGCGGTAGGACTTCGGCAGGCCGCGATCGCTCATCACGATGGTCACCTGGTGCAGCGCTTCCGGCAGCAGCGACCAGAAATCCCAGTTCGAGTCCGGGCTTCGGAGGTTGCTGCGAGGATCGCGCTTGACCGCTCGGTTGAGATCGGGGAACTTGAGTGGATCGCGAAGGAAGAACACCGGCGTGTTGTTGCCGACCAGGTCCCAATTGCCCTGCTCCGTGTAGAACTTGACGGCGAATCCGCGGATGTCCCGCTCGGCATCAGCGGCCCCGCGCTCTCCCGCGACCGTCGAGAATCGAACGGCGAGGTCGGTCTTCTTGCCCACGTTGGAAAAGATCCGGGCCTTGGTGTAGCGCGTGATGTCATGGGTCACCGTGAACGTGCCGAAGGCGCCCGACCCCTTCGCGTGCATTCGACGCTCAGGGATCACTTCGCGCGCGAAATGCGCCAGCTTCTCGAGATGCCAGACGTCCTGCAGGAGCAACGGCCCGCGCGGGCCTGCCGTCATGGTGTTCTGGTTGTCGACGACGGGAGCGCCCGCGGCCGTAGTGAGCTTGTTCATTGCAGATCCTCGATGGTTGGCCGTGTTCGCGGCGCTTGGCAAGTTCGCGTCGAGACCCGGGATCTCGGACACGAAGGCATTGGTGCCAGCCAGCCTATCGACGACCGAGCCTCAGCAACACGCTCCGAAGTGGCGGAGGCAACGCCGCCTTCCGGCATAGGCCGCGTCGCGGCAGGTCGCCATCGCGACTTCGTGCAAGCGCCAGATCGCGCTGTCCGCCCACACGTTCGGCAACGGGGACGCCAATCCGAGTCATCTCTGCTGCGCCTCTCGACTGGCGACGCGCACATCCCGAGGACGTTTCGCAGCGGACAGGGAACAAGGAAAGTCAAGCTTCACGCCAAGACGACTTGCCAGGAGCAAACCCATGAACAAGACCGTTCCCATCTGCATCACCCACGTCGAACCGATGACCCCCACGCTGCGTGGCGCGGTCTTCGGAAACTCCAGCAACGTCAGCTCGGCTTTCGAGCGAATCGAGCGGATCCAGTACGAGGCGATGAACCACGCTTTCCGATCCCACGGCGGATTCGTGTGCACCGACGAAGTGGCGCAGCGTTTGCGCAGTGTTGTGGACCAGCCGATCTCCCGGCTGGCACGCTGGATCGTCTCGCGCTCCGTCATCAGCATCTCCTGGCGCGCCCAGACGCTCATGCCGGCGTTCCAGTTCCAGCTCGCGGAGATGTCGATCCGACCCTGTTTCTCGGACGTGATCCAGGAGCTGCGAGACGTCTTCGACAACTGGGAGCTCGCGATGTGGTTCGCAGCGCCGAATGCCTGGCTGGACTGCGCGGCCCCGGTGGCGATCATGGCGGACGATGCGTTGGCCGTTCTGCAGGCCGCGCGCACCGACCGCTTCATTGCGCGCGGCTAGACCACCTGCGCCGGAACGGCATTGATAGCGCGAGCGCGATGCAGCGCCAGCGCACAGGTCAACGCGACAGCCAGGAGTTCGCAGGCGCCGGCAACCCATCCCAGGCTGCCGACACCGGCTCGAGCGAGGGCCGCACCACCCAAGGCCGCGCCGAGTGAAAAGCCGATGTACATGAACGAGGCATTCAGCGACAGCACGATCGGCGCCACCGAAACACCGGCGATGTCAATGAGACGGGCCTGTTGCGCGGGATAGAAGGCCCAATGCGCCAGACCCCAGACCGCGATTGCCGCGAGGACGGGTAACACCGCGGCGCCGGGCGACAGGAAGGCCTGGCTGACGCTCAGTGCGATGAACGCCACGGCCATGAGCGCGATCGCGGGAACGATGACCTTGAGTGGTCCGATCCGATCGCTCAGCAATCCGCCCGACACGACGCCGATTGCCGCGGAAACGCCCCAGAGGAACAGGACACCACTGACCGCGGCGCCGGACAGGCCCGTCGCCGACGTCAGGAGCGGCGACAGGTAGGTGTAGACCGTATAGGCTCCGGTCGCCCACAACGCGGTCGACAGCAAGGTCACCAGCACGGCCGGCCGCGCAGCGACCGCCACGCGTTGCGACAGCGTGGCCACCGGCAGGCCCCGGCCGATATCGCGCGGCACGCCGAAGAGGACGCCGGCGGTCGCGATCGCTGCGAGGACAGCCACTCCGACGAAGGTCATGCGCCACCCGAGGTGATGGCCCACCAGGCCACCCAGGGGCACGCCGAGGGCAATCGCGACGGTGATGCCGCCGTTGACCACGGCGATCGCGCGCCCACGCCGTTCCGGTGCCACGACAGCCCCCGCCAGCGCGTTGGCTCCCGGGACGAACACGCCGGCCGACAACGCCAACAGGATGCGTGCGCCCATCAAACCCCAGAAGCCCGGCGCGCAGGCGGCAAGCAGATTGGAGACGGCGAACACCGCGATCCCGCCGAGCAACAGCGCGCGGCGATTGAGGCTTCCCGTGAGCGCCGTGAGAATCGGCGAGCTCACGCCGTAGGCGAGCGCGAAGGCGGTGACCAGCTGCCCGGCGGACTGGATCGAGACGCCGAAGTCGGCGGCCAGGCCGGGCAACAGCGGCGAGATCATGAACCCCTCCGTGCCGATCGCAAAGGCTCCGAGCGCCAGCCAGTAGACGGCGGGCGGTATGCCGGAGGACGAGGGCAGTGTTCCGGTGGACCGAGTCATGACGTTTCCTTGGCTGCCTGAACCAGGCAGAAGATCATTGAGCGTGTCTCGTGGATTGCAAGACACTATGGACAGCGAGCGCTATAGTGAGAAATCAGCCGGACTTCCAGGTCGCAAATCAATGGACAACCTCGACAACCTCAGCTCCCTGAAGGTGTTCACGCGCGCGGCGGAGGCTCGCAGCTTCACCGAGGCCGGCAATCAACTGGGGTTGTCGTCGTCGGCGGTGGGCAAGGCGATCGCTCGCCTCGAGAAGCGCTTGGGCGTGCGGCTGTTCCATCGCAGTACGCGAAGCGTGCGCATGACCGAGGAAGGCCAGCTTTTCCTGGAAAGCTGCCGTCGCATCTTTTCCGAGATCGAGGCGATAGAGACTGGCTTCGCCGAAACGAAGAGCCGTCCCAGCGGGCGTCTGCGCGTGAGCCTTCCCTCGGTCGGCACGTTGATGATGCCGACGCTCAGCGAATTCATGGCGGCCTATCCGGAGATCGAACTCGACCTTCACTTTTCGGATCACCTCGTCGACGTCGTCAACGACGGCTTCGACGTGGTGGTGCGAACGGGAGAGGCGACCGACTCGCGACTCATCGCGCGCAGCCTCGGCAACTACCATCTTCAGCTGGTCGGCTCGCCGATCTACCTCAAGCGCGCCGGCGTGCCGAAGAAGCCCGAGGATCTTGTCCGCCATGTCTGCCTGCACCACCGGTTCGCCACCAACGGCAAGCTGGAGCGCTGGCCATTGAAGGCGGCCGCGGGCGTCGATGACGTGACGGTGCCGGTGATGTCGACCTGCAGCTCGATCGAACCCCTCATCGCGTTGGCCGAGGCCGGCCTCGGCATTGCGTGCGTGCCCGACTTCGCCTGGCGCCGCCAGCTGGCGGAAGGCTCCCTGGTCCAGGTGCTCACCGACCACGTCGAGCACACCGGCACGTTCCGGGCGGTCTGGCCGGCCAGCCCTTACCTCTCGCCGAAGTTGCGGGCCTTCGTGGAATTCCTGTCCGCGCATCTGCTGCCCTCCTCATCCAGGCCGACCAAGACCTCGAAAGCGACGGCCGCCCCGTCGGTTGCGCCGACGCCGCGGCAAAGAACGAGACGCGCCTAGGCTTTCGCGGCGGCGGTCGCATTCGCTGTGTTGAACGCATAGAGCACGATCAGGGACACAACGCCCAGCAGACCGCTGATCGTGAGTGCGTCCAGGACATCGAGGTGATCGACAACGACCCCGCCGACGAACGAGCCGAGCGCGATCGCCGCCTGGAAGTTGGCGACATACAGGGCCATGCCACCTTCAGGCGCGTGCGGTGCGGCCTGGGCCATCCACATCTGCAACGCGAGCGGCATGGCGCCATAGGCCAGCCCCCACGCGGCGACCAGGGCCAGCGTCCAGCCTTGCGAGCCGCCCACCATGGGCAGCAGGCTGACAGACACCAGGAACAGCACGATCGTCGCCGCGAGCGTCGTCTTGACGCTGTGCCCGGCGACATGGCCACCGATGAAGTTGCCGACGAGCCCGATCAGCGTATAGCCCAGCAGGATCGCGGAGATTGCCTTCGCATCGAAGTGCGAGTGGTTAGCCAGGAAGGGCGTGATGTAGGTGTACGCGGCGAACTGGCCGCACAGCACAAGCAGCATCGCGACGAGGCCAACGCGCCCCGCAGGCGTCGCAACGATGCCAAGCAGCTCACGCGCCGGCATGCGCCTGGCCACCGGCAGGCGCGGCAACCACGCCGCCTGGGCCAGGAAGCCGAGGACGGACAACGACAGGGCGGCCCCGAAGGCCATCCGCGATCCGGACATCTCGCCGATCAAGGCCCCGCCCGAGCCGCCCAGCAGCATGCCGATCGAGACACCGGCGAAGATCAGCGCGGTCGCGCGGCCGACGGCCTTCTGCGCCACCAGTCGCCCGCCGATGCCGGCACCGACCGCCCAGAAGCCGCCCAGCCCGATCCCGAAGAAGACACGTCCGACGATCAATACCGGAAAGCTCGTGGCGAGCATCGAGAGCAGGTTCGACAGGACGAGCAACGCCGACAGGCCCAGCAGCACGGTGCGGCGATCGAGACGGCCGACACCGATGGCGACCAATGGCGCCGCGAAGGCGGCGAGCAGGCCTGGTGCGGTGACCATCAAGCCCGCCGTGCCTTCGCTGACATGCATGCCAGCGCTGATGTAGCGCAGCAGACCGATGGGAAGGAACTCCGTGGTGCAGAAGACGACGGCACTGAACGCCACCGACAGCACGGCCAGCCAGGAGTTGCCCGCGCTGGCGGCAGGTGCCGACGGGACGGAAGCCAGGCTTCCGGGAGAGGACGCTTGTGCGTTCGACATGAGTGACTCACTGAAGTTGAAGATCGGGCTGCTCGTTGCGGCGAGCTGACCTGGTGGCCTTGACGGAAGTCCCTGTCGCAGCGCGTCCATCAATGATCGGGACGCGGGTGCACGAGAAAAAGGGCTTCCGGATCCGAACACTGACGACCTCGGCATCCGCAATCGACCGAGGGAACGAACGCAATTGAAGCCACGCGTGTCCGCAGAGTCGCGACCCGCAACCCCTTGGTCGAACGCGTTCCGGTCTCCATACTTTTGCGGTCGACTCCATCACTCCCGAAAGCTCATGATGACCACCACAACCCCTGGCGCGGCCGAACGCGCTTCCCCCATCCGCGTCGGACTTGTCGGCATTGGCAACTGGGCGTTGCACGGCCACGTGCGTGTGCTCGGCCTGCTGCCGCAATTCGAGATCACGGCCATCCATGCGCGGCGCAAGGAGGCCGCGCAAGCGGCGGCCGAGCAATACGACATCCGCCACGTCGTCGACTCGCTGGACGAGTTGGTCAACCATCCGGAAGTGGATCTGGTCGTCGTGCTCACCACGGCCCCGCAGCATGAGGAAGCCGTGCGCGCGGCGATCGCGGCGAAGAAGGACGTCTACTGCGAATGGCCGCTGACGCCCAGTACCGCGACCTCGCAGGAACTGCTGCGTCTGACGGATGAGGCCGGGGTGCGGACCATCGTCGGCCTGCAGCGCCGACTCTCGCCGCACAACCGGCATTTGCAGCATCTGCTGGAGACGGGCTACGTCGGCAAGCTGCGCTCGGTGCGCATGCACGTCAGCATGAACTACTTCCAGGCCTTGCGTTCGCAGGCACTCAAGTGGACGGCACCCGCGGAGAACTTCTCCAGCGTCGTGGCGATCTACGCCGGGCACTTCCTCGACATGCTGCTGACCGCCACCGGCTGGCCGACCAAGATCGACGCGCTGCTCGTGAACCAGTTCCCGCAGGTGACGATCCGCGAGACGGGCGAGGTCATCCCGACGACCACACCCGATCAACTCGTGCTCACGGGCACCATCGGCGCGGACGCAGTGCTCTCCGTCCACATCGAAGGCGGCAAGCGCAACGGCTCGGGCGTGCAGATCGACATCACGGGCGATGCCGGCGACCTCCGGATCACGAACCGCTCCGCCTTCGGCGGCGTCGGTGACGACTACGTCATCGAAGGCGCGCACGGGGACAACCTGTCGATGGCGGTATTGCCGACGCCCGCAGGCTACGACACGCTGCCCGCTTCGGAGCTGCCTTCTGCCGTTCTCGAGCTGGCGCATCTCTACGCAGCGTTCGCCGACGACGTGAGCACGGGGCGCCATGCGGCCTCCACGTTTGCGGATGCGATCAGGATGCATCGGTTGCTGGATGCGGCGTTGGAGTCTTCGGAATCGGGCCGGCGTATCGACTTCGTCGCCTGACGTCGGGCTCGATTCGACAACCACTACCTGGAGACCGCGTCGTTGCGATAGACGACCGGGATCCATCGGTAGTGATCCCCCTCGCGGCGAACCCGGCCGATGCCCGGGTAGTCGAGGTGGGCGCCCGCGACCAGGTCGCCCTCGGTCGCCGCCGCTGAAAAGGCGATGCGCCGCGTCTGTTTCGCCATGGCCGGATCCGAGTCAAAGTTCACCGCGACGCCCGGGTCGTCGAACTGCACGCTGGTGAGGTGCACCAGGTCGCCCCAGAAGACGAGCTTCGCCCCACGGCTCTCCAGCACGTAGAAGGTGTGCCCGGGCGTATGGCCATAGGCGGGTTGCGACGAAAAGCCCGGATAGAACTCCGTGACCCCGTCGAACGTTGCCAGTCGCCCCGCGTCCCTGTAGGCCACCAGCTTGGGAACCGCTCCGAAGAACGCCTTCGTGGCCTGGCGTGCGGTGTCTTCGTTCGACCCGTCGAACCAGTAGTCGGCTTCCTTCTTGTTCAGATGGATCGTGGCGTTCGGGAAGGCCATCTGGTCGCCGGCCATCAGCCCGCCGATGTGGTCGGGGTGGATGTGCGTGAGGAAGATGTCCGTCACGTCTTGCGGCTTCACGCCGGCGGCCAGCAGGCTCAACGGCAGCTTGTTCGCCGTCGGGCCGATGAGCTCGCCGGCGCCCGCATCGATCAGGATGGTGCGGCCGGCGGTCCGGAAGAGGTAGCTGTTCACCGAGACGTCGATGGGAGACGCCTGATAGGAATAGGCCAGCAGGCGGTCGACTTCGCCGATCTTCGCGTCGAGCACGAGGCCGTCCTTCAGTCCGACGGGCGCGGTGCCGTCCGACAGCGCGATCACCTCGATGTCGCCGATGCGGATACGGAAGTAGCCGGCCTGCGGCTGCTCGAGCCTTTGCGCAGCCGCAGCGGAGACCGCGACCGAATCGGCCGCGACCGCGACGCCGGCGAAGCTCATCGCGAGCATCAACGTGACGAGCCCTCGAGAAAATGCCAGATTCAATACTTTCATGGGAGACCTCTTGGCGGCGAGCGTCGCTCGACCTGGAATGGAGCGGCGCCGCCGAGGCGCCGGAGGGAAATCAGGGTTGCGACAGCAGGCGCTGCAATTCCCGCGAGAACGCCAGCACCTGGCCGGTCGGCCGGTGGTACAGGTAGACGTGATCAATCAGGCCCGCGGCGTCCTTGGTCAGCACCGTGACTCCGGCAACGGCGGCGCCCTGGAAGACGCCCTCCCACTCGAGGTAGACCCGGGCAGGCGTCTTCACCTCGGAGGTGAAGGCGATGGCGTCGTACATGCGTCGGGTGGCGTCGAACACCTGCCGGATGCCGGCCACGCCGACGACCGTGTCCGCCAGAACCGATCCGTCCATCGACGCGTGCGCTCCGAACGCCGACGCGAACGCCTCGAGCGTGGGGCGGCGAATGACGGCTGACCATTCCTGGCCGGGTTGAACGACTGCGGTCGGCTGCTCGCTCGCGGGAGATCGAGGGGTGTCCATGTCGGTAATCCTCTTGCGGCTATCGAAAAGTCGCGTTGGAGACGTCGATCGAGACGAGCAGCGGCTCAGGCACCTTCTGCATCGCATCGTCGTAGGCGAACACGCGATGGACGGTGGGAAGCCGGATGCCCTGGAAGTCGCGATAGCCGCTCGTGTACTTCGCACCGGTCGCGCCGCCGAGGATGTCGACCGTGTAGTCGTGGCGGCGGATCAATCCGTCGTCACCGAATCGCGTGATCTGCCGCCGGTTGTGCGTGGCCACGTGCTCGGGAAAGGTCACCTGCAGGCTGCGCCACGTCTCGCCGCCTTCGTGCCAGGGCGCGATCTCCTCGACGGCGAAGCCCGGCGTCGTGTACAGGAACGGCATCGTGAAATAGGTCCACAGCGCCTCGCCCGAGAAGTAGACGACGTGCAGCGCATCCCACGCCGTCTCGAGCGTCTGGCCGCGGAAGGCGGCCTCGGGATCGTCGCGCTCCTGGACCGCGTCGCCATTCGCGTTCTCGATGGTCAATCGCTTCGGCGTGAAGACGCTGTGCAGTCCATCGCCTCCGAAGGGCGTGACGGTGAGGTGCTCCTCGTGCGTCCGCATCGAGACCCGCTTGTCGATCAGCAAGCGAGGCTGCTGCTTGACGTACCAGATCCCGCCGTCGATGGAGACATCGATGTCGAGATGCTGGAACTGATTCCAGCGTTCGAGGCCACCGTGCGCGTCGATGGCCAATTGCAAGAGGTCGTTCATGACGAGATATCCGGTTGATGGCCAGACGACTGGCGATGCCCGAATGTTCGCGTCGATCGCACGCAGGGTCTTGAACGAAATCGGCGGAGCACACGCTGCCGACCAGGTTTGCGGGACGCACTCGACCGCGGGTCTTCAGTCGTAAGGACAAGGCCTCTTTCGAGTCTTGCGATCACGCGGCGCGAAGGGCCAACTGAAAGGCGGATGGTCCGAAGGATCAGCCAGGAGAGACGACTTCCACGCTGATTGCGGACTGTCGGGTCTCAGGTGTTCGGAACCGTCCACCCATTTTCTTTCCCTTCACCAGCCTCAGATCCTTCCTCAGGCAGCCGCGCGTCTTCAGGACGTGCGACTGCAGGAGGCACCCACGACGGTCGGACACGATGAACGAGCCGGCAATCGGTGTCGCGATCTACGGGAAAGCTAACCCCTCACTTGGATGATTCATCATGACTGACCTCTTCTCGCCCATCAAGATTGGCCCCACCACCCTGAGCCACCGCGTCGTGATGGCGCCGCTCACGCGCATGCGCTCCGAGACCGGCGCCAAGCCGGGCAAGCTGATGGAGACGTACTACGCGCAGCGCGCCTCCGAAGGAGGTCTGATCATCGGCGAGGCCACTGTTGCCGCGCCGAGCGGCGACGGCTACCTGGGCTCACCCGGCCTTTACTCGGACGAACAGATCGCCGGCTGGCGCGCGATCACCGACACCGTGCATGCCAAGGGCGGTCGCATCTTCCTGCAGCTTTACCACGCAGGCCGCCAGTCGCACGTCGACATGCAACCCGATGGCGGCAGCCCTGTCGCACCGTCGGCGCTCGACTACGACGGCGTCGCCTACACCGCCAACGGCTGGGTGCCGAGCTCGCCGGCGCGCGCGCTGTCCGAAGCGGAAGTCGCCGAGATGGTGCAAGCGTTCCGTCGCGCGGCAGAGCGCGGCTTGACGGCAGGCTTCGACGGCGTGGAGATCCATGGCGCCAATGGCTACCTGATCGACCAGTTCCTGCAGGACGGCAGCAACCACCGCACCGACGCCTACGGCGGCACGATCGAGAAGCGCGCGCGCTTCCTGCTCGACATCGTCCGCGAGACCATCGCCGTATGGGGCAGCGACCGCGTCGCCGTTCGCCTCGGGCCCAGTGGCCATTTCGGCAACATGAAGGACAGCGACCCCATCGCGCTGTTCACCTATGTCGCGCAGCAACTCGACCCGCTGAACCTGGCCTATCTCCACCTGATCGAGCCCCGCGTGCTGGGCAACTCGATCGACGAGACGCGCGACCAGGCGCCGGTGGCGGCGCGCCTGATGCGCCAGCACTTCCACGGCATCATCGTCGCAGCCGGTGGCTTCGATCGGGAATCGGCGCAGGCCATCATCGCGGAAGGCACGGCTGACCTGGTCGCGTTCGGCCGTGACTTCATCGCCAACCCGGACCTGCCGGAGCGCCTGCGCCTGGCCTTGCCGTTGAACGCCTATGACCGCGACACGTTCTACGGCGGCACCGCAGTCGGCTACACCGACTATCCGGCCCACGCCGGGCAACTCGCGACGGCCTGATCCGTCACGCGCGCCGCCGCGGCGCACGAGGGGCGACGTCCGATCGTGGGACGTCGCCCCTTTTTCAATTCCTGATCGGTTTCGACAAGAACGACGATCGACTACAAGAACGTTGCCTGAGCTTCCGTCATCGTCGTCGACGGTGCATCCTTGCACCGTTCCAATTCGAACCGAAAGGAAAGACATGTCCGATTCCCTGGCCCAACGAAACAAGGCCATCGTGCTCGAAGCATTCGACACGCTCTTCAACCTGCACGACCTGGCCGGTGCCGAGAAGTTCTGGTCTCCGGACTACATCCAGCACAGCGCGCACATACCGCCTGGGCGCGAGGGGCTCTTCGCCCTGGCGCGGAGCCTCCCGCCGACCGCTCGCTACGAGAACCACGTGATCCTGGCGGAGGGCGACTTCGTCATCGCCCACGGGCGCTTCACGGGAAACGGCTCCCCTGTCAACCTCATCGCCGCCGACATCATCCGCATGCACGACGGGATGCTCGTGGAGCATTGGGACGTGCTTCAGGACGAGGTGACCCGCGCCCAGTCCAAGAGCGGAAATCCGATGTTCGGAGCCACGTTTCCTTCCTGAGTTCGTAGTCGGACGGATCTGGGGCGAGATCCGTCCAAAACGACCGGCACGTTCAATCCCCGACCGGACGCAAGCGAGAGCATCACCTTGTGCCGGTGTCCCGAATCCGGGCACCCGCATGAAGAGTCCGAGGCATCGGCCTCCGTTGCATGAACCCTCCAACGTCAAGGTGATCACGTGTCAGCCCAATCCGAAAAGATCGACATCAACAAGGCCGTCGTCAAGGCGTTCTACGCCGGCGGCGTGCGCGGCGACATCGCCGCGATCCGAAGCTACCTGTACGACGACTTCGTCTGCAGCGTGCCCGACTACCTGCCCTGGGGCGGAGACACGCCGAGCGCCGATGGCTACGTCAACGACGTCTTGCCGCAGGTCGCCAAGGTGCTCGACTTCAGCCGCTTCTCCTACGCCAGCATCACCGCGGAAGACGACCATGTCGTCGCGTTGATCAACGTCGGCGTTACGGGCACGGAATCGATGATCAAGATCTCGGAGCACTGGCAACTGGAAAAGGGCAAGGCGCGCTCGATCTGGGTCGCGTACTACGAGCCCGCGGCGCTCCTCGCGCTCATCGAACGCAACAAGAAGTCGGGCGCATGAGCGCCGGCGAAGGAGCCTCCATGAGCCAGACCACACCCCACCTCGGCCCGGACTTCGGCGCGCGCGACGCGAACATCCGCTGCCAGACCTACTCGCCCGTGCAGCGCTTGCCCGGCGTTCCCCTGGAGACGTTCACCGCCTATTGGCGCGATGTCCACGGGCCCTTGTGCTCGCGCTTGCCGGGGCTTGGCTACTACGTCCAGTTCCACTTCTCGCGCGAGAACTTCGCCAACCTCTGGCCGCTGCCCAAAGGCGTCGCGCGGATCGAGTTCCCTCTCGATGGCGCCGTCGAGATCGGCTTCCCAAACGCGGACGACATGGGCGTCTTCGGCTTGGCCAGTCCCATCCTGTTCGGGGACGAGATCAACGTCTTCGGCTGGGACGCCGCCTTCTTCCTGCCCGACGGCTCGCGAACATTCGTCGATCGCCAGGCGGACGCCACCCCGAACGGGCCTGACAAGTTGCACCGGCTCCATGTCTACATGCACGGTTCGCTGGATGCCGCGTTCAAGGACTGGGTCGGAAAGTTCGCGGCCACGCTGGCGGCCGATGCACGGGTGTTGAAGTTGCGCCTGCACGTGCCGGAACCCTTCGACAACGCGAATCCCCAACCGCCCTCGCCCGTCGACCATCATGTTCGCGACGACATGCTGAAGCTGGCGGTGATGGAGATCGGCTTCGAGACGCCGCTCACCGCGCGGCAGTTCTTCGAGGGCGACGCGTTCAAAGCCACGCAGGAAGAGCAGGCGCTCCATGTCAAGGCCATGGCGGCCTATCTGGTCACGGGCGTCCATACGTTCGTGCGGGACAGCGCGCCGACGACCGCCGGCCTGCGCGGCAGCCGGGTGGCGGAGATCATCGAGCGAACCGGTGCCACGAACCACCTCCAACCGCAGGTGACCAGCCTGTTCACGCGCCGATGACGTGCATGCTGGCCCGGGAGTGTCCGGGCCGGGCCGGCTTGCACGCTTCAGGCGGATGCTTGCGACGACAGCGCACCCGAGCGCCACATGCACGGCGACGCATCGCCCGACTTCGTCGCCAGCGTCCGACGCCAGGCACCGGGACTGACCCCCATCTGTTGCGAGAAGACTCTTGTCAGGTGGCTTTGATCGGAGAACCCCGCGCAGAGCGCGATCTCCGAGAGCGGCAAGTCGCCCTCACGGATCAGGTCGCGCGCACGCTCGACGCGTCGCACCAGCAGCCACTGGTGCGGTGCCAGGCCCATCGTCTTCCTGAACGCACGCAGGAAGGCACTGGAGGACAGGCTGCAGGCTTCGGACAGCGTGTCCAGGCGCACGCCTTCGGCCAGACGTTCACTCAGCAGGTCCAGCGCCCGCTTTCTCTGCCAGGGCGCAAGACCGCCCCGGTGCAGCGTCCTCGGCTGGTTCATGCCGCCGTAGGTGACTGCGAGGTGGCTGCGCAGCGCGAGGAAGACATGGTCGACGTACAACTGGTTGGTGGCCACGCCCGCGGCCAGGAAGGGCAGCAGCGATTGACCCAGGCTGGCGACGATCGGGTCACCAATCGGGCGGCCCGCGTCACACGAGAAGTCCTTCAGCGACTTTCGTCCGAGGTCGTCGCCGACCTCCGCCAGCGCGCCTCTGGGCACGTAGAAGGCGAGCAGATGGAAGGGGTCCGTGATGCCGAGGATGGGGCGACGCTGCAAGTCACAGAACGACAGGTCCCCCTGCGCCACCGGTCGAGCTCGCGCGAGCTGACCGTCGAGCCAGAGTTCGCCGCGACGCAGCCCGATCAGATGGAGCGCGACCAGCCAGGCATCGTCGGGTGCGAGCGGAGCGGACATGCCGAATCCGGCAGCGTCGTATCGAAGTTCGGTGACGGCGAGATCGAACCCACCCCGTGTCCGGGTGACGAGCGCGGGAGCGATTCCGAGCCTGAACGAACTTCCCAATCGCTCTCCGTAGAGCCCTGTCTGCACGATATCGACTCCTGTCTGGAACACATTGCGCGGTGCAATTCCGCACCGCATCTGCATACCCAGAAGTTATCGTTCGCCCCTCGTACAGACAACCCGTATCGGGGTGAGCTCACCTGCCACGGATGGCGCAGTCTTCCTTGCCTATCCAAGAATGAAGTCGCCCTACTTCGGAACCACGCGATGGTCTAAAGTACGGGGCGCTAGAACCGGTTTCATCGCTGCCCTGCACGGCAAAACTCGCTCTCTGCTCGCATTGCCGGGGCACCTCTCACCTAGACGAAGGCCCCTCTTGCTCGACAGCCGAATTTCAGTCCTCGCCGTCGATGACCACCCCCTGCTTCGGGAGGGCATTGCGAGCGTCCTCGAGGGCGCGAGCGACATCCAGTTGGTCGCGCAGGCCTCGAGCGGCCGCGAAGCCATCGAGCTGCATCGGCTCCACAAGCCGGACGTCACGCTGATGGACATCCAGATGCCGGAGATGAATGGCATCGAGACGTTGACCGAGATCCGCAAGGAGTCCCCGCAGGCGAGGTTCATCATGCTCACGGTCTATCGCGGCGACGCGCAGGCACGCAACGCCATCAAGGCGGGTGCAGCGGGCTACCTGCTGAAGAGCATGGTTCAAAAGGAGCTGCGCGAAACCATCCGGATCGTGCACTCCGGCCAGCGCTACATCCCGACCGAGATCGCCAGCGAGCTCGCCAACAGCATGGCCTACGAGACGCTGACGGACGTCGAGATCGAGGTGTTGCGCCTGGTCGCTGCCGGGTTCTCGAACAAGCGCGTCGCAGCCACGCTGAACGTGCCGGAAGAGACGGTGAAGTCCCGGATGAAGAGCATCCTGGGCAAGCTGGGGGCCAGCGATCGCACACACGCGGTCACGCTCGCCCTGAAGCGCGGGATCATCGAGATGTTCTGACGGCCGGCCTTGCGCCGGTCGCCCTCGACGGACGCGACGCAGTTTTCTCAGGCCCGGTTGTCGGCGACAGCGCGTTCGATGTTGCGCGCGGGTGGTACCCACTTATCGCGCAGCACTGGCAGGGAGACCTCGCGCACCTGCAGCAGGCCGCGCCGGCGAGCGACAGCGACCGCATGCGTGCGACTCTTGACGTCGAGCTTCGCGTAGACGGCGCGCAGATGGGACTTGATGGTCCCGACCGCGAGATCGAGCTGCTTCGCGATCTCCTTGTTGCACAAGCCTTCGACGACGTGGCCCAGGACCTCCTCTTCTCGCGCGGTGAGCGGATCGCCATAGATGCTCTCCGCCAGGCGCTGGGCAATGGAGGCCCCGAGATAGACGTTGCCACCGACCGCCTCCCGCACGGCGCCGGCAAGCTCGTCCAGCGAACATCCCTGCAGCATATAGCCACGTGCGCCCTGCTTCAGGGCCCGTCGAATGTCGCATTCACGATCGTTGGTCGTGACGATCAGCACCTTCAGTGGTCGACCCGGATCTCTTGCCGGCGACAAGGCTTCCAGCCCGCGCTCGAAGTCGGCCGCCATGACGTCCGAATCGAAGCGGGCATGCGGGTCGCGGCAGTCGACAACTTCAAAATCGGCATACGTGCTCAACGCCGACGTCAACCCGGCCTGCGCGACCGGATCGGAATGGTTCACCAGGATTCGGATCAGCGGCTTGGTGGTCATCTGCTTCCCTTCGCTGTAGCGAGTACGCCAAAGGACACACTCCTCAGGCTAGCCTGGACGATAGTGCCCTCTGGTGCGGGAAACCAGCCTGATCCGTAGCGCATCGCATGACTCTTTCGAGTCCGCGTCCTCCCACTCTCAATCGATGTCGATGATTCCACGCTGGAGGGCGATCATCACCGCGTGGGTCCGGTCGCTGGCCGAGAGCTTGGACAGGATGCTCTTCATGCGCGACTTCACGAGTTCCTCCGGGACATCCAGCGCAACGCCTATGCGCTTGTTGGACAGCCCCCTGGAAACCAGCCTGAGCACATCGACTTCGGCCGCGGACAGCCCGTCATCGGCGACTCCGTTCGCCAGTTCGAGGGCGATCTGCGTCGGGATGTATTTGCCGCCGCCATGGACGATGCGGATCGCCTCGCGCAGCTCCTTCTGCACCATGGATTTCAGCAGGTAGCCGGCCGCGCCCGCGCGAATGGCCTGGCGGGCCTGCGCCTCGCCGCGATAGACCGTGAGCATGATCACCCTGGCCTGCGGATGCGCCGCGCGTATGGCGATCAATGCGTCGATCCCGTTCATCACGGGCATCTGGACATCCATCAACGTGACGTCGGGACGCAAGGTCGCATATTGCTCGGTGGCATCACGACCGTCTCTCGCCTCGCCGACAAGCGCGATGTCCTCCGCGGTTTCAAGAATGCTGGCGATCCCTTGGAGCAGGAGTGGATGGTCATCGACAGCGAGCACGCTGATCTTGTTTGAAGCCACTTGCTCCTCTCGCTCCTGGCTCGGCAAGCCACGCGGACATGTCACGGAATCACTGACGCAAGGAGTCGCCCGCCGGGCAAGCCTTTGCATCGAACTCCAAAGCTTAGGACATTGCACTTCGCATGGCGATGGTTCGACGGCACCGGGGCGTCGGAAATCTCGAATGACTCCGTCGACCTCTTCCCAAGGTGCCAGTCGGATTGCCTCTTTCGAGTCATCCATCCGGGGCATCCCTCGATCGGGAGAACGACCCGTACGGACACGCACGCGATCCACCTCATGAATCGATCGCAACCAACTGCACCGCGACCCTCCGTGACGGTGCCTACATCGAGTCACCAACTTGCCCACCAGCGCGTGATGCCTGGTCCAGGCGAACTTCAGACACTGGTTCGTCAGCAACTTCAACGGTGAACCCACCATGACCAACAGCGACAAGATCTCGATCGTGCTGGTGCACGGCGCCTGGGCCGACAGCTCCAACTGGGACGAAGTCGTTCCGACGCTCCTCAATGAAGGGTTCCGAGTCTGCGCCGTCCAGAATCCGCTGACCTCGCTGGTGGCCGACGTCGAGGCCACCCATCGTGCGATCGACCGCATGCCGGGCAAGGTGCTGCTCGTCGGCCATTCGTGGGGCGGTGCCGTGATCACCGAGGCCGGCCGGCACGAGAAGGTGGCGGGGCTGGTCTACGTGTCCGGGTTCGCCCCCGAGCAAGGCGAGTCGTTGAACGACATCCTCGCAGCGGGCGCGCCCGCGCCTCCGCCCGAGGCGTTCGCGGGCATCGAGGTCGACTCGCACGGCTTCCTCTGGCTCACCGCGGAGAAGATGGCCGGTGACTTCGCCCAGGATCTGCCGAGCGCCAAGCAGCGCACGATGACCGTCAGCCAGGGCCCGATCGCCATGTCCTGCTTCGGCGACAAGATGGGCGTGCCGGCCTGGAAGAGCAAGCCCAGCTGGTATCTGCTGGCCGAGAACGACCGCATGATCCCGCCCGTCGCGGCCCGTGCCATGGCGCAGCGCGCGGGCGCCCGCATCTCGAGCGTGGCCTCCAGCCACGTACTGATGATCTCGCGGCCGTCCGAAACCACTTCGCTGATCCTGGCCGCGGCGCACAGCCTCACGAACTGATCCGTTTTCTCCCGAAGCGACGTGCGTCGCTTCCTCCCTCGATTTGCCCAGGTCCGGACGGATGCACGTCCGCTCGAATCCGGCATTTCCCGTTTCATCGCCAACCTCCCCACCGGAGCCTTTCATGAACCAGCACTCGTCCCTCAATCGATTCTTCACCCGTGGCGTCCGCCTGGCCGCTGCCCTTCTCTCTGGAGCACTGATGATGACCACTGAACAAAGCGCCTTCGCCGCCGATGCCGGAACCACCGGCGTCCACAACATCGTCCTGGTGCATGGCGCCTGGGCAGACGGTTCGAGCTGGGCCAAGCTCATCCCCTTGCTGCAGGCCAAGGGCTTTCATGTCGTCGCGGTGCAGAACCCGCTGAACTCCCTGGCGGACGATACGGCCACGACCAAGCGCGCCATCGCGCTGATGGACGGGCCGGTGCTGCTGGTCGGCCACTCCTACGGCGGCGCGGTGATCACCGAGGCCGGTGCCGATCCGAAGGTCGCGGGCCTCGTCTACGTGGCGGCGTTCGCACCCGACGAAGGTGAAGTGGTCGGTGAGCTCGGCAAGGAGTTCCCGCCGCCCCCGGGCGTCGGCGAACTGCGTCCGGACGCCGCGGGCTATCTCTCGATCACGCCCAAGGGTATCGAGGAAGACTTCGCACCGGACCTGTCGCCGGCTGAACGCAAGGTGATGATCGCCACGCAGGGCCCGACGAACGGCGCGTGCTTCGGCACCAAGATCACCAATCCGGCCTGGCGCTCGAAGCCGACCTGGTACGTCATCGCCAGCAACGACCGCATGATTCCTCCGGACCTGGAACGCAAGTTCGCGAAGGCCATGAACGCCAAGACGCTCACGCTGCCGTCCAGCCACGTTCCGATGCTCTCGCACCCCGAGGAAGTCGCCAGGTTCGTTGCTGAAGCTGCCGCGACCGTCACCACCAAGTAGTACGGGTAGCGCCGTTGCCGCGTGCCTTGTGGGTGCGCGGCGTTCGGCCGTCCGGCTGCGTCCGCAAGGGAGTCCATCCATGTCTCATCACCGCGTGCGTTCCGGGCACAGGTCGGCGTTGTACTGGCTGGCGCTGGGCACCTTTGCGATCGGCACGGAAGGGTTCATGATCGCCGGATTGCTGCCGGACATCTCCTCGGATCTCGGCGTCGGCATCGGGGCCGCGGGACAGCTCGTGACGGTCTTCGCGCTGACCTACGCCATCAGTTCGCCCATCCTGACGGCCGTGAGCGGCGACATGGATCGACGCCGGCTCCTGGCGCTCGCCATGGGCGCATTCGCGCTGGCCAACGTCGTGGCTTGGGCGTCCTCGACCTACTGGGGCTTGCTCGGCGCACGCGTCTTGCTCGCGTTCGCTGCCGGGATCTACGTGCCGGCCGCGAACGCCCTCGCCAGCACGTTGGTGCCACCGCAATTTCGAGGACGGGCTCTGGCCGTGGTCAACGGCGGCACCACCGTGGCGATCGCGCTGGGCGTTCCGCTCGGCGCCCTCGTGGGCGACCGCTTCGGCTGGCGAATGACCTTCGCCGGCGTCGCCGTGCTTGCCGCGGCGGCGACGCTGGGATTGATGTTCGGATTGCCGCGCGGCATCGGCGCGGCACCGATCTGCGTGACGATTCGTCAACGCCTCGAGGTCGCGCGGCGACCCACGGTGCGTTCCGCCCTGTTCATGACCACGCTCTGGTCGACCGGGTCCTATACGGTGTACACCTATCTTGCGACGATCGTCCGGCACGATCTCTCGGGCTCGGGTCGGGCGATCAGTTGCGCGCTGTTCATCTGGGGCTGTTGTGCCGCGCTGGGTGTCTGGCTTGGTGGCCGATTCAACGACGCGTTCGGATCGAGGGAAGTCATCATTCCGGCGCTGTTCCTCAGTGCCGTCGCACTCTTCGCGCTCTCTGGTGTCGTCGCCGTCGTTCCCGATACCCGCGTGCTGCTGCCGGGCATGCTGGCCGTCGCCGTGTGGGGCGCCTCGGCCTGGGCCGTGCATCCGGCGCAGATGGCGCGCCTGATCGATCTGGCCGGAGCGCCGGCGGCGCCCATCATCCTGTCGCTGAACGCGTCCTTCCTCTATTTCGGCTTCGCGGCGGGTGCCGCGCTGGGCTCCCTGGTGATGACGCTCGGTTCATCCAACGACCTGGGCTGGGTCGGGGGCGTCGCCGAGGTCATGGCCGCGTGGGTCATCGTCTCTCGGCCTCCGGTCACCACGCCGCCGCTGGCGGCCGCACCTGAAGGCTGAAGCAGACGCGCGCTTCGCGGAGCCTCGCAGCCTCGCAAAGCCCTACTCGGAGCCCGGCCTCAACATCTTAAGATGACCGGTCATATACTAACCGGACTTACCCACCGCCCGAACACGGCGCAACCTCGCAACGGAGCAACATCATGAAAGTCAGCGGCAACACCATCCTCATCACCGGCGGCGGATCCGGCATCGGCCGCGGTCTTGCGGAGGCCCTGCACAAGGCCGGCAACCAGGTGATCATTTCCGGTCGCCGGAAGGCCTACCTGGACTCGACCACGCAAGCCAATCCCGGCATGGCCTCCATCGAGATGGACGTCGCCGACCCCAGGAGCATCGCTGCCGTCGCGAAGCAGCTGACCAGCGATTTCCCGAAGCTCAACGTGTTGATCAACAACGCGGGAATCATGCAGATCGACGATGCGTCGAGCGAGGTCGACGAAGAGCTCATGCTCTCCACGGTGTCGACCAACCTGCTCGGGCCGATCCGCGTCACGTCGGCATTCATCGACCACCTCAAGAAGCAGCCCGATGCGACGGTCATCAACGTGTCGTCGGTGCTCGGCTTCGTACCCCTGGCCGTATCGGCGGTCTACTCGTCGACCAAGGCCGCAATCCACTCCTACACGCAATCGCTTCGTTGGCGCCTGCAAGGCACCTCGGTGAAGGTGCGCGAGATCGCCCCGCCCTGGGTGCAGACCGACCTGCTGAACAGCAATGACGAGCCGCGCGCAATGCCGCTGGCCGCATTCATCGCGGAGACGATGGCCTTGCTGGCCACCGACGAGAACGAAGTGATCGTCGAAGGTGCCAAGCCGATCCGGGCCGCCGTGGGCCCCGACAACGGCGCGTTCGCGCTGCAGTTCAACGACGTCTTCGTCGCTGGCTGAAGGCGAAGCTGCCCGTCCACTGTCCGGCCATACACTTGCGTCATGGGTCGTCCTAGTGTTCGTCACCTGATCGTCGATGCAGGCCTCCGCGTTTTCTTGCGCGGAGGCTTCAATGCGAGCAGCGTGCAGGACATCACCGAAGAGGCCGGGGTCCCAAAGGGCTCCTTCTACAACCACTTCGCGAGCAAGGAAGCGTTGGGCTCGGAGATCGTCGATCTCTACGCAGAAGGTGGCGAACGACGTGAGGCGTTGAAGGACCTTTCGCTTCCACCGCTGGAGCGCCTGCGCAGGCACTTCGACGGCTTGAGCCAGATGTACGCGGCGTCCGGCTACGCGGGTGGCTGCCTACTGGGCAATTTCAGCGCGGAACTCGCCGATTCGAGCCCTGCGATCAGGCTGCGGTTGGCGGCTACGTTCCAGCGCTGGACCTCCGAGATGGAAGACGCCATCGCCGAAGCCCAGCGCATTGGCGAGATTTCCGAAGACACCAGCCCCAGCGAGCTGGCCGCATTCCTGCTGGATGCCTACGAAGGCGCGATTCTTCGCGCACGCGTCGAGAAGAGTTCGGCGCCTTTCGAACGCTTCAGCACCCTCGCGTTCGAGAAGATCCTGCGCTGATCTGCTTCGGCTCCATCCCGCCTGGAGCGAAGTCGCGGTCCCTTGCCACCCCGTTCAGATTGTCCGGGCCGCCGCATCTCGTTGCGCGGTAGCGGCAATCACAAACAACTGCCATCGCCGTCAAGTGCGCCTCTTTTGTACAAGAGCGCGCCGTCGGAAATCGCGAGCATGGTGACGAACACGCCGAACTTCACGTTCAGCGGTTCTCCACCCTCCCCGATCACCGACGCGAAGAGATGGCAATGACAAGACAAACAGCACCTGGCACTGCATGCCTGCAACTGCCGACCTTCGTGCGGCGACTCGCTCTTGTTGCAGGCATCACGCTGGCCTCGCTGGTTTCTGCCGGCTGCACCAGTCGGGCAGCTGCGCAAGCCAGCGGCCCCAAGGGACCGGCCGTCAGCGTCGCACCAGCGGTGCAACGGAACGTGAGCGACAGCGAGGATTTCAGCGGTCGCTTGGAAGCCACGGACTATGTCGAACTCCGTCCGCGCGTGTCCGGCACCATCGACTCGGTGCACTTCGTCGATGGCGCCTCGGTGCGCAAGGGCGACCTGCTCTTCACAATCGACCCGCGCCCGTTCGAAGCCGAGGTCCAGCGCGCGCAATCCGAGCTGGTCTCCGCCCGGTCGAAGGCCGAGCTGGCGCAGAGCGAACTGAAGCGATCCACCGCGCTGCTCGACGCCCAGGCGGCGTCGAAGCAGGAGTTCGAGGAGCTGAGCTCATCGGAACATACCTCGCAGGCCGATATCGCCGGCGCCGAGGCGATGCTGCGGGTCGCGAAGCTGAACCTCGAGTTCACGCAGGTGCGCGCCCCGATATCCGGACATCTCTCGCGCGCCAACATCACCGTGGGCAACCTGGTGACGCCGCAATCCGTCCTGACGTCGCTCACCGGCGACGCGCGCATCTACGCCTACTTCGACGCCAGCGAGCAGAGCTACCTGCGGCTGCGTGCGGAAACAGTCAACGGCACGATGCCCAAGGTGCGTCTGGGCCTGGCCAACGAAACAGGCTTTCCGCATGAAGGTCGGCTCGATTTCGTCGACAACCGCCTCGATGCCAAGACGGGTGCCATCCGGCTGCGCGCCACCTTCGACAACGCCAGCGGCCAGTTCACACCTGGCCTCGCGGCACACCTGCGCTTGGAAAGCCCCGTGATCTACAACGCCGTCATGGTGCCCGAGCGCGCCATCGGCACCGACCAGACCAAGAAGTACGTCTTCGTGGTCGCAGGGGACGGCCAGCCGCAGTTCCGCGAGGTCAAGCCCGGCACGCTGTTCGAAGGGATGCGCGTCGTCGAGGGCGGGGTCAAGCCTGGCGAGAACGTGATCGTCGAGGGCTTGCAGCGCGTCATTCCCGGCTTTCCGGTGACGCCACAGGTGTTGAAGGTCGACGCGCTCGGCATGCCTATCGTCCCCGCTCCCGCGGCGAAGAGCTGAGGAGCGGCCGCCATGGACATCTCCCGCTACTTCATCGACCGTCCCCGCTTCGCGGGCGTGATCTCGATCTTCATCTTTCTCTCCGGCCTGCTGGCCATGTTCCACCTGCCCATCTCGGAGTATCCCGACGTGGCGCCGCCGCAGATCGTCGTTCGCGCGCAATACCCCGGCGCCAATCCGCGCGTGACCTCGGAGACCGTGGCCGCGCCGTTGGAGGAGCAGATCAACGGCGTCGAGAACATGTCGTACTTCGACTCGCAAGCCGCGGCCGACGGCAGCCTGACCCTGACCGTCACGTTCCGGATCGGCACCGATCCGGAAGTGGCCGAAACGGCGGTGCAGAACCGCATCAACCGGGCCTTGCCGCGGCTGCCGGATGTCGTTCGGCAGATCGGCGTGACCACGGAGAAGTCGAGCCCGAACCTAACGATGGTGGTGCACGTCGTCAGCCCGGACAACTCGCATGACCTGCTGTACCTGCGCAACTACGCGCAGATCAACGTACGGGATCAGTTGCTGCGCATTCCGGGCATGGGGCAGGTTCTCCTGTTCGGCGGCGGCGACTACGCCATGCGCATCTGGCTCAATCCGACGAAGCTGGCTGCCCGCGGCATCACCACCAGCGAGGTCGTCGCCGCCATCCACGAGCAGAACGCCCAGGTGGCTGCAGGCAGCGTAGGCGCTGCGCCCGCTCCGGCCGCCACGGAGTTCCAGCTCAACGTCAACACGCAGGGACGCCTCACGACCCCGGAGGAGTTCGGCGACATCATCGTGCGCACCGATCCCGCCACGGGGGGCCTGATCCGCATCAAGGATCTCGGCCGCGTCGAGTTGTCCTCGGGCTCCTACTCGGTGCGCAGCCTGCTGCACAACCACCAGGCCGCCGCGATCGGCATCTTCCAGGCGCCCGGCTCGAACGCACTGGCCATCTCCAAGGCCGTGCGCGCCAACATGGAACAGCTCAAGGCCGACTTCCCCCCAGGCGTGACCTACGACATCGTGTACGACCCGACCCGCTTCGTGCAGACGTCGATCGAGAAGGTCGTGCACACGCTGATCGAGGCCGTCCTGCTGGTCGTGCTCGTCGTGATCCTGTTCCTGCAGACCTGGCGCGCCTCCATCATCCCGCTGCTGGCAGTACCCGTGTCGATCATCGGCACCTTCGCGTTTCTCCAGTTGCTCGGCTACTCGATCAACACGTTGACCTTGTTCGGGCTGGTCCTGGCGATCGGCATCGTCGTGGACGATGCCATCGTGGTGGTGGAGAACGCAGAGCGCAACCTCGAGCTGGGACTCAGCGCGCACGACGCCACGGTCAAGGCCATGCGGGAAGTGTCGGGGCCGATCGTCGCCATCGCGCTGGTGCTGTGCTCCGTCTTCATTCCGCTGGCCTTCGTGCCGGGACTGACGGGTCAGTTCTACAAGCAGTTCGCGGTCACGATCGCGATCAGCGCCGTCATCTCGGCCTTCAACTCCCTGACTCTGTCGCCGGCGCTGTGCGCCATCTTGCTGCGTCCGCACGACGCCCCGAAAGACGCGCTGACACGCGGCATCGATCTACTCCTGGGCCGATTCTTCAGCGCCTTCAACCGCTGGTTCGCGCGTCGCAGCGAGGGCTACGGACGCAGCGTCACGCGCATCGTCCAGCGCAAGACGATCGCGATGGGCGTCTACGCGGTGCTGCTGGGGCTCACCGGCCTGCTGTTCGCACAGATGCCGCAGGGCTTCGTGCCCGCACCGGACAAGGACTACCTGATCGGCATCGTGCAGTTGCCCGCCGGCGCCACGCTCGATCGCACCGAGGCCGTGGTTCGACGGATGACCGACATCGCGCTCGGCGTGCCGGGAGTCGTCAACTCGGTGGCGTTCCCGGGCCTGTCGATCGCCGGCTTCTCCTCGGCGCCCAATGAAGCGGTGATCTTCTTCAACCTCGACGACTTCGAGCACCGCAAATCGCGCAGCCTCTCGAAGAACGCCCTGCTCGGCAAGATCAACGGAGCGATCCAGCAGATCCAGGGTGCACGCATGTTCGTCGTGCCGCCGCCGGCCGTCGACGGCCTCGGCAACGCCGGCGGATTCAAGCTCCAGGTGCAGGATCGGGAGGGGCTCGGGGAGCAGGCGCTGTACGGCGCCGTGTGGGGCGTGCTGGGCCAGGTCTACGGCAATCCGAAATCCAGCATCGGCACGCCCTATTCGAACTACGACATCAACGTGCCCCAGCTCCACGCCAACGTCGACCGCGTCCGGGCAAAGCAGATGGGCGTGAACCTGACGGACATCTACGACACGATGCAGGTCAACCTCGGCTCGCTGTACGTGAACGACTTCACCCGCTTCGGCAAGACCTACCAGGTCGTCGTGCAGGCCGACGCGCCCTACCGGGCGGACGCAGAGGCCATCGGTGCGCTGAAGACGCGCAACGCCGCGGGCGAGATGGTGCCCCTCGGTGCACTGCTGCGTGTGGAGCCGACCTTCGGCCCGTCTCGCGTCACGCGCTACAACGGCTATCCGTCCGCCGACATCAACGGCGCCGCCAACCCGGGCTTTTCCTCGGGGCAGGCCGAGGCCGAAGTCGTCTCGCTGCTGAAGAAGACCTTGCCACGCGGCATCAGCTACGAATGGACCGAGCTGTCCTACCAGGATCGGTTGACCAGGGACATCACGATCCCCGGTACCAGGACGGCGATCCCCGTTCTCGCGGCGGTGATGTCGGTCGCGGTGCTGCTGGTCGTCCTCGTCCTGGCCGCGCAGTACGAGAGCTGGACGCTGCCCCTGGCGATCGTCCTGATCGTGCCGATGTGCGTGCTGGCAGCGCTGTTCGGTGTCTGGCTGTCGCACTTCCCGCCATTCAGCCAGCCCGGCGATCTCAACATCTTCACGCAGGTCGCGCTCGTCGTGCTGGTCGGCCTGGCGTGCAAGAACGCGATCCTGATCGTCGAATTCGCGAAGGAACTAGAGGACGCCGGTGAAGGCCTGCTGGCTGCCATCGTGCATTCCGGACGAATGCGGCTGCGTCCGATCCTGATGACGTCGATCGCGTTCTGCGCGGGCGTGCTGCCGCTGATCTTCGGCACCGGTGCCGGCAGCGAGATGCGCCAGGCCATGGGCATCGCGGTCTTCTCCGGCATGCTCGGCGTGACGCTGTTCGGCATCTTTCTCACGCCGGTGTTCTACGTCCTGCTGCGAAACCGCCGGGCGCGCCGGATCGCCCTGTCCAAGGGCTCGCCGCTCGTCCAGACGACGATCGTCGCTGCCGCGGGAGACGCTCATGTCTAGGCCGACAACTTCATCGGCGCTGGTCGCCGCGACCGTGGCGCTGTCGATCTCGGGCTGTGCCGTCGGCCCGGACTACCACGCCCCGGCCATTGCGATCGACCCCGCATTCGTCAGCGCCGGAGCGAGCGCCGTGGATGCGCACGACCCCGCTTCGGACCTCGCGACGTTCTGGAAAGGGTTCGGCGATCCGGTACTGGATCGACTGGTAGCACGCGCCATCGCCGCGAACTTCGACGTGCGCATCGCCCAGGCGCGCCTGCAGGAGGCGCGCGCCGGCCTGGCGGGTGCGAGAGGCAATGAGTTCCCTGAAGTCGACGCCGCGGGCAGTGCGGGCCGTGCACTTCAGCCCGCCTATCTGTATCCCGGCGAGACACGCGGACAACGCAGCGGCAACGCCTTCGACAGCCATTTCATCGCCAACTGGGAATTGGATTTCTTCGGGCACAACCGCCGAGTGACCGAATCAGCCGCGGCGCAGGTCGACGCGTCCGAAGCCGGCGTGCACGCCGCCCGGACCGTCGTGATCGCCGAGGTCGCGCGCGCCTACCTCGACCTGCGCGGCCTCCAGCAGCGCCAGGCGGTGGCCCTGCAGTCGCTGGAGAACCAGCGCCAGACGCTACACCTGGTCAACGTCCGCCTCGACGCGGGACGGTCCACGCAACTGGACGTCGCCCGCGCCAGCAGCCTGTACGACAGCACCGAGGCCACCTTGCCGGCGATCCAGGCCGCCATCGATCGTGACGCCTATCGTCTCGCCACCTTGACGGCCCAGTCGCCGCGCACGGTCGCGGTGACCCTGTCATCGCCTCAGCCGTTGCCGACTTTGCCGACCACGGATCTGTCGTCGCTGCCGCTCGGCACTCCGGAGCAGATGTTGCGCCGCAGACCCGACCTGATTGCAGCCGAACGACAGTTGGCCTCCGCGAATGCCGACATCGGCGTCGCGACCGCGGATCTGTTTCCGCGCATCAGCCTCACCGGGGCCATCGGCTTCGGCAGCAACCGGACGTCGCAGTTCGGCAAGCGCGGCTCGGACGAATACTCGTACGGCGCGGGCCTGGTCTGGCCCATCCTCGACTTCGGTCGCGTGCGGTCCCGCATCCACGCCAACGAGGCCGTGGCCGCCCAGGCGTTGGCCAGCTACGAGCAGACCGTCGCGGTGGCGCTGGAGGAAACCGAAGGGGCCTTGTCCCAGTTCAGCCGCAGCGCGCGCCAGGCCGACCTCATGGCCAGCGCAACCCGCAGCGCCGACGACGCAACACGCCTGTCGCGCCTGCGCTTCACCGCAGGCTCCGTCGACCTGCTGATCGTGCTCGATGCCGAGCGCCAGTCGCTCGCCGCCCAGGATGCCCTCGTGCAAGCCCAGGTCCTCCAGGCGACGTCTCTGGTCAGCGTGTACCGATCACTGGGCGGTGGATGGGATCCTGGCTCGCTCGTCGCCGCTCGATGAGTCTCCGGCGTCGGCCACGGCCGACGCTTTCATGGCGCGCCCGCAATGCAGGCGCGCCTTTTTTGCTTCTGCGAAGCAGGAATACTCGACACACGGTGAAGAGCGCCTCGCAGACGCCCGTCGACGGCATCGTCCACACCGACCACGATGAGTCTTCGCGGCGTGCCACTTCCGACGGATTGCAAGCCCGGTCACTCCGTCGCAAAGTAGCGCATCAGCGACAACGGAACGCGCGGCCAGGAACACGCCATGAGCAAACCTCGTCCCGAAGGCATCAAGACGTACGACGAACCGGCAGGCGGCTGGGGCGCGACGAAGGCGTTGGCGCAGACGTTGGCGCGCCAGCAAATCGTCGTCCAGGGAACCAGGACGCTGCTGAAGGCCAATCAGCCGCAAGGGTTCGACTGCCCGGGGTGCGCCTGGCCCGACCCCAAGCACACGTCGTCGTTCGAGTTCTGCGAGAACGGCGCCAAGGCCGTCACCTGGGAGTCGACGGCCAAGCGCGTCGGCCCGGGCTTCTTCCAGGCGCACACCGTCGCCAGCCTGTGGAAGCGCTCCGATCACTGGCTCGAGGGCCAAGGCCGCCTGACGCACCCGATGCGCTACGTCCGCGCCTCGGATCGCTTCGAACGGGTCGAGTGGCAAGAGGCCTTCGAGGACATCGGCATGCGCATGCGGTCGCTGGCACATCCCGACGAGGCCGAGTTCTACACCTCCGGAAGAGCCTCGAACGAGGCGGCCTTCCTGTTCCAGCTGTTCGCGCGCAACTTCGGCACGAACAACTTCCCGGACTGCTCGAACATGTGCCACGAGGCGACGTCGGTCGGCCTGCCGCGCGCGATCGGCGTCGGCAAGGCGACGGTCACGCTCGAGGACTACGAGCACACGGACCTCATCATCTCGATGGGTCACAACCCCGGAACGAACCATCCGCGGATGATGACTTCGCTGCGCGAAGCGTCGCGTCGCGGCGCCACGATTCTTGTCTTCAATCCCTTGCGGGAGCGAGCGCTCGAACGCTTCGCATCGCCTCAGGATCCGGTCGAGATGGCAACGCTCGGCGCCACGCCGATCGCGACGCGCTACTTCCAGGTGAAGGTCGGTGGCGATGCGGCCGCCCTGAAAGGGATCTGCAAATCCTTGCTGGAGCTCGAAGCGAAGGCGCACGCCGACCGGCTCAGCCCTGTCCTCGACCACGCCTTCATCGCCGGCCACACCGCGGGATTCGATGCCTTCAAGGACGACCTGGCGGCCACGACCTGGACCGCCATCGAGAACGCCAGTGGCCTCACCCGCGCAGAGCTCGAGGGCTGCGCCCGCATCTACGCCACCGCCAAGGCGACGATAGTCTGCTACGGCATGGGCATCACCCAGCACCGAACCGGCACGGCCAACGTGCAGCAGATCACCAATCTCCTGCTGCTCAAGGGCAACATCGGCCGTGCGGGCGCGGGCGTCTCTCCGCTGCGTGGCCACTCGAACGTCCAGGGTGATCGCACGGTGGGCATCACCGAGCGGCCCAGCGCGGCGTTTCTCGACAAGCTGCGCGACGTCTTCCACTTCGAGCCGCCGCGCGTGCCGGGCCATTCGGTCGTGGAAACCATCGCGGCGATGCGCGACGGCCATGCCAAGGCCATCATCTGCCTCGGCGGCAACCTCGCGGTGGCCGCATCCGATCCGCTCGCTTGCATCCAGGGCTTCCGCAACCTGGACCTGGCCGTGCACATCGCGACGAAGCTCAATCGGACGCACCTGCTCACCGCGGCCACGACCTACCTGTTTCCGTGCCTGGGCCGGACGGAGATGGACATGCAGGCAACCGGGCGGCAAAGCGTCACCGTGGAGGACTCGATGTCGATGGTGCACGCGTCCAGCGGCTTCCTGCCGCCGCCCAGCGATGAGGTGCGATCGGAGCCCGCCATCGTCGCGGGCTTGGCCAAGGCGGTCCTGGGAGAGCGATCCGTCGCCGACTGGGATTCGCTCGCAGGCGACTACGGCCTGATCCGCGAAAAGATCGAACAGGTCTTTCCCGACTTCGAAGGCTACAACGAGCGCATTCGCGAGCCGGGTGGCTTCCAGCTTCCGAACTCTGCGCAGCAGCGCATCTGGAAGACCGCCACGGGCAAGGCCAACTTCGCGATCTTTCCAGGTATGGAGGAAGACCCGGAGACGGACGACCCGGCGGTGTTCCGGCTGATGACGCTGCGCTCGCACGATCAATACAACACCACGATCTATGGCCTGGACGATCGCTATCGCGGCGTCTTCGGTCGACGCGATGTGTTGTTCATGAATCAGTCCGACCTGGATCGGATCGGCATGTCCGAGGGCGACATCGTCGATGTCTGGACAGCGCTGGCGCACGCACGACAGGACCGTGTCGTGCGTGCGCTCATGCTGGTGGCCTACGACATCCCCGAGGGCTGCTGTGCTTCGTACTACCCGGAAACCCAACCGCTCATCGCGCTCGAGCACGTCGACCCGGACAGCCTGACGCCGTCCTACAAGTCGGTACCCGTGCGCATCACACCGGCACTGCCGGTTCTCGGCATCGCATTGACCGTCGCCCGTGACGGCGTCAGCGGCCTCCCCTCCAAGGATTGAATCGTGTACGAAGTCTCCATCGTCCATTTCGCCGAAGTCGCGCGGGACAAGAACAGCGGCCTGCAGCGTTCACGCTTTGGCTTCTTCGTTGGCGCCATGCTGGCAGGCGCCTACATCGGCATCGCGATGATCCTGGCATTGAGTTGCGCGGCGGGACTGCCAGCGGGCGTGCGACCACTGGTTCTCGGTGCCACCTTCGGCATCGGCCTGATCTTGACCGTGTTCGCTGGCGCGGAACTGTTCACGGGCTATGTGATGTATGCCGGCTTCGGCCTGGCGCGGCGAACGATCGGATGGGCCGCCGCGATCGACATGCTGGCCACGGTCTGGATCGGCAACCTCGCGGGCGCCCTGCTCCTGAGCGTCGTCTTCGTCGCTGGCGGCGGAGGCGCGGTGTTCGCGGACGGTGGCGCGTATCTCGGCGCCTACGTCGCACACAAGGTGGAAGCGGACGCGATCGCGCTCCTGGCACGGGCGGCGCTTTGCAACTGGTTGGTGTGCCTTGCCATCTGGACCGCGGCTCGGGTGGCCGGGGATGCGGCGAAGTGCATCGTCCTGGCGTGGACGCTGCTGGCCTTCGTGGCCGCCGGATTCGAACACTCGGTCGCCAACATGACGGCGCTGTCGCTCGGATTGCTGGCGCCGCATCCGGCAGCGACGCTGGTCGCCGTGGCCCGGAATCTTGTCATCGTCACGGCAGGCAACATTCTTGGCAGCGCGGTGTTCGTGGTGATCGGCTACCTGGCCGCGGCCAGAACGGACAGCGAAGGCGAAGCACGTCACGACGCGGGTGAGCTCCCGAAGAACCTGCGGACGGCGCCCGCGAAGGCGTCTCACTGATCCACATCGATGATGCCGCGTCTCACGGCGATGATGACCGCATGCGTCCGATCGGCTGCCCCCAGCTTGGCGAGAATCCGCTTGATGTGGTTCTTGACCCCGGCCTCCGTGGTCGACAGCTCGACCGCGATCCACTTGTTGGCCCTGCCGGCCGCGACGTGCCGCAGCACCTCGACCTCCTTGGGTCGCAGGTCGCCATCGGAGGTGCGATTCGCGAGATCGATCGCGGTGGCGTTGTCCAGGAATCGCTGTCCCCGCGCCACCACCCGAACGGCCGCCGCCAGGTCGTCGGGGCGGGTGCTCGCGGGCATGAAGCCATGGGCTCCTGCATCGATGGCCATGCGCGCACGCGCATCGCCCCCGCAATGCGACAGCACGAGCACCTTGAGCCCATCGTTGATACGCGACAACTCGGCGACGCCGTCCGTCACCGATGTCCGGTACTGGTAGCCAAGCAACACGACATCCGCGCGGGCGATCTCATCCTGTTCGAGGCTGTGATTCAGCGTGTCGAAGTCGCCGAGGAGATCGAGATCTGCTTCGCCTCGCAGGCATGCGACGATGCCCGCTCTCACGATGGGTCGTTCGTCGACAATGACGAGTCGGATCGGGTCCTGCTGAAGCATCTGCCAGTTCTCGGGATCAGTGATGACACCCACGACGACGTCCGGTCGCGGGGATCCGCTCGACGACCCGTGTCATCGCTCGCGATCGCTCCACTGTCGTCGACTCGCACCCCGTCATTGCCGAAGAGTCGTCGCATCACTTCAGCACCGCAGGATGAACCGAGTCAGCCGGCGTGCCGCAGGGGAAGATGGCTAGACGGCATGCGACCCCGCCGGGAAGAGATGCTTCGACAGGAACGCGACAAACACCTTGACCTTGGGCGACAAGTACTTGCTCGATGGCCACAACGCGCGAAACACCTTCCGGTCGATCACATGCCCGGCCAGGATCTCGGTGAGCTCGCCGGAACCCAGCAGGCCGGCCACGAGGAAGTCCGGGACGTAGGCGATGCCGAGTCCCTGGACGACCATGTCGATCAAGGGCTCGACGGCGCTGACCGTCGCGATCACGTTCAACTCCACCTCGATCGGGAGGCTTCCATCGATCATCAACCACGGATCGATCCTGCCGGTGGACGGGAAGCGATGGGTCAGGCAATCGTGTCGCTCGAGATCGCCTGGCACGCCGGGCACGCCGCGCGACTTCAGGTAGTGCGGAGAGGCGACGATCCGGGGCGAGTAGTACCCCAGCACGCGGGATACAAGGCGGGAATCGCTGCTGTCTCCCGTCCGCAGGACGACGTCGAAGCCTCCCTCGATCACGTCGACGACGCGGTCCGTGAAGTCGAGATCGAGCCGGATATCGGGGTACTCTCGCATGAACGCCCCCAGTACCGGCGCGAGAAGCGTCCCCGCGATCGGGAGGCTGATGCGAAGAAGCCCACGCGGAGACTGCCCCGCGGCGAGCTCGATTTCCGCGGCCTCCAGTTCATCGAGCACCCGCGTGCAACGCGCGAGAAACATCTGCCCCTCCGCGGTGAGGGTGACGCTGCGGGTGCTGCGGTGGAACAGGCGCACGCCCAGGCGTTCCTCCAGTCGCGAGATGGTCTTGCCGACGGCCGACGATGAGCTCCCGAGCTGCCGTCCGGCCTCGCTGAAGTTGCGCGTCTCGGCCGCCCTTACGAAGACGCTGACGGCTGCGAGCTTGTCCATGGTGCCGAACTCGGCCGATTGCAAGTCGCTGGCGAGTTCACTGCAACCGATCCCAGGAACTCATGAATCTGCGAAACCACGGCGGCGCCCTCACCGATCGCGGCGCCGATTCGCTTGGTCGATCCTGCCCGGACATCGCCGACCGCGAAAACGCCAGGCACGCTGGACTCCAGGGCGCCTGCGCGTCGAAATCCGTGTGTGCCGGAGGTCCTGCCCGTGACGACGAAGCCCTTGTCGTCGAGCGCGACCGAGCACCCCGCCAGCCAGTCCGTCTCGGGGTCCGCCCCCACGAAGAGGAAGACGTTGCGGATGTCGTGCGCATGCTGCAAGCCGCTGGCCCGGTCTCGCCAGACGACGCTCGCGAGTTGGCCATCCTCGTCACCGCTCAGGGACGTCAACTCGGAATGCGGATGAATGCTGATGTTCGCGATGGCCCGCATCCGCTCGATGAGGTAACTCGACATGCTGGACGCCAAACCAGCGCCTCTCACGAGCACGTGAACTCGCGCTGCGAACCGCGAGAGAAAGACAGCGGCCTGACCGGCGGAATTTCCCCCACCAACCAGCACCACTTCGACGCCTTTGCAGACGTTGCCTTCAACCGGAGAGGCCCAGTACCAGACACCCCGTCCTTCGAACGCAGCGAGGCCGGGAAGCGTCGGTCTCCGGTACAGCGCACCCGTCGCGACGACGACAGTTCTTGCCCGGATGACCCGGCCGTCGGTCAGCAACAGTACCAGCTCGCCCTGAACGCCCGCGCGTTCACACTCCAGCATCGAGATGCGTGCCGGGATCAGCATGTCGGCTCCGAACTTCTGCGCCTGTGCATAGCCACGTCCGGTCAAGGCCTCCCCGGACACGCCCGTCGGGAAGCCGAAGTAGTTCTCGATGCGCGCGCTGGCGCCGGCCTGGCCACCGATCGAGCGGCCATCGAGCATCACGACGTCCAGGCCTTCGGAGGCGGCATAGACGGCGGTCGACAGGCCCGCTGGGCCTGCGCCCACGATGGCCACGTCGAAGAGCTGCTCGCGCGCCAGGTTGTCAAGCATGCCGATGCAGCGCGCCAGCTCCGCCTCCGTGGGATCCACCAGCACCGACCCATTGGCACAGCAGACCAGTACCTGCAAGCCGTCGAGTCCATATTCGGCCAGCAGTTGCGCCGTGGGACTGTCCGAGGCGCTGTCCACGACATGATGAGGCTGCCCGTTTCGACGCAGGAAGTTCTGCAGCCGGGTCATGGTGGCCCCATCCGATCGCCCGAGCAGCACGGGCCCCGATGCCGCCGCGGTGATCAGCGCGGCCCGCCTCAGGACGAGCGCCCGCATCAGGCGCTGCCCGAGCTCGGCCTCCACGACGATCAGGGATCGCAGGCGATCGCGAGGGATCAGTCGTGCCTCGACCTCCATGTCGGCAACGACATCCACGAGCGCCGGCCGACCGGCCAAGGTCGACACCTCGCCCAGGAATCCACCGCGGCCTTGCGAGATGACGGGAATGGTCTTGCCCATTCCGTCGCGCTGGACGATGGTCACGGAGCCGGCCAGGATCACGTACATCCCTGGTACCGCTGTCCCCGCCGTGACCAGCTTGTCGCCCAAGCGGAACTGGTGAACAGCACCGTAGGTGGACATGCGCGCGAGCTCATGCTCGTCGAGCTTCGGGAACATCTGGTCGCGACGTGTTTCTGCCTCGTCGATGATTGGTTCGGTCGCGTTCAATGTCATGGCTGCCTGCCTGCTTGCCTCATGACTCGACGCATGAGTTCTCAAGCGGCCAGCATCGTCCGCCACACGGCGGCGAGTCTTGTACAAACGAGGCGACTTGACCGAATCAGCCCCTGTCGCTCAGAAATCGACGGTCGCACTCGCCGTGAAAGTGCGCGGGCTGCCGAGCACGAGATAGCCGGAATCCGGAAAGCCACCCGATGAAGCCCAATAGCGTCGGCCCGCGACGTTGTCGATACGCGCACGCAAGGCCAACTGGCGGCCGGCGAACTGCGTCGTGAAACGTGCACCGGCATCGACACGCGTCCAGCCGGGAACGGTCAACGTGTTGGCCGCGTCCGCGTAGACCTTGCCGGTGGCGACCAGGCGTGCGTCGGCCGACAGGCCCTTAACGAAGGGCACGTCCCAGTCGACGTCGATGTTGCCCTGCGCATCGGGCACGCCGATCACGCGCTTGCCGTCGGTCACGGTGCTTCCGGTGCCACGCTGGCGCGCATCCAGCAGCGTCAGTCCGCCGACCAGACGCACAAGCCGGGTCGCCTGGCCGAATACCGCGAACTCCGCGCCTTGGTGTCGATCCTCGCCGACCTGCACGAACGTGTTGTCGGCGTCCAGCGCGGCACGCGGGCGAGTCGTGGTGAACAACGCCATGCTGCCTGCCAACTTTCCGGTGTCGACCTTGACGCCAATCTCCTCCTGCCTCGAGACGTAAGGGGCGAGCTGCGCACCGAAGTTCGCGGCCGTCGTCGGTGCCGAATCTCCCTGCGCCAGCGACTCGATGTAGTTCGCATACAGCGAGACGCGCGTATCGACCTTGAGCACGGCGCCGAGAACGGGGCTTGTCCGGCTGGCCTCGTAGGGCGTGCCTTCGACGCCCGTGGTGTAGGCAAAGTTGCGAATGTCGAATCTCTGTCGGCGCGCGCCGACCGTGAGCAAGGCCATGTCGTCCGCGAAGGACAAGGTATCGGCCACCGCGACGCTGGTCAGCTTGATGACGGCGGTCGTCTTCGGATCATCCAGCGTGTTGCCGAACACGCTCAGGTCGGGCCGCGTGACGTCGACGGGTTGGTAGAGGTTGGTCGACAACGCATTTGGCGCAGAGAGGCCAAAGGCGTTCTTCTTGTCGAGACGAAAGGCGGCCACCGACAAGATCAGCGCGTGGGTCACCGAGCCGGTCTGAGCCTTGCCGCGCATGCCGGCGTCGCCTGTATCGACCGCGTCGCGGCGTGTATTGTCGAACCGGTAGGTAGTGGCATCCCCGTTCGTGCTGTCGGTCACCGTCAGGTCGGCGAGCGAATTGGCCTCGTCGCTTCGGCGCGCGCCGGCCGCCACCCAGGCGGTGACGTTGGGCCCGAGATCGGCTTCCGCGCGCAGCGTTCCGAAGGTGTCGCGCTCATTCGAGTACGACCAGGGCTGGGCCCAGTTATCACTTGCGCCCGGCGGGGCGGGAACGGCCGTCGCGGTCGCCGCGAGTGTGACGTTCGTCCGCGTGCGCTTCAGTCGGTTGTCCTGGTGGCCGATGTCGGCGGAGATCCGGAGGTCACGGCTGCGCCAGTCCGTCCCGAGCATGAAGACCGTCGTGTCGGTGTTCTCGTCGGCTATGCCCGTGCCTCCCGAGCGCCGCGAGGCTGCGAGCCGCACGCCCGTGCTTCCGTCGGGACCGAAGCGCCGCGCGATATCGGTAGAGACGTCTGTCTGTTCACCGCTTGCGGCGCCCAGGGTCACTTCCGTCAGGGGAGAGTCTGGAGCACGTTTGGGCAGCAGGTTGATCGAACCGCCGATGGCGTCGCCGCCCGGAGAGGCTCCCACGAGAAAGGCCGAAGCGCCGTGCAGCACTTCGACTCGGTCGAACAGATCGGCGGCGATGTATTGGCGCGGCAGGAGGCTGTACAACCCGTTGTAGGCCACGTCGTCTGAGCTCAGCACGAAGCCACGGATGAAATATGACTCCTGGAAGTTGCCGAAGCCACGTGCCACGCGCACGGCGGGATCCAGTTGCAGCACGTCCCCAACGCTTCTGGCCTGCCGATCCTGGATCAGCTCGCTTGTGAAGCTCGTGATGGAGAACGGCGTGTCCATCATGTCCTGGTCACCGAGCACCCCGACGCGCGCGCCGCGTGCCACCTGGCCGCCGGCGTAGGGCGCCGTCAACCCGGTAGGCGAGGCGTCTGCGCTGGCGCGGATGACGACCGTCTGTGCGACCGGCGCGATCTCATCGACGACCGCCTGCGCGCAGGCTCCGCCGGCACCGCTCACGAGCAACGACGCGGTGGTGACACGGAGGGTCCAGGGACGGCAATTCAGCACCAGGGCGACCTTGAATCTACTGCTGGGGATCCAGCAAGGCGGGCTTGCGCCGGAACGGCCGCCAGCCTGGGCGCCTGGCCCGGCCTTCATAGGCCACCAAGGCGGGGATACTCACCCGCACTTCCGCACCACCGCTCGCGCGGTTGATCAGCTCCAGCCTGGCGCCAAGCCGCGTGGCACGCTCCCGCATGCCCTGGATGCCCCAATGCCCGGGGATGTTGATCGACTCCATGGCGGCCGCCGGCAAGCCGATGCCATCGTCGCGAATGGAGATGATCAACTCCTTGTCACCATGGAGGATCTCCACCTCGATCGCCTCGGCCCTCGCATGGCGAAAGGCGTTGATCACCGCTTCCCGACCAATGCGGCAGATCACGTCGCCAATGCCGGGTTGAACCTGGTTGGCAGTCCCTGTGACGATCGTTCGGAACTGCGCCGAACGTCCCTCGCCCACCTCGCTTCCGATCGCCGAGAACGCACCCGGCAAGTCCACGGGAACGGGAACCGGGAGCCGCAGGTCTTCGATCATGTCGCGTCCCTCGGCCGCGACCTCGTTGGCTCGAACGAGCGCGTTCTGCAACCGGTTGAGCAGAGGTGGGTCGGAGGCGATCCTTTCGGCCAGCCCCTGGAAGATGAAGATGAGGCCCTGAGTGCTCTGGATCAACGTGTCGTGCAGCTCCCGGGCAATCCGGTCGCGCTCGTCTTGCCGCGCAGTCGCGACGCGGACGCGCTCTGCAGACTCGCGCTGGAGTTGCGTCCGCAGGGTCGTCGCCACGTGCTCCATGCGGAGTCGATAGAGCAGCGAGGCCACCACGACCAGCAGCACCAGGCAGCTGAACCTGAACCACAGGGTCTGGAACCAGGCCGGTGTGACATGGATCGCCAGGGCCGCGCCGTCGTCGTCCTGCCAATGACCGGCTCGATCGGTCGACGAGAAATGGAAGCGGTAGTCGCCCGGCGGCAACTCGTTGTAGTAGGCAATGCGCCGAATGCCGGCCGATTGCCACTCATGGTCAAAGCCCTCGAGCTTGTAGCGAAACTGGATCCGTTCAGGATAGCCGAGCTCGATCGCGGTGTAGGCGATCTCGAGATGACGAGTCAGTGAGGGCAGCGATACCGCCTCGCCCATGGCCTGCTTCTGCCCGTCGATGGATATCGACTGGATATGGCGAGGCGGCACCGGGATTGGGCCCCTCGGACGCATCGGATCAATCCAGGAAAGCCCTCCTCGGGTGCTGAACCATAGAACGCCGTCGCTGGCCTGGGCGATGTTGGATCTACCCTTCACATCAATGCTGGCGAGGCCATCGAGTGAATCGAAGTGCTCCGCATCCACCATCTCGACGTCATCGCGCAGGGCATGGCTCAGTTCCTTCGCCGACACGTGCCACGCGTCGTCTGCGCTTCGAACCCACAAGTCACCCTCAGGCGCCTCGACCACCCCGATGACCTGGTTGAATGGCGGACCGTCCCGCACCTTCAAGTTCAGCACCTGATCGTCATGCACGACGGCCAGCCCCTCAAGGCCGCCGAACCACAGATGAGGTCCTTGCTCAAACATGGCCTGGATCGCCCCGACGTGAATGCGGCTGGACAGCGCCGGCAACGGATGCGGGACGTCACCTTCCACTCGCACGATGTCGCTGCCGCTGGCGAGCCAGACACGCCCGACACTGTCCGCCAGCATGGCGCGAGGCGAATGGCGGTTGCCAAAGCCCTCGCTTTCCGTCAATTCGCGCCATTCGCCTGTTGCCGGATTTCTCCGCGCGAGGTTGGCGGAAGACAGCCACAAGCCTCCCGACGCCTCAACGACCATGCTGTCGACCCACGGTTGAAGGAGCGGCTCGGGCACCGGTACTGAGACGAACTTGCCTTGTGAGTCGGAATGCCAGAGCCCGCCCGTAGTCGGCACCCAGATGGACCCGGAAGCGTCGCGATGGAGCCAACTGACGTTGAATCCGAAATCGCCGGCGTGGCTGATCCGGCGATGACCTTCCACTTTCAACAGGCCTGAATCCCAATTTGTCGCCCACACAGTTCCGTTGTCACCCCGCACGACGCTGTATGAGAACGACGACCCGGGAAGTGGCAAAGGGGTAAAGCGACTATCCCGAAAGCGATCGAGCGCTGCATCCGAGGCCACCCAGACATTGCCTTCCCTGTCCTCGGTGATCGACCAGATCGTGGTTGAAGGTGGCCCCACCTCCCGAACGAGCATCAGTGTGTCGCCCATCAGTTGCTGTTCGCCGCCGGGTTCGAGCAAGCGTCGGAAATCACCGATATGCGCGAGGCCAGAAGACGTGTTCGCGAACAGGCCGTCATCACGGTCTACCAGGACGCGACCGAACGCCCGGCTTGAGATCCTGACAATTTTGGGCGCCAGGCCAGAGCGCATCAGTACTGCGGTGAGGCCACTCGGGCCAGATACGAAGATCGTGCCGTCGCGTGAGGCTGCGAGCAGCCCCGAGCCGATGCGCTCGCCCACCCACCGAAACCGTCGCTCGCCGCGCGGCAGGTACATCAAGTCCTCCTGGCCGGTGGTAGAGACCCACACCGTCCCGGTTCTGTCGACGAGGACCTCATGGATCGCCGCGTTGGGCACACCCCAATCTGCTCCGAGTTCGTGCCGTTCCGATCTCTCGACTCGAACAAGATGACGATCGACGACAGCCCAAGCGACTCCATCTCGATCGACCGCACCAGACACCATGGTGGCCCAACCCTTGTCAGGACCTATGGCGCTGTATTTCCCGTTCTTGTAGAAACCGGCGCCCGCTCCTCCTCCGTAGCCGATCCAGAGTCCCCCACCCGCGGCCGCGAACAAGCAGACTACAGGCAGGTGAAGGATGCTTTGGCCGCCGAGCGTGGAAATCAACTCGAAGGTCGCGCCGTCGAACCGGTACAGGCCGATGGATGTTCCGACCCACAGGTAACCGTCGTCGGTCTGGGCAACTTCGGTGACTTCAGTGGCCGCTGCGCCGCGGGGAGAAAACGCCTGGTGGTGATACTGGACGAGCTGGCGCGCCGGATCCAGGGCCAATGCAGACGTCAGTGGCAACGCCAACCCAACGGCCGCGACTGCGCGCCGGAGAGTTTGCCAGGAGGCTTGCTGAACGACAGGAAGCCACTTGGCCGGCGTCACGCGGACCTTAGAGGTCGCAGCGTGCCAGCAGCATGTCCGAAATCCACGGGGTCACCTCGAACGCGGCCGTTGGCCGCGCATGGTTGGATTGTGCCTGTGCTGATACCCAGTATTGCCGACCGCACCTCTAGCCCCAAAACTGTCGCGGGAGCGATCTTCGAAGCGCTCGACGGTGATGGCGAGTCGATTGCTTTCCATTCAGCCGAAGGAAAACAGTCCTCGAAGGGCGCCATGGATACGCTATCCGCCAGGTGGATCCACTGGCCCGCGACCACCCTGCCTCTTTTCAGGAGTCGGAGCTTCGAACGCCGCCATAGCGATAAGAACAGCTATCGGGCTGCGACCCAGCGCGGTCGCTTTGGGGTTGACGGCCGTTGGTGCAGGCCCCGCTATCGCGGCCGCCGATCCCGATTTAGCGATTTTCGCAGCGGCGTCAGCTTGCCGGCGAATAAGTATGTTGAAGCCGCATCGACCACGCGAACGCGATACCGTCTGTCCCTTTCTTTCCAACGGCCGCGTTGAAGAGCTTCACGAAAGCCAGCATTCCAGCAACCATGAGCGCCAGCCCGAAAATGGTCGGGTGAGGGAGTACACAAGGGCCGGTGAAATCGGAGACGTCAGGTACCGACTTCGTCTGCTGGCCTTGTGGCTGCCGGCTGGTTCGAGGCTGACGGCAAGATCCGCAGCCAGGGTCCCAGCGTTGTCTTCAGACAGGCGTGGCAGAGATCGACCTCAATGTGATTTCCATCGCCGAAATCGGAACTCCATCCGGCATCGAACCCAATCTGTACGAAGTTGTTGAATCCCTCCCCGACGTTGTTCTGAGCCTCGGTTCCGCAACGATCGCAGCGCAGTTGCGCGACAAACGCCTCCGGTCTCACATCCTTGATTCGCATGGGGCCCTCTCAACGCGAAAGTTTTCCTGCGGCCTATCCTAAGCGAACTGGTTTGACAGCACGGCAGTAATGCAGCGGAAGCAGCAGGCCGAGTCGCCAGCCGCGACGACCGGTCCCGCTGCAAAGGTTGCCCCGGGTGTTGTGGCTTTGATCCGTCTCAGGCGAACCTCCCGCGTAGCCGAAACGCACATGGTCTTGCGCTGGATCCGAGACAGAAGGCTGTGGTCATCAAACGCCTGACAGGTTTCATTTTTCGAGCCGTTGGCAAAGGCACTTCAATCAGGTGCTTTGACAGGTTATGACTCGTTCGAACCGCCGGGTGTAACTCTGACAGACTTCAATCGTACGATCACAGGTGTTCCTTGCAATTAAAGTCGAAAACAGACAATTAAAGTCGAAAACTGGGATCAAGCATTCATGCGGGCTGGCGGGCAGGCTATCGTCAATAAAGTTGAAAACACGACTGACGCCGGCAGTCAGGGCCGCCCGCACCCGCTCCGCCACGGGTACGATCTGTCATCGTTCAGCAGCGGGAGTCCGCATGAAGGCATATACGACGCAGAACCTGCCGGGGCGGAACGTCTACAGGGGAAAGTACGGCAACTTCGAGATTCGCGTCGTTGTCGGTTACGACGCCGCGAGCGACGCGCACATTGGGCACGCCTACGTCACTCCGCAAGGCCAGCATGAACGCAAGTTGCATGGCGCGTCGGGAGGCGAGTACAGCCTCGAGCAAGACGCCATTGACGACACGTTTCTCAAGGCCGAACAACACATCGACAGCGGCCTGTACTGATCACTCAGCGCATGTTGCGCCAGACTCATCGCTGCTCCTGGCGCTTGCGAACATTCGGCCGTGCCCTTCAAACCCCCCGACCTTTCGAACGCCTCTTGGCGTTGCCTGCACCGGGCCGGCTTGTCTGCCGGCGAGTCCGCCTACTGGGGCGCAGACGCAGCTTGAGCCGTCGGCGGAACGCACTTGAAGTGCAAATCGGCGCTCGGCATGCGCGCGAATGGGATCGCGTTCTTGGACGACGCGTCGACCGTGTCTACCGCGAGCCCCTTGCTTGCGCAGAATCTGTTCGCCTCGACGTACAGATCGCTCTTGACAGACGAGCCACTCACGAACATGCCGCCGGCGCTGGTCTTCGTCAGCATGTACGTGTCCGGGCCGGTGGGCACAACCCCGCTCGAGGCGCACGCTGCAAGGGTCGAAATCAGGATCAGGGCAGCATTTCGGCGCATCGGGTGGACCAGCCCTCGGGGTGGTAGTCGCTCGGGCTCACGACGACGTACCAGCCGCCGCCTTCTGGCGGTCGGTACGAGGGCGGCTGGATGGCCATGTGCACCTGGAGCAGCGCGTCCTTGAGAAGGTCATCGGGCCATTCAATCACCGGCGCGCGGGCGTGATAAAGCCCGCACGGGGCGGGCTCTGGAATCGGCCTGGTCGGCGGGCGGTCGTGGCGCTTCAGCCCTTCTTGCCGATCAGGATGCTGCCATCGTATCGGGTCAGCGAACGCCTCGTGTGGGCCTTCTGGTCAACCTCGTACAGCACTTCGTACCCATCAAGCTCCCGAGTCGGAACGGCGTTCGAGCGTGACCAGCGCAGCTTGTAGCCCTCGGCCTGGACGCGATCCCGAAAGCCGGACACCACCAGCCATTCGAGATCGACCACTTTGGGGCTGAGTTCTGCAACCTCCGGTTCAGCCGCAGGCTCGTGCTGCAAGTGCTCCTTGATGCCCTTGCCGGCCTCGTACAGCTCTTTGGCAGCTCTGACGGCCTCTTTGCCGTCCTTGTACCAGCCAAGCGCCTGTTTGCCGAAGGTGTACGCGGTGCCAAGCCATTCGATCATCGGGGCTCCTCTACGACGGCGATGCGCGCGAACAGCGCGCCGACCTCGGGCAGCGCGTCGCGGATCTCGCGCGACTTCTTGCCCTCCAGGATCATGGTGCGGAGCTTCGCGCGCCTGTCGTCGCCGAGCTGCGCGCCCAGGTGCTCGTAGACGGCAGCCATCGACAGGACGGGCCTGCCCATGACGAGGTGCGGGACAGCTTGGCGGTGTCCATGCTCAGGCAGCCAGGGGCAGCGGGGCCACGTCCTTGGCGATCTGCTTGCCGACGGTCTTCTCGGCGACGCGCAGGTCGTACATGCTCTGGAGGTTCAGCCAGCCCTCGGCCTCGCTGCCGAACAGGGTTTGCAGGCGGAGGGCGGTGTCGGCCGTCACGCCGCGATCGCCCTTGACGATGCCGTTCACGCGAGAGGTGGGCACGTCCAGCAGCTTGGCCAGCGCGTTCTCGCTGAGCTTCAGCGGCTTCATGTAGTCTTCCAGCAGGATCTCGCCGGGGTGGACTGGGCGCATTCCGTTCTTGATCATTTCGCACTCCTTTCTAGGTAGCAGCGGGGTGGGTATGGGTCGGGATCAGTGAGGGTCTTCGATCAGCACGTCGTAGGGGCCGTTCTCGCCCCACTTGAAGGTCAGCCGCCACTGGTCGTTGATCCGAACGTGCCAGGCGCCGTCGTACTCCTTCAGGTCGTTGCCCGGCGGTGACTTCATGAAGTTCACCGAGGGGGCCGCGTGCAGTATGGTCAGCTTGCGCTCGGCCACCTTCTTGATGTTGGCGAACCGCGCATTCTTTCCGGTGGTGAACAGCTCCTCTGTGTCAGTGCAGGCAAAGGATTGAATCGGCATGTCGGAATCCTATCCGTTATCCGGGTAACGGTCAACTGTTGGGTTGGAAGAAGCCCGCACTAGGCGGTCGGCGAAACGGGGTGCGTCGGCTGTGCTCGTGGAGGTGAACATTTCGTCTGTGATACCAGCGGGGCTTGACCCGAGTTCGGATCCGAAACTTCAGGTAGTCGCCGCTGCTGTGAACCTCGACGACTTGGCCGTACCAGAATGGGCCGCGATCGCCGCCGGGCCCGAGCACCTGGTTGACCTTGCCGTACAGGCCGACAGCCTGGAGGGCGTCCACGCGTTCGGTGGGCATGGTCAGCGGCGGCGGCCGTAGGGCGCGCGCTCGCGCTTCCACTGCGCGCCACGCGGCGTCGGCGGCTCGGCGCAGACCTGGAGTGCCAGCCCGGGGAGCGTCAGCAGCTCCTCCACGGCGCGGCGGCCGAACTCGTCGCCGTCGACGATCAGCACGCGCATGCCCAGGGTGCCCAGGGTGCCCAGGGTGCCCAGGGCCCGAGCGACAGTGTCGGGCCTGGTCATGCTACCGCCTTGAACGGCGTCGCGCGAGGCTGGTCCGCCCAGCGCCCCAGTTGCGAACGCTGCTCGCCGATGCCGCCGCGGCTGACCAGCAGCGGCGCCTCGGCGGTGTTGCGGCGTTTCGAACGCGTCACACAGGTCGTCGTCCAGCTGCTCGCTGTCGATGCCGGTGGGTAAGCCTTCGGTTAGTCGCGCAGATGCGCGGCGAAGCGATGCGCCGTGGAAGGCGAGGCGAAGCTGGATGGCGAACTGTCCTGCGCTTCGGCCCGGGCATGGATAACCGGCGGGGTGGCAACCTCCACCCGGTTGACCAATTCGAGAAAGGCAGGCTTGGCCGGATTGACCAGGATGCACGGGTATCCGAACCTGGACTGGCACAGGAACATGAGCTGCTCGCGCAACTGGTCCGCGTTTCCGTACTGGAAGTGGCTGTGCTTCCTGTAGGTGTCATACGTCCGCGGCACGCCCAACTGCGTGAAGTAGGCATCCTGCACCAACGTGTGATATGTCGGGTGCGCTGCCCCTTTGGGGCCTTCGACTTCCTTGAAATGCGTGCCCACCTTTGAATTGAAGGTACTCAGCGACCCCGCGCTGGAGAAGTTCACGGTCAGCAGACGCAGCGTGTTGTCGAACGCCAGGTACTCTGCATTGCCGCCGCCCAAGATCGCAGTAATCGTCATCGGGAGTTCCTCGAATGTGTGTTGGCCCTGGCCCGCTCGATCTGCGTTGTCTCGGTCTCGGTCTCGGCTGGCATGGACATCATGATGCGGCGGACGGTCGCGCGAATCCATTACGCGACATAACGGCGGCCGGCAACTGCCGGAACGCGGCCTGGCCTACACCTGGCGTGCCGCCATGTTGCATCGCTCTCAGACCAGGAAGGCAACTTCAGCCGGCAGGAACGGACGCCAGTTGGCATCGGACTTTCGGGCATACACATTCGCTGAACATCTTGGCGAGTGTCTGATACGCGAGGACCTCTATGCGGCGGGTGCGGCCGTCCGTCAGGCGACGCCGGGCGGCAACTGCCGCTGCTTTGCTGACGGCCGGCTGCCGAGCGGGCCGGCCAGATCCGCGCTCCTCGCAGCGGCATGAGGAGGCATACTGATGTGCGAGGAGGGGTCTATAGGATGATCCACGAATCCCGGTACTGGAAGGACGATCTCTTAAAATTTGCTGCGTCGCTTGAGCGCCGCCTGATCCAAAAGCGCTGGTACGACGGCACCTTCGCCGACGTTGAAAAGACGGTGATGCTGGGCTTTTACGCAATTCGAAAGCTGACGGAGGCTCACAAGCTTGACGACAAGACATCGGGGCAGAGCGTCGCCGTGACTGTCTACCCTGCGACAGGCAAGCTCGTGACCCGCACCAACTGGCACCATTGGTGGGAGCTCTACGACATGGAGGATCCGCGCAAGGCCAAGGTGCAGCTAACACCTCTCTGCCATCAATTTGTTCACAGCTACGTCTTTAGCTGCGCATTCGACGAGGCGAGGGCTTTCGAGTCTGTTCTGGTGTCATCCGATAGGGATCGCAACCGTCTGCTGTACAGCGTTCCCGTCGCCGAAGTGATTCGAGTCTTCAGACGCGTTGGCAAGAACTACCCAAACTTCTACCGCTCTGAGTTCAACGAATCCAAGGGGGACTACGACGTCGTCATCAAGACCGCCAAGCACAGAGAAGTCTCAGTACGGGGGTAAGTGCCACGGAAGAACGGAGTTCGACTCGCACCGCGTTATTCTGCCGCAACCACCAACACCGGCAGCTCAGCGCAAAATGGCGATCACGACGCACCATGCCGCAATCGAACAACATGCACGGCACCCACGCACAAGGATTTCTCAACCCTCTGCAGCGCTCCCTGCTGAGCCAGGCGCTCGACGCTGAGTCCAAGAGCGACGTCACGGCGCTGAAGTTCAGAGCTTCTAACTTCCAGCACCGTGGCGAACTCGACGTGCTGGAGCAGATGGGTTGGCTCCGTCGCGAGGACGGACGATACAAAGTATCGGGCGCGGTTTTGCCGTTTTTGGAGACACCTGCTGCCGGCAGGATGCTCGCCAGCATCGAGCCCGTGTACACCGCGCTACGAGACCGGTATTTCCGAGATCAAGACAAGCAGGTTCCAGTCAAGACGCTCGCCAGCGAACTGGCTATGAGCCAAGAAGACGCCGTGAGCGCGCTGGTGCTGATGAACGACATCTCGCTCTGGTGTGCCGGCCGTTCAAGCGACCTTCGCCACGAAGACGCCTTCGTCACACCAAGCGAGGCGATTCTCAACAATGAGTCCTTCGCCGGTCTCGCGCGCCAGGTTCGGTCATGGAGCACGCCGCCCCCCGCTTGGTCGACCGGACTTACGATTCCTGATCTCAGCATCGGCTTCGGCGTTGTGCCTGAGGCACACGCATCCACATCCTCAACGCCACTCGAGACCCCAGCGGAGCCAGAAGGCGAAGCACTATCCGCATGGCCGGCCGTCCGAGCATGCCTGCAGGACTTCAGCTTCTACGACATCAAGGAGATTGCCGGGCTCTCGGGCCTGGACGTCACAACCCTGGCACACCTGGTCCAGAAGTCGCAAGGAGGGGCGTCGAAGGGGCAACTCATGACCGCCATCGACGGCCAATACGGCAAGCTGACTCCCAGTCAGCGCTCACGCTTCCTGACGCTGCTCATCGAGGATATGCTCCGTCGCCGCGGCGAGCTGGAGGAAAGACTCTCGGAGTACCTGAGCCGCCTCGGATGGGCTTTCCTGGGACAACGCCTTGTGCCAACAGGTGTCCTGCGCCCGGAAACACTGGATGACACACCGGAAGTCTGCAGGGCCGATCTGTTGAAATCCGCCCAGCGGCTCCGGGACGGGGACCTAGGCGGAGCCATCTCGGCCGCCTGCGGTGCCGTCGACTCAGCCACCTCGCAGGTGTACCGCGAGCTCAGCCTAGGCGATCCGACCGACGCGTCGTTCCAGGAGCGGTGCAAGCGCGCGGCGCTAGCCAAGGGAGTTCTCGCGTCACTCGACCAACAGCTCGAGTCCTTGGGATGGGAGAAGGCCGAGATCGTTCCATTCCACAAGAACCTCGAGGGTGCGCTCAATCAGGGCGCCTATGTGATGCAGACTTTGCGCTCGCATATGGGAGACGTCCATGGCTCGAAGCCTATCCTGCGCTCACTGGTGTTCGACTGCCTCAGGTGGGCGGAGCTCCTCGTGGGGGCATTGATTGATCGCAGCGAGAAATAGAGACGAAGGCCAGTCTACCGCGTCAGCAAGCGACAACAGCTTCGCAGCGACTGCCGACTTGCACGACGGCGTCCTGAGCGTCGGCTCACCGGACTCCAGCAGCCGCTAGATACCAGCGTCGAAAAGTCGGGACGGACTGCTAAGCCGCCCGGTCGTGCCATCTCCGGCAACTGCTCCGTGCTGCGGATCGAGCGGCGCCCGCTTGCAGGGCGCATACGCGTTGAGAGCACCATCGACGAGACTCGCGACGATCGGTTCGGCTCGGCCGGGCTCCCGGCTCCGCCAATTGTCCCGAAACGGCGCGCCGCCCAACGAGTCACGTCGTACGGCAGACCCGCCAGCCACTCCGCTCACGCGGTCAGCCTGAAGACCGCCACCGTCTCACCCAGACTTGCACTACGGGACTGAAGGTCGTCAGACGCTGAGTGCGTCTGCTCGACTAGTGACAAGTTCTGATGCGTCAGCTCGCTGAGGGTGTGGAGCGCACTGTCGACGGCCGCGATTCCGTTGGACTGGGCCTTGCTCGAATCCTCGATTCGGCGCATCTGATCGGAGACACGCTCTACCTGCGCGACGATGTCGTCCATGGTGCGTCCTGCTTCTTGCACCTCCCCGGCTCCGATGCTCACGAGCTCGACAGACGTGGAAATCAGCTTTGCGATCTCCTGCGCCGCCGCAGCACTGCGCTTAGCCAGTGCTCGAACCTCGCTGGCCACCACGGCGAATGCGCGGCCCTCGCCGGCGGCCCGAGCTGCCTCGACAGCAGCATTGACGGCCAGAATGTCCGTCTGGAAGGCGATGTCCTTCGTCAGATCCACGATGGTCGCGATTCGCTTGCTGGCGTCGTGGATGTCGTTCATGGTGGCGACGACGCGCTGCACGGCGACACCTCCACGTCGCGCAACCTCGGAGGCCTCCACCACCATGGCCCCCACGTCCCGTGCGCTGCCCGAGTTACTGGTAACCGCCGCTCGGAGCTCGCTCATCGTTTCGACAACGCTGCTGACCTGGCCGGCCTGTTGGTCTGTCCGTACGCTCAGGTCTCGGTTCCCGCGGGCGACCACGTCGGAGATGGCGTGGATGTCCACAGAGCCTTCGCGCACCGCGCCCACCAGTTCCCGCAGCGACGCCTGCATCTGCCGTAGTCGGTCCAGCAGGGCTCGAAGCTCGCGTGGTCCCTCGACAACGACAGTCCTGACCAAATCACCTTCGGCGACCGATGCTGCAACGTCGACCGCCTGTCGCAACGGCCGGGTGATCGATTTGATGATCAAGACCGCCAAGGCTGCAGCCAGTGCAAGTCCCAAGCAGGTCGCCGCCGCAAGAACCACGCGCGCACGCGACCGGGCATCGAGGGCCGAGGCTACAGCTTGATCAGCTGCCTGCGACTTGAGCCTGCTGAGCTCCTCAAGTGCCTGATGCATCTTGACTTGCTGCTGCTGGCTCTGACCGGTCAGTAGCGTCCAGGCGTCGTCCCACTCCTTTCTTTCCGCCATGCCAACCGCGCTGTCGCTGCCGGTGACGTATTGGCCCCAGGTCGTCTTGAAGGCATCGAAGGCTTCGGCCTCCTTCGGACTCCCCACTGAAGCCTGAAGGGACGGCATCGTGTGTTCGACCGCCTGTCGTGCCTTGGCGAGATCGACCAATACAGCCGGTCGGTTGTTGGGCTCGGAGAGCACACGCAACTCAGCTGCCCGGTACTCGGAGACGCTGAGGCGTTCCTCGAGCGCATGTTGTACGCCGGGCAGCGAGCTTTGACCGAGTCCGACAGCCACCGTAGCCACCCGGTCCATCTGCGTCCACGCAAAGGCTGCAATCGCCAAGACGATGGCCAGACAGACGACGACGAGCGTCAAAACCCGCTGGGCAACGCTGACAATCGTTCCACGCTCCTGGGTGTTTGACTGGATGTCTTGGTACGTCGGCGGCGCAATGTCGCCTTCCGGCTTTTCGGATGAGGTCACGGGAGGGTCTCCGGTTGTCGTGCGGGTGTCGTGGATTGGTATACGGACAGCGCCGCCCGCAAAGCTTGCTGAGATTTACGTAAGGATGTTTGGGCGGCCGCGACTAAAGGCCTACGTCATCGTCATTGGTCAGCACACATGCAAATCTTTCAACATCAATCAACTGGCTCGCACAACGCCGTTCTGGCTCTCGTGGCGAGCACCCTCTCGTTCGCAGCCTTGCTTGTCCATGCGGAGGTGCCGGTCGCCGACGCACAGACGGCGGCGGAAATCGTCACGGACGCGACCATCGACTTCTCCCATGGAGACCATCACATCTACGAGTACTACGCTGCGGGCGGAGTGTCTCGAGCCGGAGACGGCGTGGGAGAGCGTCGTGTCGTCGGACGCTGGAAAGTCCGCCCAGATGGGACGGTGTGTTTCCTCCATGACGACCCCAATCAAAGCGGATGTGTCTTCGTGCGCGTGAGCGGCAATCAGATCGAGTTCCATCGGATCGACGGCGTTGTCGAAGGCCCCTTCACTCTTGAGCGCGGCAATCCGCACGGTCTCTGAACCAGAAGCAACTCGATGCACCTGTGCCTCACCGCTTCCAACAGATACACACCACGGTTTCCGGAACAACACCATGAACTTTCGACCTCTCCTGACCACCGCCCTGGTGGCCTGCCTCTCAGCCGCCTTGCTCACTCCAGCAGTTGCAGCACCGCAGGCCGCCTCGGCTCCAGTGACATTGCCCACCCTGAGCGGTCATACCCCGCAGGGTCAGGCGGTCGATCTCACCGCGTACCGTGGCAAGGTGGTAATGCTGCTGTTCTGGTCGACAGACTGCGCTGTTTGCCTGAACACCCTGCCGGAACTCCGTCGCAACCTGGTTGGTTGGCGAGGCAAGGACTTCGTAGTGATCGCTGTGAACCAGGATCCTGAGCAACGTACATTGACCGACTACGAAGCACTGTTGGATCGGCTGGTGCCGCCCAACCCTCAGATGAAGATCGTGTGGCGCAAGGAGTCGCTGCATCGGGACAACTTCGGGGCCATGCCTCCTCGCGAGCTGCAAACCGTTGTTCTCGACCGCACTGGCCACGTCTTCAAGTCAGTACACGGTCGATTTCCACCCGAGGTATGGGACGACGTTGCCGACTTGCTGTTGAACTAAGTGCTGACCGCAACCGTCGAGCTCGGCCGCAACCGGC